>ERZ808240.3949-NODE-3949-length-13764-cov-13.511781_pt1 | contig 13764 bp, 7 predicted proteins | sample MGYA00521084_ERZ808240 | MGnify/ENA primary metagenome ERZ808240 (study PRJEB31516, sample SAMN03275571) | gut metagenome | biome: mammalia-associated habitat; material: feces | host: Papio cynocephalus | place: Kenya | collected 2012-08-06 ... | reverse complement strand
CAGGCATATCTATTAACATAATACGCTATACATCAATTAATAACGACTGTCATAATGACTAAAAGAATATTTCATAATGCCTTCGTCTGTTGCTTGCTGGGCGGACTGTCCATGTCGGTAAACGCTCAGAGGGTAGTGTTCCCACAGCAGAAGCAGGCGGGGGTGGCTTTGCTGAAAGCCACGTCCAAGAAGTTAGTGCTTGAAAACGACTTGTTGCAAGCCTCTTGGTCGGTAAAAGAAGGGCAACTCCGTTTTGACGGCTGCAAGGCAATGGATCTCATGCCTTCCGCCGACCTTTTCCGCATACGCCTGGCAGACTGCACGGAGTTCGCGTCGTCTGACATGAAGATTGTGAGCGTGACCCCGGAGACCTACGCCGCTGACCCCAAGGCCGCCAAAGGCTCGGAGCGGTTCGACGGCAAGGGCATCAAGGCCGTGTTCATGCGCGGCGACATGCGCGTGGAGTGGCGCGCCGTGCTGCGCGACGGCTCCCACTACCTGCGCACGGAGATGAGCATCTCGTCGGGCAAGGACGTGCGGATGGACCACATCGTGCCCATGATCTACACCGTGGACACCCACAAGGCCAAGTCGACCCCACGGGTCGTGGGCAACACGCGCGGAGCCGTGCTGCTGAGCGACAAGCTCTTTGCCGGACTGGAGACACCCATGGGCGTGAACACCAACAACCTCGACTCTGCCGGCATGGCCAACGTCAGCGGCCGCGGCATGGTGAGGATGGTGGGCAACTGGGTGCGACACACCACGTTGAAGGCCGGCAAGGCGTGGACGGTGAGCAGCGTGGTCGGGCTGGTGGCCAAAGGCCAGCCGCGCCGCTCGTTCCTTGCCTACAGCGAGCGCGAAAGAGCGGCCGCGTGGCATCCCATGACCATATACAACTCGTGGTATGAGCTTAACATCGACCGCAACAACGCCCCGGGAAACCGTGGCATATACGACCCCGAAGACAAGCAAAACCTCAAGGGCGACTACACGGGCAACATGACGGCGGCGCAGTGTGAGGACGTGGTGCGCCACTGGAAGACAAGGTTCTATGACGTATACGGCAAGACTCCCGTGGCCTACGTCTTCGACGACGGCTGGGATGCCTACGGCACGTGGACGTTTAACCCCAACTTCCCCGAAGGCTTCAAGAAGGTTGACCAGCTCGCGCGCGAGATGGGCGCTGGCATCGGCGCGTGGCTCGGCCCCGTGGGTGGCTATGGCGCGAGTGGCGAGTATCGGCGCGGCTACTGGAAGGGCCGTGGCGGCATGCAACTGAGCAACCCCGCCTACTACGACTACTTCGTGAAGTGCTCGTCGGACATGATAGACAAGTACGACTTCCGCTTCTTCAAGTACGACGGCATCAGCGCGCAGTTCTCCGCCGTAGGCCCCGACATGACCGACGCAGGACTGGAGAACTGCGAGGGCATCATAAGCATAGAGAACGACGTGCGCAAGAAGCGCAAGGACATATTCTACAACACCACCGTGGGCACATGGGCTTCACCGTTCTGGTTCCACGTGAGCGATGCCGTGTGGCGTCAGGAGGGCGACTTCGGCACGACCGGCGTAGGCGACGACCGTGAACGGTGGATAACCTATCGCGACCGTCTTGTCTACCAGAACTTCGTGGACCGCTCGCCCATGTGTCCCATCAACACGCTCATGACCCACGGTGTCATACTCAGCCGCTTCGGGGCGGTGTCCAAGACGATGGATTATGACGGCATAGTGCGCGAGATGCGCTGCGCGTTCGGTTGCGGCTCGTCGATGGTTGAGCTTTACACCGACTACAAGTTGCTCGACGAGATAAAGAACCACGCTGGCGAAGCCGGCACCTTGTGGCGGCAACTCGCCGACTGCATGAGCTGGCAGCAACGCAACGCCGACGTGCTGCCCGACATCCATTGGGTGGGCGGCAATCCATGGGATGGCAAGCAAGCTAACATCTACGGTTGGGCCTCATGGAACGGCAAGAAAGTCACCCTCGCCATGCGCAACCCCGACACCAAGGCACAGACCATCACCACGACGCTACGCAAGGTGTTCGACATACCCGAATACATCAATACTACCGTGACCTTGCGCAGTTCTTTCGCCGACCAGATTATCGGAAAAGGTGGCATTGAAGGCATAAAAGCGAATGAGCCTATTGACATCGACAAAGATATAACCGTGTCGATGCCCAAGTCTTCAGTATACGTGTTTGAAGGGGAAGACAACGGCCACTTCGATTATGGAAGTGCCAACAAGTGAAGTGTTAAATGTGTTAAAATAATAGGGGAGGGTGAAAAACGCCCTCCCCTTTCTGTTTTTTTTATTACATTTGCATATTGTTAATAGATATGCCGGCAGGTGTATGCTTGCCAAACGAAAATTTAAACAAACATTAAAAACCATACGCTTATCGAAACAAACCGAAACCAAGCAATCGCACCAGCAAAATCTGAATAATATGCTATAACAATTAAAGACAATCACATGAAGAATATTGACAAAGTCGCGCTTGTGGCTCTTTTGACATTAGGCGCTCACTCCACACTTGTGGCAAAAGACCTTGTGGTGGGGGGGGTAACAAATCGGCACTCGCGACCCAACAGGCAAAATCGGAAAAACTTTCGGGAAAAGTCGTTGACTCAAATGGCGAACCAATAATTGGCGCGACAGTATCCCAAAATGGCACAAAGAACGTTACGGTCACCGATGTTGACGGTAACTTCACTCTTAACACAAAATCCACAACGGCAACAGTTACCGTCACGTATGTAGGCTTCAACACGAGACAGGTGAAGCTTCTGGCAGGACGCGTGGCGGAAATCACACTTACAGAAGACTCCCACTCCCTTGACGAACTTGTGGTCGTCGGCTACGGTAGCTCGAAGAAGCGCGACTTGATCGCTTCCGTGTCTACGGTAAAGGCCGATGAAATGTCTAACCTTCCAGTCACCAATATCGCCCAAGGCCTTGCCGGACGCTCACCCGGCCTTATAGTCCAGGCAAGCGGCGGCGGCATCAACTCTGCCCCCACGATCAGCATCCGTGGCGGCGGCGACCCATTGTATGTCATCGATGGTGTCGTGCGTTCGGTAGTGGATTTCCGCAACCTTTCGCCCGACGACATTGAGTCGATGTCAATACTCAAGGACGCTTCCGCGACGGCGGTGTATGGTTCGCGCGCGTCGAATGGTATCGTCCAGATAGTGACGAAACGTGGCAAGAGCGGTCGCGTGAGCATCGACTACGATTTCAACATGTCGTATTCGCAGCCAAATATATGGCCTAAGAAGATGCACTCCTACGAGCGCGCCGAGTGGGCCAACATAGCCAAGAACAATGACCTAATGAACGGCCAGGCCAACCCCGTCTATTCCGACGAGGCCATTCAGGCCATGCGCGACGGCACCGACCTGCTCAACTACAACGACACCGACTGGCGCAAGCTCGTGCTCAAGGACTGGGCTCCGCAGCAGAAGCACACCGTGCGACTGACCGGAGGCAACGACGTACACCAGTTCTACATCTCTCTCGGGCACATCGACCAGAACTCGCTCTACCGCAGCAACAACCACTGGATGAAGCGCACCACCTTCCGCATGGCCGAGAGCGCAAACATCAAGGCCATAGGCTTGCAGGTCAACGCCGCCATCGACGGCTACCGCCAGCACCAGGAGCATCCGTACACGTCCACGTCGAGCAGCTACTATCAAGTGTTCTCGCACATCAATGACCGTTCGCCCATGCTTCCAGGAGTCAACAAGTACGGGTTGCCATACAACTCCACCGACAACCCCGTGGCAGAGACCGCAAGCGATGCCGGCTACCAGAGAAGCATAGTCAACGTGATCAACGGAAAGGGCGAGCTGGTATGGTCTTGCCTATGGGTAGACGGCCTGAAAGTGCGCCTCGCGAGCAACTACCGCTACTACGGCGAAACGCAGAAGAACTGGCGCAAGGACGCGGCGCAGTACGACTGGGATTCGGACGTGCCGCAGTATGCGGGCAAACCCCAGTTGTATCATTCCTCAAGCACGGGATATTCCTTCACCAACCAGGCGTTCCTCGAGTATGCCAACAAGTTTGGGGAGCATAGCATATCCGCCCTTGGAGGCTTCGAGCAGTATTACGAGAAGGGAGAGTCGTATAACGCCTCACGCATCAACTACGATTTCCCAATCGACCAAATGGGAGTGGGCCCGGCCAACGACATGCAGAACGGAGGCTCCGAGTCGGAGCTTGGACGCGCCGCGTGGATAGGGCAGTTGAAATACAACTATGCCAACAAGTATTATGCGGAGGCAAGCATACGCTATGACGGCTCCGACTATTTCGCCCCCGGCCATCGTTGGGGCGCGTTCTATAGCGGCGCGCTTGGATGGGTTGTCACCGAGGAGAAGTTCATGAAGAGCCTCGTGGATAAAAACATCTTCAACTCGCTGAAACTTCGCGCCTCTTACGGACAGACAGGTCTTGACAGCAGCGCGGGACGTTTCGCCTATCTCACATCCTACAGCTTGAACAACCAGGCTTATGTCATCAACGGCAAGTATGTGCCAGGATTCTCAGAGGGCAGCCTGCCATCGCCAGACCTCACATGGTATACCACGCGCCAGACAGACATAGGCTTCGACTTCACGTCGCTCAACAGCCGTCTCTATGGCTCGTTAGACTACTTCTATTATTCCACCAAGGGCTATCTGATGTCGCCTACGGGTGAGACCTACCTCAACACCGCCATAGGCATAGGCCTGCCCAAGGTCAAGTCGGACAGTGAGTTCCGCCGCGAGGGTTGGGAAGTGCAGCTCGGTTGGCGCAGCAACATAGGCGACTTGAAGTATGACATATCCGCCAACTTCACGTATTTTGACCAGCTCTGGGCGCTGAACCGCAGCGAGGCTGAGTCGTCGTACATGAACCCATATACCAGGACACAACAGCAGAAAGGCTATTATGGCGTGTTGCTCAAGAACCTGGGCTATTACAAGAGCGCAGACGACGTGCTCAACAGCCCTGGCTACAACAGCGCGCTGAACTCAGGCTATCTGACAGCCGGCGACATCAAGTATGAGGACACCAACGGCAATGGCTTTATCGACAGCGGCGACATGCGCCGCCTCGGCAAGTCATCGATGCCACGCGGACAGTATGGCATCAACATGAGCTTCCAGTACAAGGGCTTCTACCTGAGCATGCTGTTCCAAGGCTCCACGTCGTTCGGCATGTACATACCTGGCTCGGCGGCCATGCAGACAAGCCAGACCGGCAACCTGCCAGTGGCGTTCGATTATCAGAAAGACACGTGGACAACCACAAACACCGACGCCAAGTATCCACGCCTCATGGCAAACACGGGCCTTAACGCCAACAACAACTATCAGAGCAGCGACTTCTGGCTGATTAATGGCGCTTACCTGCGCATGAAGGACTTCCAGTTTGGTTATGACCTCAAACATTCGTTGCTTCGCAATGTGGCATGGCTGACGCGTGCCAAGGTAGGCGTATCCGGCCAGAACATCTTCACCATATCGGAGGCCACGAAGTTTGGCCTTGACCCAGAGAACGCTTCTACCCAGAACTATGGCTACCCGGTAGAGCGAGTACTCGCATTCACTTTAAACTTAGGATTCTAAACAATTATGAAACATAAAGTAATAAAGATAGGGTTGCTTGGCATTCTCGCGCTTGGTGCCGCGTCATGCCAGAACACACTCGACACACATCCCACGTCAACATTCGACGAGTCGACAGTATGGGGATCCAAATCCACAGCCGACGCTTTCATCAATGCCACCTACGACAATGTGATAACCATGTTTACGGGCAACTCGTCTTGCGTGGGATGGGAAGCTCGCACCCCTAACGGCGTGAAGTGCTCGCAAGTGGGCGAGGGCATTGACGGCATAGCCACCGAACTTGGCATCGACCGCAATACCGACTTCGGAATCAACAGGTTCGCCCTGCTTCGCCGATGCAACCTCATCATAGAGAAGGCACAGGCTTCCACCACGTTGACGGAGAGCGAGAAAGCCGAGGTCGTGGCCAAGGGACGTTTGCTTCGCGGCCTTGTATTCTTTGACCTCGCGCGCAAGATGGGACGTTTCGTGCCCGTGCGTACGGTCATTGCCACAGGAGAGGAAGAGAAAGCCACCATACCAATGACAAAGGATGTGGCTGAGAGCTATCAGTATGTCATCGAAGACCTTGAGGCGGCAATCCCGGCCATGCCCACGCAGGCGCAGCCCGGAGAGCCTACCAAGTATGCCGCGGAGGTGTTGCTGAGTCGCGCCTGCCTCACGGCATATGCCTACACGAAGAACAGTTCTTACATCGACAAGGCCATCACTTACGCCAAGGACGTGACGGAGAACTGCTCCCTGAGCGACAACTATGGCGGCCTCTTCAACGAGACCGATGAAAACAACGCCGAGATACTGTGGGGGTACTATCGCTTGAAAGCCAACACCAAAATCGGCAACTACGAGGAGCTTATCCGCACCTACCCGAACATCTCGCAAGACGACTGCATAAACTCGCTTTCGCCAAACCTCTTCAAGAACCCCAATGGGCGCACCTTTGAGGGATGGGCCATCTATTTCCCCACGCAAGACTTGGTGGACCAGTATCTCGTGACAGACGAGAAGACGGGCAAGGCATTGCCTTGGTATGAGACGTCACAGTATAAGGAAAACGTGGAGAGCCTTGACCCTAATTCCGTGACAGAGGCAGGACAGATAGACGCTTATAACCAGAAGAACGGCAACGCCCGCCGCATGCCTACCCCACAAGACTTCTCGCAGCTTAACGCGGCTTACCCGACCAACCTGCGCTATGACAAGCTGAAAGCCGGTTCATCGCGCAACCTTTCCGAATTGATGTACAGCGGCCGTGACGCCCGCTTCGCGACATCAATCGCCTACGACGGAACCACGTGGATAGGCGAGCTTGTGGAGACCAACCTTGGCGGCAACAGCTCCATGGGCGTGCGCGACAAGGAAGACGGTGGCTGGTACAACACGACGACAGGCTATTATTGGCGTAAGTCGAACATCGAGAACCCTGAGCCACGCGCCTATTTCGACTGCCAGGTGCAGCTCCACTATGACATGTGCCGCACAGGTGAGGCTTACATGAACCTTGCCGAGGCTTATCTGTTGAAGAAAGATGTTGCCAAGGCCGTGGAGGCTCTCAATGCCACTCGCGTAAAGCACGGCAAGATAGCCCCGTCCACGGCCTCGACAGAGGAAGAGGCATGGACAGACTACATCCGTGAGCGCCGCGTGGAGATGGCAAATGAGAATGGCGACATCTATTTCAGCTATTTGCGCTGGGGCAAGTATGGCGGCTATGCCAACCATGGCCGCGCGGCCGGCGACATCGTGTACGACCTTGACCGTCCAGTGTACAAGATAGAAATATCACGCGACCGCTCGCAGCTGCTTGTCAACCAGATGACGCTCCTTGGCAGCGCGAACCGCCAGTTCACGACAAAGCGTTATCTCTTCCCCATCAGCCAGGGATTCCTTGACACTCGTGAGGCTTACGACCTTGACCATGAGCAAAATGAGGGCTGGTAAGCTGAGGTGTCCATATTAATCATTCATTCGAAAATATTGAAGAGCATGAAGTTTTTGAAATTCATAATAGCCATGTTCGTGACGGCTTTGAGCTGCACGTCATGCCTGGAGAGCAACCTTGAGGAAATTGATACCTATGACGGCAATGACATCACCGCGGGCTACGCCTGGTATCGCTACAAGGGCGACAACACGATCAACGCGAGCGGTGAGCAGCAGGTCATCCAGAAGCAGCTGCAGCGCACGGCGCAAGCCATCGATGCCGATGCCGCCACGTGCGCGTTGCAGTTCAGCGTGCCGACCAACTTCTCTGAGCAGGAGAGAGCCAACGTGAACATAAACAATATTGTCGTGGCCGTCAGCATATCCACAGCGGCAGTGATGACACCAGTGGAGGGCGCTCCAAAGCTCGGCGTGCCCGCCGATTGGTCTACTCCCCACAAGTATGCCGTGAAGGCCGCAGACGGCAACACTAAGATTTGGACCATCAGCGTCGCCCTCAATAAATAAGGAGGGTCTTATGACACATACTCGCGTTGCCCCGTGTGGGTCATGACGCTTCCTTTCAGCGATAATCAAGGACAATGCTTCCTTTTCAATAATGGGGAGCGTTGTCCTTTTCGTATGCTGCCAGGAATCGTTGGTTATGCTTATGGCGCAAAATAATTCACGCAAAAGAAACGTGAGTCTCGGATTTTATGCTTACCTTTGCCATATTATGAACAACGAATAACCTGCTAATTAAAGCCATGATAAAATATTGTCTCTTTTTTGTCGCATTGTCGTGTGCCGTCGCGCCGCTCCAGCTCCATTCCCAGACAGGCACGCCCGCGGAACCCGTGCGCTATGTAGGCGGCGAGATATGCAACCCGCGACTGCACGAGGGCGGCTTCCGCTATGTCATAGGCACTGAGAACATTCAGGTGATGAGGGCAAACCGCACAGATGGCACGGTGACGGACCCGAACGTCGCCGACTCGGTGAACACGATTGGCTGGACATATAACCACGCGCCAAACCTGACCTATTGGAATGGCAAGTTCTATCTCGAATACCTGGCCAACCCCAAGGACGAGCAGCAACCTCCTGGGCACACGCTCCTCGTGACCTCGACAGACGGGCGCGACTGGGGCAAGCCATTCGTGGTGTTCCCCATGTACAAGGCACCCAAGGGCGTGACCATCCCAAAGCCATATTATGGCTATATCATGCACCAGCGCATGGGCTTCTACACCGCGCCAAACGGCAGGCTGCTCGTGGTGGGCTTCTACGGCCACAGCTACAACCCCTTCAAGGAAGGTGGCATAGGCAGGGTGGTGCGCGAGATGAAGACCGACGGCACCATGGGACCGATCTATTTTGTGCGCTATTCCTCGCACGCCGCTTGGAACGAGACAAACACGGCTTATCCCTTCTTCGAGCGTTCTAAGGACAAGGGGTTCAAGGAGGCATGCAGGGCATTGCTTGCAGACAGGTTAAAGACGCTGCAGTGGATAGACGAGGACCGCGGCTTGGATGGCTTCTACACCTTGAAAGACTCAATCAACCGCGTGCAGGCCACGAGCTATTTCCACCGGCGCGACGGCAAGGTCGTGGCGTTGTGGAAATGGTCTTACGCCGCCCTCTCACCCGACGAGGGGCGGAGCTGGTCCACGCCCGTGCGCTGCCCGTCGCTCATCATGGCTGGCGGCAAGCAGTGGGGACAACGCACGGCCGACGGCCGCTATGCCTTGGTGTTCAACCCGATAGAGACCCAGCCCTACCGTTATCCGCTGACCATGATGACAAGCCGCGACGGCATCGTCTTCGACTCGATAGGCGTTGTCCACGGCGAGGTGCCACCACGCCGCTTCATGGGCGAAAACAAGGATTTCGGCCCATGCTACGTGCGAGGCATAACCGAGGGCGAGCAGACACCGCCCGGCAACGACATGTGGCTCACCTACAGCGTCAACAAGGAGGACATCTGGGTGAGCAGGGTTCAGCTGCCGGCTCGCACCACGTGGACGGGGCCTGTGGACGATAACTTCGACGGCGTGGCCGAGGGCGGTGCGATACCCAACTGGAACATATACCGTCCGCAGTGGTGCCAAGTGTCGGTCGACGCACTGCATCATCTCAGTCTTCGCGATGAGGATCCATACGATTACGCGCGAGCCATTCGCGTGTTCGAGGAGGCGAAAAAGGTGAACATCAGTTTCGACATCAACGTGGAGGAGGAGCACGACGAGCCCCTTGAGGTGGATGTCACCGACAGGCATGGCGCGCGCGCCGTGTCACTGAGTTTCCATCATGGGCAAATCACCATGGCGGGTAAACCCTGCGGCGACTATAAGGTGGGCCAATGGCGGACGGTCTCCATAGGCATTGACGGCGACGGGCTGAAGGTCAATGGTGTGGCGCTGGCTCCGCTGCACGCGGTGAAGGGTGTGGAGCGCCTGAGCTTCCGCACCGGCCGTTATCGCGAGTTGCCCGACAGGAACACGCCAAACCAGGAACCCGCGCCACCACTGCCAGGATGCGACAAGAAAGTGGCTCCGTCGCGATACCTTATAGACAATGTGTCGATAAGGTAGAATGAGCGAAGAATTAAACTTAACATTAAAACCTGAAATAATAAGATGCGACAAAAACGACAATTGTTTGCGGCTATGGCCTTGTGCCTTTTAGCAATCCCCAACGCCATGGCCCAACGCCACGTGCCATTGAGATATTGGTTCGACACCCCGACCACGCTGCGAGGTCATGCCGTGTGGCTCTCGTCGGCCACGGACCGCAACCCCACGAAGCAGCAGGTGGAGAGCGCGGGCGACACGTCATACAACCCAGACCAGGAATGGGAGTCACAGTCGCTTCCCATAGGCAACGGCAACATCGGCGGCAACGTGTTCGGTTCGGTGGAGGCAGAGCGCATCACGTTCAACGAGAAGACGCTGTGGCGCGGAGGCCCCGACACGTCGCGAGGCGCGGCCTACTATTGGGACGTGAACAAGCACTCGGCGCCCGTGATGGTGAAGATACGCGAGGCGTTCGGGCGAGGCGACTGGAAAGAGGCGGCGCGGCTCACCCAGGAAAACTTCAACAGTGTGGTGCCTTACGAGACGGCGGCGGAAAATCCGTCGCGCTTCGGCAGCTTCACCACGGCAGGCGAGTTCTGCGTCGAGACAGGGCTCAGCGCAGTAGGCATGACCCGCTATCGCCGGGAGCTCTCGCTCGATTCCGCGCTGGCCAAGGTGAGCTTCAGCAAGGATGGCGTGGACTACAAGAGGGAGTTTTTCGTGTCGCACCCGGCCAATGCCATGGTGGTTCGCTTCACGGCTTCGCAGGGCGGCAAGCAAGACCTGACGCTAAGGTACACGCCCAACCCCGTGTCCACAGGCACGATGACTGCTGACGGCACTGACGCGCTTTGCTGGACAGCCAGGCTTGACAACAACAACATGGAGTATGTCGTGCGCGTGAAGGCAGTGGCAAAGGGCGGAACGGTGGCCAACAACGACGGCAAGCTCACGATAAAGGGCGCCGACGAGGTGGTGTTTCTCATCACGGCCGACACCGACTATCGCGCAAACTACGACCCAGACTTCAATGACCCGAAAGCATATGTGGGTGTGGACCCCGTGAAGACTACAGCCGATTGGCTCGCCAAGGCCGCGGCAAAGGACTACGCATACCTGCTGAACGAGCACTTTGCCGACTACTCAAGTCTCTTCGGCAAGGTGAGGCTCGACATCAACGAGGCCTCCGTGGGCGACGACCTGCCCATAGGCCGCCGTTTCGCGGCTTACAGGCAAGGCAAGCCCGACTATTATCTTGAGCAACTCTATTACCAGTTTGGCCGCTATCTGCTCATTGCGTCGTCGCGCCCGGGCAATATGCCCGCAAACCTCCAGGGCCTTTGGCACAACAACGTGGACGGGCCGTGGAGAGTGGACTACCACAACAACATAAACCTGCAGATGAACTACTGGCCGGCTTGCCCAACGGGATTGGAACAGTGCGAACTGCCGCTCTTCGACTTCATACGCACGCTCATAAAGCCCGGCACGGTGACGGCGAAGTCGTATTTCGGCACGCGCGGTTGGACGACATCCGTATCAGGAAACATCTTCGGCTTCACGTCGCCGCTCGCAAGCCAGGATATGTCGTGGAACTTCTCGCCATTCGCTGGGCCGTGGCTCGCCACGCACCTGTGGGATTTCTACGACTTCACTCGCGACCGCCATTTCCTCGCGAAGTATTATGACATACTGAAAGGTTCCGCCGACTTCGCCTCCGACTATCTGTGGCACCGCTCTGACGGCGTTTACACTGCCGCGCCCTCCACGTCGCCAGAGCACGGCCCCGTGGACCAAGGCGCGACATTCGCCCACGCCGTGATACGCGAGGTACTCATGGACGCGGTGGAGGCAAATCGTGTGCTCGGCAAGAGCGCTAAAGACCGCCAACAGTGGGAAGACGCGCTGAAGCACATCGCGCCTTACAAGATAGGCCGCTACGGACAACTCATGGAGTGGTCCACCGACATCGATGACCCGAAAGACGAGCATCGCCACGTGAACCACCTCTTCGGCCTGCATCCCGGACACACCATCTCGCCCGTGACGACACCGGAACTGGCAAAGGCCGCGAGGGTGGTGCTCGAACATCGTGGCGACGGCGCCACGGGATGGTCGATGGGATGGAAGCTCAACCAATGGGCGCGACTGCACGACGGAAACCACGCCTACAAGCTCTATGGCAACCTGCTGAGGCATGGCACGCTCGACAACCTGTGGGACACCCACCCGCCATTCCAGATCGACGGCAACTTCGGCGGCACGGCGGGCGTGACGGAGATGCTGCTCCAAAGCCACATGGGATTCATACATTTATTGCCAGCCTTACCCGACGCTTGGGCCGAAGGCTCGGTGAGTGGGTTGTACGCACGTGGCAACTTCACCGTCTCCATCAGCTGGAAGCAAGGCAAGCTCGCCAAGGCGACAATCCTCTCAGGCTCGGGCGTGCCTTGCGTGGTGCGCTATGGCGACGCTGAGTTGAAGTTCAAGACAAGGAAAGGTGTGCGCTACACCGTTGTGGCCGAGGGCCAGAAGCTGAAAGTCGTGGCAGAAGGCAAATGACATGGCGCGGCAAAAGGATTATTGTCCGCGGAGAAGAATTATCGTTATTTTTTTTCGAGAAAAAAAGACGGGAAAGGTTTGCTAATTAGCTAAAAATATGTAACTTTGCACGCTGTTTAGGGGATATTGTCCCTATGCATTAAAGTTAGAACCTTAAAATAGTTGGATGAAGAAAGACAATTTGAAAGATCAGTACCGCATCAATGGACAGATTCATGTGCGGGAAGTTCGTGTGGTAAGTGATGGCGGCTCAGAGGTGATGCCTACACGCAAGGCCTTGGATTTGGCTCGTCAGCAAGAGCTCGACTTAGTCGAGATTTCCCCAAACGCTCAACCACCAGTCTGTCGTATCATCGACTATAGCAAGTTCCTCTACCAGCAGAAGAAGCGCCAAAAGGAGATGAAGCAGAAGCAGGTCAAGGTGGAGGTCAAGGAGATACGCTTCGGACCCCAGACCGATGACCACGACTACCAATTCAAGCTCAAGCACGCCAAGGAGTTCCTCCAGGAGGGCAACAAGGTGCGTGCCTACGTGTTCTTCCGCGGTCGCAGCATCCTCTTTAAGGACCAAGGCGAGGTGCTCTTGCTCCGTTTTGCCAACGACTTGGAGGAAGTGGCAAAGGTGGAGCAGTTGCCAAAGCTTGAGGGAAAGAAGATGTTCCTCTTCCTCGCGCCTAAGAAGGCCGGCGTGGCTAAGCAAAGCCAGCAAAAGCGCGACAGGCTCGCAAAGGAAGCCGTGGAGAAAGAGCAGCAAAAGCTGAAAGACGAGGAGGACGCCAAGAAGAAAGGGCTGCTCGGTAACGCGAAAGGAGCTGAGGGCCTTCTCGCGAAGCTCAACGCCGAGGATTGAAAACATCAGCGTGTCGCCTCTCGCACGACATTGGAAATATCACTGTGTGGCCCCGCCTGGTATATGCGTTGCCACCTTTCATAAACAATAAATAAACAATAACAAAAATGCCAAAAGTAAAGACAAACTCCGGCGCGAAGAAGAGATTCACATTCACCGGAACAGGTAAGATCAAGCGTCATCACGCTTATCACAGTCACATCTTGACTAAGAAGAC
>ERZ808240.3947-NODE-3947-length-13773-cov-3.840866_pt1 | contig 13773 bp, 9 predicted proteins | sample MGYA00521084_ERZ808240 | MGnify/ENA primary metagenome ERZ808240 (study PRJEB31516, sample SAMN03275571) | gut metagenome | biome: mammalia-associated habitat; material: feces | host: Papio cynocephalus | place: Kenya | collected 2012-08-06 ... | reverse complement strand
CATCAATGGCAAGGTGTGGTTCAACCGTTGGAAGTGCATAGGCAATATATGGGCTTCTGTAGTAATTCTTCTCTTTATCGTTGTAGTGCTGAAGTTCGCTTTTTGCGGTGCCAGTTGCTAACAGGATTACAAACTAACTTAAAACACAAAATATGACTACGATAAATTCTAAAATACCTGAAGGTCCTATTTCAGAGAAATGGACCAACTTTAAGGCACATCAGAAGCTGGTCAATCCGGCCAACAAGCGTAAACTTGATATTATAGTAGTAGGAACGGGTTTGGCTGGTGCCAGTGCAGCTGCGTCATTGGGCGAGATGGGATTTAAGGTGAAGAATTTCTGCATTCAGGATTCTCCCCGCCGCGCTCACTCGATTGCTGCCCAAGGTGGTATCAACGCTGCCAAGAACTATCAGAACGACGGTGATTCTGTCTATCGCTTGTTCTATGATACAGTAAAAGGTGGTGACTATCGTGCCCGTGAAGCCAATGTTTACCGTCTGGCCGAAGTAAGTGCCAGCATCATCGACCAATGTGTGGCCCAGGGTGTTCCTTTTGCCCGTGAATACGGAGGTTTGTTGGCTAACCGTTCTTTCGGTGGTGTTCAAGTAAGCCGTACATTCTATGCAAAGGGACAGACAGGCCAGCAGCTTTTGCTCGGTGCTTATTCTGCCCTGATGCGTCAGGTTCATGAAGGTACCGTTGAGCTGTATACCCGTTACGAGATGGAGGATGTCGTTATCATTGACGGCCGTGCCCGTGGTATCATTGCCAAAAACATCGTGACAGGCAAATTGGAACGTTTTGCTGCTCATACAGTAGTATTGGCTACCGGCGGATATGGCAACACCTATTTCCTCTCAACCAACGCCATGGGCTGTAACTGCTCTGCGGCAATTGCGGCTTATCGCAAAGGCGCTTATTTTGCCAATCCCGCATTCGTCCAGATTCACCCGACCTGCATTCCCGTGCATGGCGACAAGCAGTCGAAGCTGACATTGATGTCGGAGTCACTGCGCAATGACGGACGTATATGGGTGCCGAAGAAATTAGAGGATGCCAAGAAGCTGCAAAGAGGCGAAATACAAGGACGTGATATTCCCGAAGAAGACCGCGACTACTATCTGGAGCGTCGTTATCCCGCATTTGGTAACCTTGTTCCGCGTGATGTGGCAAGCCGTGCAGCCAAGGAACGTTGCGACAAAGGCTTTGGCGTAAACAATACCGGATTGGCTGTATTCCTTGATTTCTCAGAAGCAATCAACCGATTGGGTCGTGATGTCGTAGAGCAGCGTTATGGCAACCTTTTTGACATGTACGAAGAGATTACAGACGTAAATCCTTATGACAATCCTATGATGATATATCCTGCCATACACTATACAATGGGCGGTTTGTGGGTTGATTATGAATTGCAGACATCTGTTCCTGGACTGTTCGCCATCGGTGAATGCAACTTCTCCGATCACGGTGCCAACCGTTTGGGTGCATCTGCACTGATGCAAGGATTGGCCGATGGTTACTTCGTTTTGCCTTATACCATCCAAAATTATCTGAGCGATCAGATTACGGTGCCTCGCTTTAAGACCGATGCTCCTGAATTTGTTGCCGCAGAAAAGGCCGTACAGGCAAAGATGGATAAAATCATGGCTGTCCAGGGTGATGAATCGGTTGATTCCATTCACAAGAAGCTGGGTCATATCATGTGGGAGTACGTTGGAATGGCTCGTACAAAAGAAGGCCTGGAAAAAGCTTTGGGCATGCTTAAAGATTTGCGCAAGGAATTTGAAGAACATGTGTTTGTTCCCGGCAATCAGGATGGCATGAACCTTGAGCTTGACAAGGCTGTGCGTCTTTACGACTTTATCCTTATGGGACAATTGATAGCTTTCGATGCATTGAACCGCAATGAAAGCTGCGGCGGACACTTCCGCGAGGAATATCAGACCGAGGAAGGCGAAGCTAAGCGTGACGATAAGAATTGCTTCTATGTAAGCTGTTGGGAATATCAGGGCGATGACGATAAAGAGCCTGTCATGTATAAAGAACCTTTGAAGTACGAGGCCATCGAAGTAAAGACCCGTAATTATAAGGTATAGTAGAACTTCTTAATTTGAAATACAATGGACAAAAATATAAGTTTCACATTACGTTATTGGCGTCAGAACGGTCCTAAGGATAAAGGACATTTCGATGAACGCGAGATGAAAGACATTCCGGGTGACACTTCATTCCTCGAAATGCTCGACATCTTGAATGAACAGTTGGTTGAAGAAAAGCAAGAGCCGTTTGTGTTTGACCACGATTGCCGTGAAGGTATCTGTGGCATGTGCTCGCTGTATATTAATGGTACGCCTCATGGTAAGACAGAGCGTGGCGCCACAACTTGCCAGCTCTACATGCGTCGCTTCAAGGATGGCGATGTCATTACAGTTGAGCCTTGGCGTTCGGCCGGTTTCCCCGTTATCAAAGACTGCATGGTAGACCGTTCGGCTTTTGATAAGATTCAGCAGGCCGGCGGATACATTTCCGTTCGTACCGGTGCTCCTCAGGATGCAAATGCTATCCTTATTCCCAAGGACGATGCAGATGAGGCAATGGACTGCGCAACTTGTATTGGCTGCGGTGCTTGTGTGGCCGCTTGCAAAAACGGTTCGGCCATGTTGTTTGTTTCTTCAAAGGTAAGCCAGTTTGCACTTCTTCCGCAAGGCAAGCCCGAAGCAGCAAAGCGTGCCAAGGCAATGGTTGCTAAAATGGATGAGTTAGGCTTCGGGAACTGTACAAATACCCGTGCATGCGAGGCCGTGTGTCCTAAGAATGAGACAATTGCCAATATTGCTCGTCTCAACCGCAACTTCATCAAAGCCAAGCTGAACGATTAATCTTTGAACTTCATAATAAAATGGCGGCCGCAATGGATTTTACTCCTTGCGGCCGCTGTTTTACGTATGAATAAGGGTGCTGTTATTCTTTTGTCATATTGAATTTCTCGACATTGGATTTCGCCTTTTCAGAGATTTGAGGAACCAAACGCTTAAAATGCGGAGAAGCCGAATGCTTGTCAAGCGATGCCTGGTCTTTCCATGTCTCAAATACCATCATGTCGGTCGGATCATTTGAGTTCAAGTATAGGTCATAGTCTATCATTCCTTCGTCGTCTGCTCTTGTGGATTTTACAAGTTCTTTGTACAGGTTGATTACATCATCGCGAACTTCTGCAGGAACTTTTACCATGCAGTTCAGACGCAGGGTATCGTTTGTGGCAGCTCCATTGTTGAAAATCTGTATGGTCATATCACTAAGTTTCTGGATGGCCGGAACCAATCTCGTGAAGTGTGGCGATGCAGAATGCTTGTCAAGTGAAGCTTGGTCTTTCCATGTTTCGAAGATGATCAGCGAGTTGGAATCTGTAGCGCTTTCGTAGAGAGCGTAGTCGATATTACCTGCATCATTGAGTGATGAGTCAACCAGTTCTTTGCTGAGTGCGATGACCGAATCGCGTGTTTCAGGTGTTACACTTACCAGGCAGTTAATGCGGATTGCTGATGTTGAATCTGCTGCTGTGGCTTCGCCACCTTTGGGCTTTTGGGTGCATGATGCGCCTGCGGCAATAATCATTGCCATTCCTAATGCTAATTTTTTCATTATGGTTGAGTTTAAAAACGTTGCCTATATCTATGAGAACACACTGCAAAAGTACGCGTTTTTTTGTTTTGTGTATTGTAATGAGGCTGTTTTTTGCATCTGATAGGTGCTATTTTACCAATTTGCGTGTCAAGGGTATGCTATAGAGCAATCTTGTGATGGCGTAACTGATTACAAACGATGTACTCGAGATGAGTATGATCTGAACGGGAAATGGCAGTTCCGGTAAATGGAACCAATCGTAAGTGATGTGCACAATGGGGAAATGGCACAGATAGATGCCGAACATCATGGCGGCGGCTTTGGAAAGCCAGGGGCGTGATTTAACTTTTAGTTTGGCAAATATGATATATACCCCGAAGGCCTGCATGGCTACGTTGAGGCCGCACATGTACCATGGAATTTCCAAGTATTTGTAATCACCTGGGAAAAGGTTGTTTACATAGATGTAGCCGAATGATGTGACGGCATATCCTGCCAGATATACCGGTATGGCTACTGACAAAGTCTTTCCCCAAGTCCAATTGAGAGGGTAAGTTTTTAGGTAGTATGCCAGTAGCATATATCCCATAAAGCCAGACATATAGTAGAAAGAGCCATAAAAATTCCATGTGCATTCTCCGAATATGGGGGCGAAACCTGCTTCACCGCTTCCTCCAAGCAGCGGTACGGCCACTTTCAGATAAGACAGCACCAAAGTGGCTGCCCACAAACATAAGACGGTTTGCAGATCCTTCTTGGTGGCTTGTACGAGCCAGGCATTTACGATGGGAAGAGCCAGATACAGGCCTATAAGCATGTAAAGGAACCATAAGGGAGTGCCTTCATAGGTGAAGTTGAAAATGAAGGTATACATATGATTCACCATGCTGTCCAAAGTGAATGAACTTGCATCAATGATCGGATTGGCAGTGTTTTGTCCGAAGTACCGGTAATAGGCGTAGAAAGCCACCGGTAGGACTAATGACCAAAACGCCAAAGGTATCATAATGCGTCCGATGCGTTTGCGATAATAACCACCTAATGTGTATCCTTGTTTTATTGGCAACAGCAGATGTCCCGAAATCATTACCATCAAGACCACGCAGGGGCGTCCGATGCTTTCCATGAACAACCCTGTCAGGAACGATGCCCGGTCGTTATTGAATTGTGCAATGAAGAAGTCGCATGAGTGCGAGTATACAACAGCAAAAATGGCGATGATGCGAAGCAAATCCACCCATCCGACATTGTCTTTTTTTATCCAATCCATAGAACTATCGTGTTAATTATTTGTCGCAAAAATACGGAAAACATTCGGATTTTACCGATGAGAAGGTTTGTTTTGTCTTATGTTTCGGGGGCTTATGGCTGCTTTTTTCGTACTTTTGTGGTGTTTAGAGCCTGTAGACGCTTGCAGGCTATATATTATGACAAAGATTTAAAAGATGGGATTTTTAAGGATTTACCTAAAGGCGGCTCTTGTCTGCTCTATTTGTTGTTTGTTTTTCGGCATGGCAAATGCTTCTGCCCGTGTATTGAAAGGCGATGGCTGGGAAGTTACGATAGATGACAATAGCGGTGTTATCAAGGAGTTCGTCGGTGATGTTAGTGGCAGCCGCGAAGTCGTGCCTTTCCGCACAGATACCATGGGTGGCCCTTCCTTTGAGGGGTTGCAGCTTCGTGCCGATGGCCAACGCTTTGTTGGCCGCAAGGGTGATGTCGAACTTAGTTTGTCATACAGGCCGTTGGGTGACCATTTGCAAGTGGTGCTTTCAGCTCACAATGCCGGTTCGGTGCCTTATGAGCCTGTGCGTCTCAGGATGCGTGTCGGTGTGGATGCCGAGATGCATACCTTTCCTGAATGGGACAAAAAGTTCTTTCCGACCTTGATGCGTTGTGAAAGGAACTTTGCATGGGGCTATCTGATGTCTCCGCGCGGAGTGATATTGGCCTTGGGCTCGTATTCTCCTGTAGCCTCATATGCCCTTAATTATATTCAAGAAGAAAAGAAAGAGTGGGGATGGGGGCATCAGATAAAGACGGCAAGTTTTGATTTGCTCCATCGTCTGCCTTTGCCCGAGCGTCATCCGCAGCATTTGACACGCTTGAAACCGGGTGAAACCCGTTATTGGTATTTCCATTTGGGAATGGTAAACACGATGGACAGCATAAAGCCCAAACTGGCTCAATGGCTGCTGTCACCGATGATTGAACTGAAGCGTTATACGTTGGTCCCCGGCGAGAGCCTCTCATTTAAGGTCTTTTCTGCGAAAGGTATGCGTTCGGCTGTTCTTGTGCGGCCCGATGGAAAGAAGCACTCCATATCGTTTAAGCACTTCAAGAAAGTCGCATCATCGGTTTATCAGTGTGATTTCAACACGCCTGACGTACCCGGAGTATACAAGCTGCAAATTCTTTCGCAGAACAAGAAAAAAGCTGAGGCTTCGTTTTACGTCCGCAAGGCTTGGAATTGGTATTTAAACGCTGCCCGTGACTGGGTGGTCAAATACCCACCGATGGCCGGAGGTTCGGCAGAGCAGATATACGGTTATTATGCCGGTGCTCTTGGTGCGTGGCACATGCCGAAGCCCGATTCAGACGGGAAGCTAGAGCAGATATTTGAACGGCGTGTGTGCATGGTTATAGATACATCGCGGGGTGTGCCGTTGAGTGCCCGTGTACTTCCCCACCGCATACAAAACTTCTCAACCCTTGCAGGCATATTGGTGGATTATTGGAGGTCGACAGGCAAGTCTAAATACCTACGATGGGCTTCGCGTGTCGGTGATTTCCTGTGTTCCGACAGTGTGCAATGGAAAGATGGTTCTTATCGTTCGAAGGGGGTTCATTATACCGCTGTCATCTATCCGGCCAAATCAATGATGGAACTTGCCATGGCAGAAAAGGAGGCTGCAGCCACGGATACCTGTTGGCTGGCTCCCTATCGCCGCCATCTGCAGTCGGCCATGCGTGCAGCCGACGATTTGGCACGTCGCCTTGATGACATAGAAACCGAGGGCGACATGACTTTCGAAGACGGGATGATTTCGTGCAGTGCCCTGCAGATGGGCATGGCCGGCCTGCTGTCGGCCGATGAAGGCGAGCGAATGCGGATGGCCATGGCTGCCCGATACATGATGCAGAAGCATCGTTGTCTGGAGCAAAACCTCATACCCGATTGCCGCATGCGTGGCGCAACACTGCGCTTTTGGGAGGCTCTCGACGTGTATTTCTCACCCAATCAGGTGATGAATTCCCCTCACGGTTGGACTTCATGGAAGATATATGCCTATTATTACCTTTACTTGCTGACGGGCGAGACCCACTATCTGTCGAACATGATGGACACGATGGGGGCTTGCATGCAAGTGGTGCGCGACGATGGAAAGATACGGTGGGGCTTCCTGCCCGACCCTTATCTGGAGTCCTGGGTATGCGTTCCCGACAAGAAAGAACCGCAGGGCTGGGGCCGTTGTGACAGCATCGTGGGTGAGCAATACCTTGACCTTATCAGCAACTGGCTGCGTCCTGCCAATCAGGATCAGATATGTGATTTCGGCCAGTCCGGCGGTTCGGGCGACAATACCGTGTTTGAAATGTTCAAGGCCATGGAAGAGTGTGTCATGACGACGGCATATGTCGTAGTACCGTCATCGGGAGATGTAGAGGCCTGGAATTGCAGGGCCCGCCTGTCGGATGGCGAACTGGTGGTAGACAACATGGAGACTTCAGTTGCAAAAGTGCATGTCAACGCCCGTCGGCCTGTACGTGTCACATTGAAAGCCGCCGGGGCCACCAAGACCTATCCGGTAGGGGTGGAAATGAAGATGCTGTATAAAGATTGAAGAAAGTGAGGCCTGTAAGTGAAAATAAATACAGCTTTTGCGCTGTAAACAAAGCAAAATGATTAATTTTACAGCGGAATACATAAGTAACTTCAAAGATATTAAAATGGAGAAAGAAACAAACAAGCAAAGCAATTCCAAGGAATTGAAGAAAAGTCAGTCTGCCGGTGATTCCAAAGAAATGTCGCGTAGGGACTTTTTGGGTCTTTCGGCATTGGGTCTGGCCAGTCTGACCATATTGCCGAGTTGGACATTGAACGGAGTAAAGATAGCTCCAAGTGATCGTATAGTATTGGGCTTTGTCGGCTTAGGCCAGCAAGGACTGAGCGACTTCTACAGTTTTTCCGAGTGCCCCGGTGTACAGGTGGCAGCATGCTGTGACGTCGATTCAATCAAGCGCGAGCGTTTTCGCCGCCGTGTGGCCGAATGGCAGAAGAAGTCAGGCCAGAATGAGCGTTGCGACATGTACGAATTTTATGAAGACTTATTGGAGCGCAAGGACATCGATGCCATAGAGATTGCCACTCCCGACCACTGGCATGCATTGATTGCCATTCATTCCTGCCAGGCAGGTAAGGATGTTTATTGCCAGAAGCCTTTGGCATATACCATTACCGAAGGACTGGCCGTGCAGGCAGCTGTACGTGCCAACCACCGCATTATGCAGATGGGTAGCCAGCAACGTTCCAGCAAGGAGTTCCAGCAAGCCATAGCTTTGGTACGTGCAGGTGGCATAGGTCACATTAATGAGATACATGTTCGTGTAGGCGATCCTCCAAAGCCTTTGAATCTTCCTGAAGAGCGCGTACCTGCCAATCTGAACTTTAACCAATGGATGGGTCCGCTTAACGATCCCAAGATTCATTATCATCCAGATTTGTGTCCTCCCATATCTCTTGATCCGGATGTGAACGAGAAACTGTGGGGTGCATGGCGTTGGTATCAGGAAACCGGCAACGGCTATCCCGCAGACTGGGGTGCCCACATGTATGATATTGCTCAGGCTGCCATCGGAATGGACGGACTGGGTCCGGTGGAGTTCATTCCTCAGGGCTACAATGGGCTGAAACATGCCACGATGAAATATGCAAACGGCATTGTGATGACCGAGCAACCGTTTGACGAAAGCAAGCCTGATTGGCAAGGAATCAAGTTTATCGGTGATGATGGCTGGCTCAAAGTGTCACGCGGTTACATAGAGTGCTCCAAGAAAGACCTGCTCAAGAAACAGGAAGAAAAGGTGGAGAAGGGCCAATATGAAGTAAGTTCTCCGCATATGCAGAACTTCATCGATGCCATCCGTGCGCATAAGGATCCTATCGCTCCCGTGGAATACGGATGCAGCACCAATACACTTTGCTGCCTCTTCAATATTGCACGTGAATTGAAGCGTCCGGTTAAGTGGAATCCCGCTTTGCTGAGTTTCGAGGGTGATAAGGAGGCTGCTGCACATCGTCTCTACTGGTACGAATACCGTCGTCCCTATAAGTTGCCTTATTGCGACAAGCGAAATAACTGCTGAGAAGCAGGTTGGTTGATAATAGAGTTGGCCGCGCCACGGATGTTTCCGGGCGCGGCTTTTAGTTTGCTCTGCCTTCTATTGCAGGGCGGGTTGGCTGTTGTTGTCGAAAGTCAGGGTATATTGTTTCCCTGCTTTGGTGGGAAACTCGAGGATGCTGTTGCCGTAGCGTATGGTGCAGTTGCCGCCCTTGTGGGATGTGACTGTGGCTTTGGTGGCTTTGCCCTGCTTCCATGCAATGTCAATGCCGAAATTTCCGCGTGCCATCAGCCCTTCAACGGAGCCTTCGCTCCATGCATCCGGCAATGCGGGAAGCAGGTGAATACAGCCTGTATGGCTTTGCATCAGCATTTCGATAATGCCGGCTGTGCCCCCGAAATTGCCGTCTATCTGGAATGGAGGGTGCATATCCCAGAGGTTGTCGGCCGTGCCGTTCTTGAGCAGGTTGCCATAGAGCTTGTACGCATGGTCGCCGTCGTGTAGCCGTGCCCACAGGTTGAGTTTCCATCCCATGCTCCATCCTGTGGCTCCGTCTCCGCGATGTTCGAGCACGGTGCGTGCTGCTTTTGCGAGTTGAGGTGTGGCAGATGGGCTGATGTGACTTCCGGGATGTAGCCCGAAGAGGTGGTTGACATGACGGTGCCGGTCGTTGGGGTCGTCGATGTCGGTGCTCCATTCCAGCAGTTGCCCGTAGCGTCCTATGCGGTAGGGCACCAGGTGGTCTGCCACGTGTTGCCATTGCTTTGCTTCTTCGGTGTCGACATGGAGCAGGTGTGCGGCCTTGACGGCGTCGGCCAGCAGTTCGCGCACCACGGCATGCACGAATGTGGCTCCTTCGTCCACGTCACCGTGTTCGGGTGATGTGCTCGGTGCTGCCGTATAGGTTCCATCGGCTTTGTGCCACAGGAAGTCACACGCAAATTGTGCTGCGCCCTTGATGATCGGGTATCCTTCTGTGCGCAACCAGTCCGTGTCACGTGTATAGTCGTAGTATTCCCATAGGTGGGTTGCCAGCCACGGCCCTGCCGCAAAGCAAAGGTTGTATTGCATATTACGGTCGCGCAGAGGTGCGGTAAATCCGAACGGGTTGCCCGATATGGATGAGGTCCATCCCCGTGCTCCGTAGTAGCTTTTAGCGGTGACGGCACCCGGTTTGACCTGTGTTTTGATGTAGTCGGTGAGTGGTTGCACGCATTCGGCCAGGTTGCCTGTGAGTGCGGGCCAGTAGTTCATCTGTATGTTGATGTTGTTGTGGTAGTCGCAGTGCCAGGGTCCGTTGATGTTGTTGAGCCATATTCCTTGCAGATTGGCGGGGAGTGCTCCTTTGCGCGATGAGGCTATGAGCAGGTAGCGGCCGTATTGAAAGTAGAGCGATTCCAGATAGGTGTCGTGTTTTCCTTGTCGATATTGTCTGAGGCGTTCCGGGGTGGAGATGTGGGATGTGGCGGTGTTGCTGCCGCCCAGTTTGAGCCTGACGCGTCCGAACAGTGGCATGTAGTCGTGCAGGTGGCGTTTGAGCAGCTTTTGGTAGCCCATTTTGGAGGCTGTCAGCAGCCTCTTTTGTGCTGCCGGCTCGGGATTGCTGCCCACGTAGGTCTTGGGGTCGTCAAAGTCGGGGTCAAAGTTCATCTTGTAGTCTGTGCCGGCCGTGACGATGAATATAGCTTCGTCGGCATTGCTGACGGTCAGTTTTCCGCCTGTATTGTCAATGGTTCCGCCCTTGGTCAGTGCCTTTATGAGCAGGCAGAACTGCATGCCGTTGTTGTCTAATGTGGCTTTGTAGCAGATGGCGTCTTTGCCTTGTGGTGTGCAGGTGCCTGTGGCCAGCGGGTTGGGGTGGTAGGTGAGTTGCAGGTTTTGCTGCTTCTTCCGGTCGGCCTTGTAGCGCATCACCATGACGTTGTCGGGATATGAGCAGAAGGTTTCGCGGGTATATCGTGTCCGGGTGTGGCTGTCGGTGAATGCGATGCGTGCCATTGCGCTGTCGAGTGAAAGCACACGTTCATAGCCGGTGATGCTTGTCGGGTCGATGCCTGTGGCTATGTGGAGCTCGCCCAGTGTGGTGAATGTGCCAAACCTGAAGGGATTTTCGTCTTGTGGTTCATAGGATACGATGCCGTTCATGTTTTGGCTTGTGAGCTGCGAGGCCAGCCTGTGGTCGCCGCGTGCAAAGGCTTCGCGTATTTCTTTCACCTTGTCGGCCGATGCTTTGTTGACGTTCCAGTAATAGGCTGCTCCCTTTTCTGTGTTGGGGCCGCCTATCCAAAGCGACTTTTCGTTCAGGGAGATGCGTTCGGTTGCTATGGCACCGAAGATGGAGGCTCCCAGCATTCCGTTGCCTACAGGCAGTGAGGCCTGTTCCCAATAGGGGTCGACGAGGGCTGCGTTGCCATATCCTATAGGCACTTTGCCGTTATATCCAGGGGGCTTTCCGTAGTACCAGGGCAGAGCACCCTTGAGGGTGGTGGGTTGGTCAAAGCGGATTTCGAGTGGGCTCTGGTTGACGTGTGGAGTCTGGTCATGGCTTTTGGCCATGTCAGGGCAGGCACTGGTTGCTGTGAGAATGGCGATGGCCGTGGCAATGATGCGTATCATTTTTTCTCTGCGAGCAGCCTGCAATACTTGCCGCCTCTGAGGCAGTAGATGCCTATTGCCACGAGGGGCAGGCTGAGCAGCTGGCCTATGTTGATGATGAAGTCGGCTTCGGCTGCCACCTGGTCGGCTTTGATGAATTCTATGAAGAAGCGGAAGGTGAAGATGCATGTGAGGCACAGTCCGAAGAAATATCCCGATCCCACCTTGTCTTTCTTATGGTGGTAGACTATCTGTATGGCTATAAAGAAGAGCAGATAGGCGATGCTTTCGTAGAGCTGTGCGGGGTGGCGTGGAAAGTCTTCGCCGTTGCGTGCAAAGATAAAGCCCCATGGTAGGTCGGTGGCATTGCCTACTATCTCTGAGTTCATGAGGTTTCCCAGGCGTATGAAGGCTGCCGAGAGGGGTGTTATTATGCCCATGTTGTCAAGGACGTGCATGATGTTCATCTTCGTTTTCCGACAATAGAGCCAGATGGCTATGAGGAGTCCTATGACGCCGCCGTGGCTCGACAGTCCTTCATAGCCGACTATTTTCCATCCGTCGGCAAAGCGGCGTATGGGAAACACCATTTCCACGGGGTGGGTAAGGAAGTATCCGGGTTCATAAAACAGGCAGTGGCCGAGGCGTGCCCCTATGAGCACACCCAGGAAGCAGTAGACAAAGATGGGCTCGAACAGGGCATCGCTGATTTTCTGTTGGCGATACAGACGATGCATGTTGAGGTAGGCCAGATAGAGGGCCGTGCACCAGCAGAGGGCATACCAGCGTATGGGAAACCCGAAGATGTGGAAGGCGATGATGTCGGGCGACCAGTTGATGAACGAAAGCATGGTGACGGGTGTGTTTATACGTTGAAGCGGAAATGCATGATGTCGCCGTCCTGCACTACATAATCTTTGCCTTCCACATTGAGCCGTCCGGCTTCGCGCACTGCGGCTTCGCTGCCATATTTGATGTAGTCGTCATATTTGATGACTTCGGCTCTGATGAATCCTTTTTCAAAGTCGGTGTGTATGACTCCGGCACACTGGGGTGCTTTCCACCCTTTGCGATAGGTCCATGCCTTAACCTCCATTTCGCCGGCTGTGATAAAGGTTTCGAGATTGAGCAGTCTGTAGGCAGCTTTTATCAAGCGGTTGCTCCCCGATTCGGTCAGTCCGACGTCTTGAAGGAACATTTGTCTTTCTTCGTAGGTTTCGAGTTCGGCAATGTCGGCCTCGGTTCTTGCTGCCACCACGAGCAGGTCGGCATGTTCGTCCTTGATGGCCTCGCGCACTGCTTCTACATATTGGTTGCCTGTGGCTGCACTGGCTTCGTCAACGTTGCATACGTAGAGTACAGGTTTGGCCGTGAGCAGAAACAGGTTGCGTGCTGCCTGTATCTCTTCTTTCTTTTCAAAGGTGACGGTGCGTGCCGAGAGTCCTTTCTCGAGTGCTGCCTTATAGGCCGTGAGCACGGCATATTCTGTCTTGGCACTTTGGTCGCCGCCCATCTGGGCCACCTTTTCAACCTTGCGCAGACGGTTGTCTATGGTGTCGAGGTCTTTTATCTGTAGTTCGGCATCTATGATTTCCTTGTCGCGCACCGGGTCTACGCTTCCGTCGACATGGGTCACGTTTTCATCGTCGAAGCAGCGCAACACATGTATAATGGCATCGGTCTCGCGTATGTTGGCCAGGAACTGGTTGCCCAAGCCTTCACCCTTGCTTGCCCCTTTTACGAGGCCGGCAATATCCACTATTTCGACTGTGGTGGGCACGATTTTGCCCGGATGTACCAGTTCTGCCAGTTTCTGCAACCGCTCGTCGGGCACGGTGATGACTCCTACGTTAGGTTCTATGGTGCAGAAAGGAAAGTTGGCTGCCTGCGCCTTTGCATTGCTCAGGCAGTTGAAAAGGGTCGATTTGCCCACATTGGGCAGGCCGACTATGCCGCATTGTAATCCCATAATCCGTGTGTTCTGATGTTAACTTGTTTCAATGCGCAAAGGTACTTATTTTTTATCTCAGGACAAAACATCAACAGTCCTTTGCTGAGGTCTTTGGGACTGCAGTGTGTTTCATGCACATGAAACAGGGTGTTTCCTATAGGGGAAACAGGTTGTTTCCTGTACATATCACAATGTGTTTCATGTACATGAAACACTCTGCAATCAGCCACATCGTGACCTGCGATATGTACACATCC
>ERZ808240.3946-NODE-3946-length-13774-cov-3.654567_pt1 | contig 13774 bp, 15 predicted proteins | sample MGYA00521084_ERZ808240 | MGnify/ENA primary metagenome ERZ808240 (study PRJEB31516, sample SAMN03275571) | gut metagenome | biome: mammalia-associated habitat; material: feces | host: Papio cynocephalus | place: Kenya | collected 2012-08-06 ... | reverse complement strand
CTAGCCGTAGTTCCAGACCTGCTCCATCAGGGCCACCCGGGAGTAGACCTTATTGGGATGGCTGGCCAGAAAGGTCAGCAGCTCATATTCCCGCTGGGTCAGATCCACGGCCTTCCCCGCCCGGTAAACCTGATGGCTGTCCGTGTTGATGGACAGATCCCCCGCCACCGGCATGGCGGCCTCCGCCGCCGGAACCGGAGCGGCCATGGCGGTCCGCCGGATGTTGGCCCCCACCCGGGCAACCAGCTCCCGCATGGAGAAGGGCTTGGTGATGTAGTCGTCCGCGCCGATTTCCAGTCCCTGGACCTTATCGCTCTCTTCCTCCCGGGCGGTGAGCATAATCACCGGCACCCGGCTGCCGCGCTCCCGGACAGCACGGCACACATCGAAGCCGTTCATTTTCGGGAGCATCACATCCAGCAGGATCAGATCCGGCTTCTCGGAAACGGCCTTGGCCAGGCCGTCCTCTCCGTCGTAGGCGGCGGCCGTGTCATACCCCGCCCGCTGGAGATTGAAGCGCAGAATGTCCACAATATTTTTCTCGTCCTCCACAATGAGGACCTTCTTTTTCGTCTCCACAGAGCGCGCCTTCCTTTCCGTCCGGCCTCAGAGATTCAGCAGCAGCTTGGCCTTCAGCACAGCGGCCACGGTCTTGGCGTCCTCAATCTCCCCGTTGACGCAGCGGTGAACCATCTCATCGAAGGGAATCCGCTCCTGGATCAGAAACTCGTCCTCGTCGGGATGAGTCTGGCCCATGTGAAGTCCCCGGGCCAGAAACAGATACAGCACCTCGCCGAAGCAGCCGGTGGAGGGCAGAATGTGTCCCATGGGCAAAAACTGGTCCGGCACCGCGCCGGTCTCCTCCTTCAGCTCCCGGAGCGCCCCGGCGGCGGGGTCCTCTCCCGGCTCCAGCTTTCCGGCGGGAATCTCCAGCAGAGGCTTGGAAAAAACATAGCGGTACTGGGTCACGGTCAGCACGTTGTTCCGGTCATCCAGCGCCAGGATCGCCACGCCGGGGCAGTGATCCACCACCTCCCGGACGGCGGGGGCGCCGTTGGGCAGCCTCACCTGATCCACATGGACGTCCAGAATCCGGCCCTTGAATTTTTCTTCCCGGGAAACCAGGGTCTCTGTCAGCTCTGCGGCTTCGTTCATTGTCAAACACCTCGTCTGTGATTTTCATTTTGTCATTCTGTTGTATTATACCATAGACAACTGCCGTTGCCAACGTTTGTTTTTCTTGCGTCCCGGGGAAAATCATGGTATAGTGGCAGAGAGAATTCCGCAAAAAGGAGGGAACCTCCATGGCGAAAAGCGGCGTGAAAATCGCGGCCCAGAACCGGAAAGCCTACCACGACTACTTCGTGGAGGAAAAATACGAGGCCGGCATCGAGCTGACCGGCACAGAGGTCAAGTCCATCCGGGCCGGAACCCTGAACCTGAAAGACGCCTGGTGCTCCATCCGGGACGGGGAGCTGTTCATCAACCAGATGCATATCTCCCCCTACGATCACGGCAACATCTTCAACAAGGACCCCATGCGGGTCCGCCGGCTGCTGATGCACCGGCGGGAGATCGCCAAGCTCCAGTCTCTGGTGCAGCGGGAGGGCTTTGCCCTGGTGCCCCTGTCGGTGTACTTCCGCAGTTCCAGAGTGAAGGTGGAGGTAGGCCTGTGCAAAGGCAAAAAGACCTATGACAAGCGGGAGGCCATCGCCAAGCGGGACGCCCGGCGGGAGATGGACCGGGCTCTGAAGGCCCGGAACCGCTGAAAAACAGCTTTTCAGAAAGAAAGGAACGATTCCAATGTCTGATGTCAAAAATCCCATCGCAACCATTACCATGGAAAATGGCAAGGTGATGAAGGCGGAGCTGTACCCCGCCAAGGCCCCCAACACCGTGGCCAACTTCATCGCCCTGGCCAACGGCAAGTTCTATGACGGCCTGATCTTCCACCGCTGCATTCCCGGCTTCATGATTCAGGGCGGCTGCCCCCTGGGCACCGGCACCGGCGGCCCCGGCTACTCCATCGCGGGGGAGTTTTCCTCCAACGGCTTCCGGCAGAACGACCTGAAGCACACTCTGGGCGTGCTGTCCATGGCCCGTGCCATGCACCCGGATTCCGCCGGCAGCCAGTTCTTCATCATGGTGGACGCCGCGCCCCATCTGGATGGGCAGTACGCCGCCTTCGGCAAGGTCATCGAGGGCGAGGAGGAAGCCGTCCGCATCTCCCAGGTCCCCACGGACCGCTGGAACGACAAGCCCAAAACGCCGGAGGTCATTCAGTCCATCCGGGTGGATACCCAGGGCGTGGAATATCCCGCCCCCAAAAAGCTGGCGGAGCGGTAAGACGTCCGCCCGCTGCGTACCGGAGGGATGCTTATGAAGGATTCTCTGCCCGCCTACCGGAAAATCGATCTGGCCTCCTGGCCCCGCCGGGAACACTTTCAGTATTACCGCACCGCCGTACGGTGCGGCTACTCCGTCACCGTGCCGGTGGACGTCAGTGAGGCGGTCTCCTTCGCGAAACGCCGCGGCCTGCACTTTTATCCCTGCTTCGTCTACGCCGCGGCCAAAACGGTCAATCAGCAGGACGCCATGCGCATGATGCTGACGCCGGAGGGTGAGCCCGGCGTCTGGGAGGTCTCCCACCCCTGCTTCACCGTCTTCCACCCGGACGACGGAACCTTCTCCGACCTCTGGACGGCGTATGAGCCGGAGTTCTCCGCCTTTTACCGGGGTTTTGAGCAGACGGAGGCGGAATTCGGAGACCGGCACGGCATCAAGGGCCGCCCCGGCCAGCCGGCCAATTTCTTCTGCATCAGCTGCGTCCCCTGGCTGGACTATACCGGCTACGCCACCTATTCCAGCGGGGAGCCGGCGCTGTTTCCCATCCTCACCTTCGGGAAATACACCCTGCGGGAGGGGCGGTACACCCTGCCGGTGACCCTGACCATTTCCCACGCCTCCGCGGACGGCTGGCATACCAGCCGGTTCTTTCAGGCGCTTCGGGAAAACCTCCGGGCCTTCGCGGACATGGACGGCGCCGCGCCGCCGGTGTGACCGCCTTTCCATCCCCTGAACCAACCGGACCCCCCATGGCGGATGCCCTGCATCCGCCATGGGGGGTCTGTTCTGTTCCGCTCTTCAGATCTGCCCGTCTCCGGACGTCCCGGCAAACCGGCAGGCGCAGGAGAAACTCCGCTCCCGGCCCCACAGGCCCTCTACCAGAACCTCATCGCCGTCCCGGCAGCCCAGCAGCGTCAGGCGCTCGCCCAGGGTGGCCTCCTTGCTGTAATTGATCTGAAAATCCAGCAGGCGGGCGTTCTGCAGCTCCGGCGGAAGGGCGTCCCACACGATGTCGCCGTAATTTCCGCTGAACACATGGCCGTTGTGATCCAGATCGGAAAACACCACCCGGTGCTCCCCCAAACTCTCCGTTCCCTCTTTCGGCAGAAGGATTTTCCGGCAGGGCGGGCAGTCGATCCCCCGGTCATGCTCCGTCAGGGGCTTTCCGGTAAAGGCCGAAGGCCGGAGAATCCGTCGGTCCTCCGGGTCCACCAAAATCCACTCGCTCTGCGCGGAGAGGCAGGGCGTTCCATCCTCCGATAAAAACTGATAATCCCGGCGCATATGGGCGCCGTGGACGCCGTTTTCCCATGTGGTCACCGTAACGGTCTCCCCCGCCAGAGGATACCGGTGCAGCCGGAAGGAAATCCGGGAGAGCAGGAACACCTGCCGCAGTTCAAACAGCCGCTCATATCCCAGCCCCCGGGCGGTGTAATCCTGCCCGGCCGCGCTGGCCATCAGGGACAGCAGCGAGGCGGGCCTGGCCCGGCCCCGGGCGTCGCAGTCCCGGAAGGTCAGTTCCTCCTGCCGGCAGAACAGGTCTCCGTCCAGCCACTGCCGCCGTTCATTCACCATGAAGCGCCTCCTTCGGGCCGTCAGACCCGCTTTTCAAAATAGTAAAACGTATCGTCCTGTCCGCTGGGCCGCATGCAGGAAGACAGCATTTTTCGGGAGGCATCATTCTCGCGGTAGCACTTGGCCACCACCCGGGTCAGATGCACCCGGTACAGCGCCCAGTCCGCCGCCGCCGCGAAGGCCTCCGTGCCGTATCCATGGCCGCTGTAAGCGGCGTCAATGCGGCAGCCCAGTTCCGCATCGCCCCGGTAGTTGAAGCGGTACAGCACCGCCTCGCCGATGAGCCTGCCGTCCAGCCGGACGGCAAAATTCACCGCGTTCCGGCTGGCAAAATCCCGGTTCGCCACGTCGAAGAAGCTCCGCTCCTCCACGGGGCCGCCCAGGCCCCCCACGTCGTCGTAGCCCCACCAGCGGTTGCGCTCCTGATCCAGCACCAGGGCGTTGTATGCCGGAATATCCGCCTCCGTCAGGGCGGAGAGCGTCAGCCGCTCCGTCTGAAGCTCCGGAATCGCCTGAACATGCTGCAGCAGCTCGTTCTGGGGCTCAAAGCAGTACTTGGGCGCCAGCAGCCGGGGACCGTACTGGAGCTTGCTGGTCCGCAGGCCCCGGTCCGCGGCGTCATCCTCCCGGTTCAGGTCGGCCACGTCCGTGCCGAAGGCTCTGGCAAACGCCTGCACGGTGGCCGGATAGACGCCCGGGCAGGAGTAAAGCGCCTTTTCGATGTGAATAATCAGGGTCTGCCCGCATTTTTCCGCCGCGGACAGGGATACCAGCCGGTCCCCGTCAAAGAAGCCGCCGCAGCGGAGCCACGGCTTTCCCGCCAGCTTCAGCATCTCTCTGGCGGAGTTCAGCTCCTGCACCGCCCGGGGATCGTCTCCCTTGGCAAACTCCCCGGCGTAGTCCCGCCAGAACGCCTCGATCGCCGGAGCGTCCCGGTCCGTCAGCTCCTGAAAGCGGGCGTTGGGAAAGGCCGCCTGAAACTTCTTGATGTGATTCCGCTGGCCCGCGTAGCGCCGTCCCGTGAAATTCTGAAGGTCCCCGGCGCGGTACACATAGTCCTGCCAGGTGCGGACATTGCTGACCTTCACATAGGGATAGCGGTCCAGCAGGGTTCCCGCTTTGTGCTGGGGCACCACGGAGATCACCGGCGGAAGCCCCCGCTCGATGCAGTCGTTTTCAATGGCGGTAAGCGCCGCGTCCTCGTCTCCCTCCGGTCCCGGCACCGGATAGTCGAACACCACCCGGCCGTTGATGGTGTTGCGGACAATCAGGCAGCCCGCCGCCTCCGTCCAGGTGGGATGCAGATACTCCCGCCACATCAGTTTCGTCCCCACAGCGTACTCGCACAGGCCGTAATCGCAGCCGGCATAGTAGCTCCGAAGCAGTTCCGCATCCTTTAATTGAATCGGTTGATAGCTCAGCATAAACTCGTTTCCTTATTTTTTCGCCCCTCGGCGTTTTTTGCAAAGGCTCCGCGCGTTTTCCGTGAAAGCGCCCGCGGCGCCGGTCCTCCGCCCGTCCGGCTCCCGGATTCGGCGGTATCATTTCCAGTATACCACACATCGGCGCAAAAAGCATCCTATTTCCGGAAAAACGCCGATCACGGCCGCCATCACCGGCTTTTCACCAAGCCGGTGATGTCACTTCTTCTGCGCGGCCTCCCAGGCGCTGATTTCCTCCTGCTTTTCGGACAGATACATCCAGCGCTCCGTCTTCTCCTCCAGCCGGGCGTTCAGCTCCGCCTGCCGGTCCGTCAGCTCCTGCAGCGCGGTATAGTCGCTGCCGCAGGCAGCCATGGCGGCCTCGCAGTCGCGAAGCTGCTTCTCCAGCTCCGCCAGATCGGCGTCGATGGTGTCGAACTCCATCTGCTCTTTAAACGTGAACCTGGGCCGCTTTTCCCTGGGCTTTTCCGCTGAGGCCCGGGGTCTTTCCGGACCGGCGGCCCGTTCCTCTTCCTTCCGCTTCTCCGCCCAGTCGGACCAGTTCCCGGTGTACCGGAGAATCTTTCCCCCGTCCCGGACCTCAAAGATGGAGGACGCCAGCTTGTCCAGGAAAAACCGGTCGTGGGACACCGCCAGAACCGGTCCCGGGAAGGACTGAAGGTAGTCCTCCAGAATTGCCAGCGTGGTGACGTCCAGATCGTTGGTAGGCTCGTCCAGCAGCAGAACGTTGGGCGCGGTCATGAGGATACTCAGCAGGTACAGCCGCCGGCGCTCCCCGCCGGACAGCTTTCCGATGGGCTGGGACTGCAGATCTCCCGGAAACAAAAACCGCTCCATCATCTGGTTGGCGGTGAAGGTGCCCTCGTCCGTGCGGACCTCGTCGGCAATGTCGTGAATGAAATCGTAGACTCGCTGATTCAGATTCAGCTCCCGGCCCTCCTGGGAAAAGTGGCCGATTTTCACGGTGGCACCCATATCCACCTCGCCGGAATCCGGCGCCAGCTCTCCGGCGATGATGTGGAGCAGGGTGGATTTCCCCACCCCGTTATGGCCCACAATGCCGACGCGGTCATTCCGCAGGACGGAGTAGGAGAAATGGTTCAGAACGCACCGGCCGTCAAAGGACTTGGACACGTCCTTGAGCTCAATGGTCTTCTTTCCCAGACGGCTGGAGGCCGCGGCCAGCGCCACCGAGGCGTCCTCCGTCTCCGGAGCGGCCTGGTTTTTCAGCGCCTCGTACCGCTGCACCCGCTCTTTGGATTTCGTGGTTCTGGCCCGGCAGCCCCGCATGATCCACTCCCGTTCCACCCGGAGAATGGACTGGCGCTTGCGCTCGCTGGCCTCCGCCATTTCCGCCCGCTGCTCCTTCAGCTCCAGATATCTGGAATAATTGGCCTCGTAATGGTACAGCTTTCCCCGGTCCAGCTCCGTAATATGATTTACCACCCGCTCCAGAAAATACCGGTCGTGGGTTACCATAATCAGCCCGCCCCGGAACCGGGCCAGCCGGTCCTCCAGCCAGGTCACCATATCCGTATCCAGATGGTTGGTGGGCTCGTCGAGAATCAGGACGTCCGCCGGATGGATCAGCGCCGCCGCCAGCGCCGCCCGCTTCCGCTGCCCGCCGGACAGCGTGCCCACCTTCTGGCTGAAATCCGGAATGCCCAGCTGGCTGAGCATGGACTTGGCCTCGTATTCATTCAGCGCCCGGAATTCCGCCGGGAAGCTGAGAAATACCTGCTCCAGCACCGTGGCGTCATCCTTCATCGCCGGGTTCTGGGGCAGGTAGCTCACCTGGACGTTGGGATCCCGGCTGACGCGGCCCTCGTCCGGCTCCTGAATTCCCGCCAGGACCTTCAGCAGCGTGGACTTTCCGGTGCCGTTGATGCCGATGACGCCGATCTTGTCCCCCTGATTCAGGTACAGATCCACGTCCGTCAGCAGCTGCCGGCTGCCGAAATTGATGGACAGGTGTTCCGCGGATAAAAGCATGGCGCGCCTCCTGCAAGCAGATTCAGAATCCGTTTTATTGTACCACGGTGGCCGGGGAGCGTCAACCGCCCTTGCTCCGGAATGGGCGGTCTGGTATAATGGCGGTTGAAACTGGAACCGCTCCGGGAGGTTTTGCCATGAAAATTCAGACCATTACCGTCGTCATTACGGCTCAGGAGGAGGGCCGGAAGATCCGCAGCGTCATGAAGGGGCGGCTGGGCTTTTCCTCCCACGCCATCGGCGGACTGACCCGCCGGGAGACCGGGATTCTGCTCAACGGCCGGCGGGCCTTCTCCACCGCGGTGCTCCACGCGGGGGACGTGCTGAGCGTGGAAATTGGGGACGTCAAGCCCCCGGACAGCGGAATCGTCCCCTGCGCCGTCCCTCTGCCCATCATCTATGAGGACGACTATCTGCTGGTGGTCAGCAAGCCCGCCGGCATGGTGGCGCTGGCCTCCAGCTTCCTGCCGGAGACCCCCACGGTGGCAGGCGCGCTGGCGTATCAGCGGGGAAAGGCAGAGGTCTTCCATGTGGTCAACCGGCTGGACAAGGGCACCACCGGGCTGATGACGGTAGCAAAATCCGGCTATGTGCACAACCTCCTGCGGAAGCTGCTTCACACGCCGGATTTTTACCGGGAGTACCGGGGAATCTGCCTGGGCTGTCCGGAGCCGGAGCGCGGCGTCATTGATCTGCCCATCGGCAGGGACGAGACCTCCACCGTCCGGCGGTGCATCCGCCCGGACGGCGCGCCCTCCCGCTCCCGGTACGAGGTGCTGCGGCGCAGCGGTCCCCTCTCCCTGCTGCGGCTGGTCCCGGAAACCGGCCGGACCCATCAGCTCCGGCTCCATCTGTCCGCCGTGGGCTGCCCTCTGGCGGGAGACTGGCTCTATGGGACGGAAGACCCGGAGCTGATCTCCCGCCCCGCCCTTCACTCCTTCCTGCTCCGGCTCCGCCATCCCGTCACCGGGGAGGCGCTGGAGCTGACCGCGCCGCTTCCGGCGGATATGACCGCCCTTCTGAACCGCTGAAAAGAGATTCCCGTCTTACAGATAAAACCGGTGGCAGCCGATGGTGGTGTAATAGGTCCGGTTCGCGTTGATCCACTTTCCCTGAGACAGGGCCGGCGCGTAAAAATACAGGCAGGAGCCTATGACGCTCCGGGCGCCGCCCAGGACCATTTTCGCCGCCGCCACCGCCTGGGCGGTGGGTTCCTGATAGATGGTGCCGTTGCTCACCGGCTCAAACTGCACGCCGTCCTTCCGGTCGAAAACCACGCCCTGAATGGTGTCGGGGAACTCACGGGAGGCCACCCGGTTCAGCACCACATGGCCCACCGCCAGCTGGCCCTCAAAGGACTCCCCCCGGCTCTCGGCGCTGATGACCCGGCTGAGCCAGTACAGATCCTCTTCTGTCCAGGCTCCGCTGTCCCGCGTCCCGGCATCTCCGGTTGCCACCGCCGCTCCGCCCAGGCTCTCATCCCAGCTCACCTGCCAGCCCAGCGCCTGACACAACGACCGGAGCGGCACGTATGTACAGCCGCCGTCCACGTAGGCCGGAGCCGCCGAGGTCTGTACCGCGCCGTTCACCGTCAGCGCCGCTTTCCCCGGCCGGACCGTCAGGGATACGTCCCGGCTGTCCGCCCGGGCCTCCCCTGCCCCGCCGTCCCAGCGCACCGTCCAGCCGCCCGCGGTTTCCAGCAGCGCCCGGAGCGGCACCGCGGTAACGCCGCCGTTCAGATAGGACACCGCCGGAATCACCGTTCCGTCCACCGTCACCGGAACCATCCGGGCCGCCGAGGCGGAGACCGTCAGCGCGGAGAATGTCAGCGTCAGGGCGGCAGCACCTGCCAAAAGTTTTTGTTTCATGGGTTTTCTTCCTTTCTATGGCGATTTCGTAACAAAATCATACAGGAAATGACAAACGGTAACAAGCCACAAAATCTGGAATCCCAGCAGGATTCCGGAAAATCCCCCAGATTTCTCTTGACAATATCGCCCATCGATATTATGCTGTAGGCAGATAATATCGAGACTCGATATCGCCTTTTCAGGTCTGGAGGAACCGCCCATGGCAAGAGAACCTCTGCGGGTATTGACGGAGCCCATGTTTTACGTGCTGCTGTCGCTGCTGCGGCAGGAACGATGCGGAACGGAGATCATGCAGTACACCGACGACGCCACCGCCGGCCGGGTGCTGCTGGGTCCCGGCACGCTGTACACCATTCTGGCAAAATTTCAGGAGGAGCGGCTCATTGAGGAAACCGCGGTAGAGGGCCGGAAACGGACCTACCGGATCACCCCCCGGGGCATTGCCCTCTATCGGGAGGAGCTGGGCCGGCTGCGGCTGTGCGTGGCGGACGGTGAGCGGGAGGGCCAACTGGCCCTGTCCGCCCCCGGGCTGCCGGAAAAGGAGGAGCATTCATGAATTGGCTGCGAACCTTCTATCAGGACAGAATCCCATGCAGTGAATACGATGTTCCCGCGGTGGAGGAATGGCTGGAACATCAGGCCCGTCAGGGACGGGTGCTGGTGTCCTGGCTATCCTTCCGCAGCGGCGTCCCGGCGGACTGCCGGTTCACGCTGGTGCCCGCTCTGCGGGGCGAAAAGGAGCCCTCCGAAGAAAAAAGGGCGGTGTATGCCGCCGCCGGGTGGGAATACGTCTGCCGCACCAGCGGAACAGCCTTTTTCGTCTGGCGCTCCGGCGCCGCGAACCCGGCGCCTCTTCAGACAGATCCATCCGCGGACAGCTGGGCCTACGACTGCGTCTGGAGAAAGATGGTAATCCGCAGCAGCCTTCTGGCGCTGTACAGCATCGTCATGACGCTGCAGATTTTCCGGTTCTTTTTCTTCCGCCATCATCCGCTTCTGAATCTGGCCCAGGACCGGCAGGCAGCGCCCCTGCTCGCATATCTCATATTTCTCATCCTGTTTTTATTTGTCTATCAATTGGCGGATATCCGGATTCTCCGGCGGCTGATTCACAGCCTGCGGTCAGGAGTGCCTCTGCCGCCCCGCCGGAAGCCCCGTTTTCCCAGACGGGCCGCGGTGCTGGTGTTTACCCTGATCATACTGATCTATTCCGGCACGTCTCTGTTCGGACTCCTTGACAACCATACGGCTGTAAACTACGCATCGGACCCCGCGCCCTTTCTCGCCGCCCAGACCTTGGGCGGAAGCAGCCAGCCGGGAATGGTCCGGCGGGAATCCACCGTCATGGGGCAGGCCGTGACCGTCCGCTCCGGTCCCGCGGATATGCTGTGCCGGGAAGCCGTCCGCTCCCGGAAACTTCTCCGGGTGGCCTATTCCACCCAGCAGGAGGTTTATCATCTCCGGTTTTTCTTCCTGTCCCAGCCGCTGCTGCGGGAAATTGTCAGGGCCTATATTCCGGAAGACGGCGGAGCCGCCGTCTCGCCGATGGAAACGCCGCTGTTTGACGAAGCCTTCTATGGGACGGCAAACGGCGTCCAGCATTTTGCCGCCCGCCTGAAAAATCAGGTACTGTATTACCGCACCGACGCCCCGCAGGATCTGCGGAAGCACCTGCCGGAGCTGGCGGCGATTCTCACCGCCCCGGAGGCCCGGCTTCCAGAAAGGAGCGCGCCATGACGCAGCAGAAACCGTCCCTCTCCGCAGCCTGCAGCTCCACCCGCAGCGATATTGTCCCCACAGACTCTGATCCCGCCGCCATCGAGACCTGGCTGGAGGATCAGGCCAGAGACGGCTGGCAGCTGCGGGGATTCTCCGGCCGGTTCTTCCGGACAGCCGGCGTCTTCGAGCGCTCAGATCCCCGTCCGACCCGTTACCGGTTGACCCCCATGCCCCGCAGGGAGGCGAAGCCGTCCCCGGAGCAGCGGGAGCTTTGCGAACACGCCGGCTGGCAGTATGCCGCCAGTCTGTCCCACCATTTCCACATCTGGCGGTGCGACCGCCCGGACGCGCCGGAGATGGAAACCGATCCGGTGACGCAGGCGGAGGGCTACCGCTATCTGCGGGGGCGGCTCTGGCGGGAGTTCGGCACAACGCTGGTGCTGGTATTCCTGATGACAGCCCTCCTCTTTGTGCCCGGCGGCCGGCAGCCGCTGCTGACGCTTCTGGAAAGCCAGGCCCCCGGCGGAGCGGTGTGGCTGTGCTTCATCAGCATCAGCGCCATCGCGGGGGCCCTTCAGAACATCCGCGTCATACGGAAGCTGTACCGCCGCCTCCATACCGGGATTCCCATGGACCGGCCCGCCCGCTACCGGGGAAAGCTGGTCCGCCAGTGGACAGTCTGGGTTCTTCTGGTCCTCGGATATTTCTACATACTCTTTGCCAACGGCCCGCTCCAGCTGGATGAATTTCGGTTTGTAGACCCGGACAGCCCGGAGGCCTCCCGTGTCCGGTATGTGGATCTGGCCGATCTGTCCCCCGTGGAGCCGGATTTTATCTGGATGGAACGGAAGGTCTCGGAGCTGGCCCCGGAGATGGGCCGGGTCCGGCAATCCGCCGCCCTCTCTCCGGACGGATCTTCCCAGATCTGGGCCAGCACCCGGTACTTCCGGGTCATCGCCCGGCCGCTGGCCCGGGAGCTGGTCCGGGAACTGAAAGAAACGCCGCCCGATCAAAAGGCGCGTCTGGGCGTTCCGGAATATGCCGCCGTTCCCCCGCAGACGCTGGATGAATTCTGGTGGGCGGAAGACGGCACAGCCCAGTATGCCGTGGTCCGGAAGGGCTGGTCCGTGCTGGCGCTGTGCTATGGCGGCCCGGCGGATCTGCGGCAGAAGGCGGACGTGCTGGCCGGGGCTCTGACGTAAAAAAGACTCGGAACCGTTTGGTTCCGAGTCTTTTTCCATGCCGCAGTCCAGACCCGCGGGCCCTTCGGCGCTTACTTTCCGGGCTGGGTGGGATCTTCCTCCGTGGGGCTGGGAACGGGATGCTCCTTGTGCTCCACCATGGCCCGGATCAGCTCTACCGTGCCGCCCAGACCCAGAACGCTGGAATCCATGCAGAAGTCATAGCTCTCCACCGCGCCCCAGCGTCTGGCGGAATAGTACTCATAGTACGCCGCCCGGCGCTTGTCGGTCTTCGCAATCACCTGCCGGGCCTTCTCCTCCGAGATATTCTGGCGCCGGGCCACCCGGGCCGCCCGCACATTCATGGGTGCGTAAATAAACAGGCTCAGCAGATTGGGGTCGTTTGCCAGCGCGTAATCCGCGCAGCGTCCGATGATGACGCAGGGTCCCTGCGCCGCGATATGGCGGATGGTGTTATAGGTGGCCAGATAGACCTGCTGCTCCAGAGAGTCTCCCGCGCCGCCGGGCAGACTGAACGTATAGGAATCCATGGCGATGGAGTACAGCAGGCTCTTGGGCTTTTCATCAAAGTTCTCAAAAATCTTTTCACACAGGCCGCTTTTCTTTGCCGCCTCCTGAAGCAGTTCCTTATCATAGAACGGGATATTCAGCTCCTTGGCCAGCCGGATGCCCACTTCCTTGCCGCCGCTGCCAAACTGCCGTCCGATCGTGATAATCGTTTTCATCAGAATACCTCCTCTCGTTTTCTGGTTTTATTATACCGCTTTTTCTTATTGCCGTCAAACAAAACCCGGGGAAAACGCTCCTGTGAAAGGTCCCGGCCCGCCGGCGGTTATTTCGTCAGCGTCAGACGGAAATCCGGCCCTTCCTCCCGGACGGACACCTGATAGCCCTGCCCCGCGGCATAACGGCTGATATTCTCCACCGCCACTTTGGCGTCCACCAGAACCTCCAGAGACGCGGGCGCGTCCTTCCGGACAGCCTGCTGCACCATCACCACGGGGATGGGGCAGGAAAGCCCTCTCGCGTCGATCATCTGGCTCCCTCCTTTCCCGGCAGATGGGTCAGCGTGACCAGCAGCATAACGCAGAAGCCCAGGATGACCGCCGCCATGCCCATGGGTCCGATGCCGCCCACTATGTACACGCCGTCCTTTACGCTGTCGGCGTTTCCGGCCAGCCCGAAGTTATGGGCCATCGCCGCGCCCACAATCATTCCCAGCACCGTCACAGCGGAATCTCCGCTGCCCTCACCGGCCAGAATCAGCTGCCGCAGGGGGCAGCCGCCCAGCAGGATGGACCCCCAGCCCGCCAGGGCCATGCCCAGAAACGACCACAGATACTGGGTGTGGGCAATGGGCTGAGAGAGGGCACTGAGATGATAGCTGCCCTGGATCAGATTGCCCACCGTCACGGTAATCCAGATGGCCAGGAAGCCGGAGAGCAGGGTGAAGTCCTTCAGCAGGAAGACGTCCCGCAGGCCGCCGGCCATGCAGAGGCGGCTCCGCTGGCAGAGGGCGCCCACCACGAGGCCCGCCGCGAGGGACAGGCCCCAGAAGGCGTGCATCGAGCCGGGACCGGCCTCGGAGAAATGCAGCAGCGCGGGGCCCGCCAGCAGCAGGACCAGG
>ERZ808240.3945-NODE-3945-length-13775-cov-3.593513_pt1 | contig 13775 bp, 8 predicted proteins | sample MGYA00521084_ERZ808240 | MGnify/ENA primary metagenome ERZ808240 (study PRJEB31516, sample SAMN03275571) | gut metagenome | biome: mammalia-associated habitat; material: feces | host: Papio cynocephalus | place: Kenya | collected 2012-08-06 ... | reverse complement strand
AAGAGTTCCATCGAGATGCAATCAAACTGATGGAAGAAAGCGAACAGCAGAAAGATGTTGCCATTCAGGGATAAGGGTGCAATTATATATACAAAAGGAACAACCGCCCCACAAGGTGGGTTGACCAAAATAAGTTGAGTAGCAAAGACCACCCTTCTACTGGCCAAAGTTTCGGGGTGGTTTTGCTGTATAAAATTACTTGAAATGATCCGAGAGTGATGGTATAGTAAAGATAAAGGGAAAGCCAAAGAGGCGGCTACCCCAAATAGCAAAATAACTGTTTAGTACTAACAGCCGTCACTATTGCAGTAGTGGCGGCTATTTCTTTTTGTTATCCTTAAAGATCTGATAGCACAGACCAATAAGAGCAACGATAAACATACAAAATTGGAATAAATCCGCATATGTAACATTCATCTTATCGCCCTCCTTTCATAACGCTGGAGGGTGAACCCTCCGGAGAGGGGCAGCCGCCTTGGCTCTTTAACTTTCCCAGATCTATATCATACCATATAAATTAAATATCGACAATATTCGTCCGAGTAGAGCAGTTTGCTTCACTCGGATTTTTTATTCTCCGGTTTCCATATGCAGTTGACATTGATAAATGGAAAAGGAGGATACAGATGATAAGAAAAAAGCGCTATTTAGCTGCAAAGATGGGATTGCTGGCGCTGGGAATTGCGATGCTGCTACCAGGACAAAAAGTAGATGCAGCAGCAAAAAAGACGATTTATAATAGCCCTTACGTATCGTTCAGCCCAGACGGAAAGGCATTTACAACCTGTGCCGGTGACCAGAATTATACATGGTATGCGGAGGATGACAGTACCACTGTATATACCGGCATAAAATCATCTTTGCGGGGTTTACGGACCGGAGAGCATTATTACAAAGTAGCCAGATGGGGAGAAGTACCTATTGGATCTTGGAAGGTTGTACATCGCCCGGGACAGTGTATTCATGATGGTTATACCAGTGATGAAAATTGGCATGGTATTCAATTCGGTACACAAAAATGTATGCAGTATTATTATTCCGGCTGGAAGGCATTCTGTGCCGATTGTGGGGAGCCGTTGGAAGACTCAAATATATATATGAGCAGGGAGGCAGCTTCATCCATACAGTACTTAGATCTTGGAAGTGAAAAGAATCCTGTTTTTTATTATTACCTTTGTCCTTTTTGCCGGAACTTAGAGCAGGGAGTGAGATTATCTGCTCACTGGTGTAAAGAGATATCCTGGAACCAATATAGAGTTATTTATGATCCTAATACTGTGGATAAATATAGAGGATACATGGATTATAGCTATCACATGTACAACAACGAAACAATCTATGAAGGCGAGACAGTAACTCCTGTTACACATTTGACGGAGAATAACTATACCAGAGTTGGATATGTATTTGCTGGATGGAATACCAAGCCAGATGGATCGGGAGTCTCTTTTATCGATAAGGAAGAGATATACAATCTTAGTAGTGCAGATTGGAATGATCAAAGTACATGGACAAATACAGATAGAGGCACTATTACTTTATATGCACAGTGGAGAAGAAGCGAAAGTACCCTTGTAATCGATGCCAATGGGGGCAGCTATAACGGGCTGGATAAATATTCCTTGACAGAACCTTATTCTTCTCAGTATTTGTTACAAAAAAATCTGATTATATCACCAAGTGGATATACGGTTGCTTTTGAGACTAACGGTGGAACAAACGTAGATACCATCACAGGAACAATGCATTTTGCAGAATGGATGCAGATGCAGCCTTTTAATGGATTTGTGGTTAACGATACTTATATGTTTATGGCGCCGGATGGAAATGTCGATACGGTAAAGGCTGCGTATCAGTCCGATCCGATTACTTTACCGGTTACGACCAAAGATGGCTGGTCATTTGGCGGTTGGTATTATGATTCAGATTTTAGCCTGCCTGCTGGCGGAGCCGGAGATCAAATTATACCATCCAAAGATATGACGCTGTATGCGCAATGGGTAGATCTTAGGCTACAGGCGGTAGATAACTACGAGGTAAACGACGGAAAAGGTGCGGTAGATTTATCCTGGTCGCAGTCTGATCAGAATAATAAGACCTATCTTGTATACCAAAAAAAAGAAGATGGAGCGTGGATCAGGGTCAACAGTGCAAATGATATCAGCAGCACGACAGTCATTGATCAGACATATACGTTTGACGGACAAGCAAAGCAATATACTGTACCGTATACAGGTCTCTATTCTATAAATGCTATGGGAGCACAGGGGCAAAGCTATGGTTCCTATACCGGAGGCTATGGTGGTAGTGTTACCGGAACATTTTGGCTGCGAAAGGGTGAGATCTTAACATACGTAGTTGGTGGTCAAAATGGCTACAATGGTGGCGGTAGTGCATCTTCTTTTGGCAATGGTGGGGGCATGACTTCTGTTGTGTCCAATCAAAAAGGAACTCTTCTGATTGCTGGTGGAGGCGGCGGAGCATTTTCACATGGCAACGGAAACGCTGGTGGAAGCGCAGCCAGTGTAATTGATGGCAATGCAGGGCAAGCAGGTATGGCTGGTGGGGGAGCCGGTTATCAAGGAGGTACAGCAGGGGAAAGACTGGTACATCATCATACCTCAGCTTGCGATACGTCAAGATCTATTATTGGATCCTTTAGGAATAATAATTACTCCTATGAGGATGATGACGATGATCGGTATTATGTCAAGCAAAGAATTGCCAATGTATCGGCAGATGGCTTCAAGTATTTACATTTTAGTGGTTTGATAAATCAGCAGAGAGGCCATAGAATTAGTGCTGGCTCAGGAACGTTAAAGGTTTATAACCAGAACGGTTTGATTTTTCAGAAAAGTATTTATGATATTGAGGCATTTGTTAGGACAGAATATCAAAGAGCTATAGCGGGAAATTACGGCGGTGAGAATAATTATTCCAGTTATTCTCATGCTAACTATGATTTTGATGATAACGATGAAGCTGTATATGAAGACACAGATTATGTGTGGCTACATTATAACGGAGATGGATCTGTAACAAAGTGGAGAAAAGATGGTGCTGATGATGACTATATTCCTAATCCATCGGCAAATGCAACATCGTATTTTATACCAAGTGCAACTCGGGGTGGTTCGAGTTGGTTTTATGGAATTAACTGGTACTTTAAATATGACATACCAATTCCAGCAGGAAGCACAAATATACGAATAGAATTTGAAAGTGAGCACGAGACAGAAAGTTATCTTTCAGTGAGCGTTCAGGAAGCTGTTTTAACGGGGAGAATAGGATGTGGAATGACAGAAGGACAGGTTATTTCATCGAAACCGGCATATGGTGGCAGTAATTATATCAATTCTTCATATGCACTGATGTATGAAATGAATAGCGGAGAGCGTAGCGGATCCGGGACCGGTGAGTTGCACTCCAGGGCGATTGGATATCAGGAGAGTCTGGATCTTGCCGGGGTTACGGCTACTGACTTTGCTGCTCCAGACAAGATATCGGATCAGGTCACAAAAGAGCCCTTGGATGGAAAAGCAATTCGCGTCACGTGGCAGGTGCCGAGCGATAATGGTACGGATTATTACCACAAAGTGGAATCCTATATGACGGGGAGTACATCAATGCTATGCGAATCTAATATCACGAAAAACACGCTGGTTAGTGGCGTGAAGGGATATTACTATCTCGTAGACCAAAATAGGGATACGGTTGTTACCGGCAATGCAAATTATGTACAGGATCCTCATGTAAATGTGGTAACGGCAGAATACAATCAGTATTTGCATATTGCAGCGGTTGATGTGGCTGGAAATATCAGTGAGACAACGCATATCCTTATTGACGCTAAAGATGTACTATGGAAACTTTACACGAAGCAGCTGGCCATTGATGAATCTGTAGATAATGTATATCCGGCAACGGATAAGAGTTGGTATGTGCGTGCCGATGGCAGCACCCCATTTACTTTAAAAAATGAGGCTTATATGGATGGTACGGCAAGCCGGGGATACCAGCTTAACGAAACCATCTATGAGACTGTATCAGATGACAGCAGCGTGGCCAGAAATATAATCCGTACAGCATCCATGGAGATAGCGGATACATCCATCAGGACTGATGCAAATGGATTGTCTTATTCGACGGATGGCACGACGGTGTTGCAGCAATATTCATACTCTTACACAGTGAGATCTAACCAAAACAGGGAACTCACAGGAGTGCAGAAATTTACAATCAGCAGGGATCTGTCCGGACAGAAGATACAGGTTATTCCGATGGCTGAAGCGGACAAAGAATCGGATAAAGTGTATTCCAATCACGATCTGGATGAAGCGAATAAGATCACTCTGATAGCAGACGGAGAAGCACCGGTGATCCGCGGATTGGAAATAATGGAAGACAGAGATCTGATTGACCGGCGGGATGGATCTATAACAGTAACCGTTACGGCAGATGACGATTTGAGCGGTGTAAAAGACTTTTATGTGGTCATCGAAAACACAGATAATGCAATAACCAAGACTTATCTGCCAGATGCAGATGGAAGTATCCGTATCACTATTACGGAGGATGAACCCATATTTAGTGGAGATTTCACGGTATTGGGATATGCCGTGGATAATGTCGGAAATGAAAATAATCTAAGCTATGGCACGACGGAATTTGCGCTGGCCAGTAGCGTAGAACGTATCCTTTCCCCGCACGATCCTATATTCAAATGTGGAGAAAGCGGAATACTTACGTTTACGACCTGGGGCTATGCCGACCGGGTGGAAGTTATTTTCCCGGAGAGCATGACTGCACTGGATCCGACTCTGAACAAAGTATATGACTATACAGACTGTCCGGGATATATGATCACGGAGAATTTACAGTTTATGGTGCCGCTTTATACGCCGGAGAATCAGAATCTGGAGATCACGGTACGTGCGTATAAGGGAGACAAGAAGCTGGAGGATTATCCGACAATCAGTGTAATCGGAGTATCCGGTACTGTGTTAGACGAGTTCCGAACAAGGTTGAGATAGGGTGGTTACGATATTATGGATCCTGTTGGCGTATGGCAGCTATCAGATCGGCTGGCAGTTGCAACTACAGGATCCTGATCCCAAATTGAGTGATACATTACAATGCAAATGTTGTAAATGGCAGCATTTGATAGTGTTTGCTTATTTACTGTTATTTAGATGGGCAGAGATATGCCAGAGCGAGCAGAGAGATGTAATGCAGATCACACAGGCATATATGATAGGATCTTTGCTTTTGGCAGCATGGATAGATCATTACATACAGCTTATCCCGGATATGGTTTATGTACCCGGATTAGCCGGTGGAATCGTATGGCTTATTTATTCCAATCCCGGAGAGGATATTGTAATAAATTTGCTTATCTTTGTTGCTATACAAATGCTTATATTCCGGCACTTATACGGCGGATCTGATTGCCTGGCATATATATTGTGTGCCATGTATTTGGCCGGATGTGGTAAGGATCTAACAGATTATTTATTGTTTATGCTTTTAGCCGTCGGGCTGGAACTGATCGTGCAAATTAAAAACAACAATATTAACATCAAAGAAGGAAAATTAAAACAGCCAAAAGCACTTATCCCGTATATAGCGGCGGCTATGATGGTGTGGAGATTGATTGTTGGCTGAAGGGCAGGAAAATGACAAATTTTGAGAAAATCAGACAGCTATCAGAAGAGGAAATGGCGAAATACATCTTTGATTTAGAAATGGGACTAAGAGAAATACCGTATTGTCAGGGAAATGATAGGTGTAGTTATTTAATGGATTCTGGCCGAGAGGTCCCGGAATCCATGTGCACAGAATGCGTAAAAAAGTGGCTGCAACAGGTAGCTGTTGAAAAGGGGTGAGAACATGGTTTTTTATTTTGCAAGTCCCAAGTATAATCCGCTGATCAATAAGGTTTTAACAGAAACAGATCAGGTAATCGCAGAAAGTATAGTAGGTAATGATCTTTTTTTTAAGAAGACCATGAAGGATAAGCTGGCCAGTATTGCATCAATCGACATTATAATTGTTGACTTTACTGCTTTAGCAGATACGGATGCAGAAATCATGGAAGCTGTAGAAAGCATACGGATCATGGATTATAAGGTCCGGTTTATATTTGTTATGCCCTATAAGGCAGAGGGAGATCCATTTCTTAAAGAGTGCTTTTATGCCGGCATATATGATTTGATTATATCGGATCAATACCTTGAGATATCCGAACAGCTGGCAGTTTGTGTTACAGATGGAATGCGTTATAAGGATGCCCTAAAATATCGGGATGCTGCTATTAATGACCAACCGAAAGAAGCAGCTATTTCGCGGAAAACGATGATTGGAATTGCCGGTGCTGGAATCCGAAGTGGCGCAACACATAATAGCATCGTGCTTGGGAATTTTTTGAGAGCCAATAATCAGATGACAGCGGTGCTGGAATATGCACAGAGACCTGCTCTGCAAAGCGTCTGTGAGGCCACAGGAGCCTCATTTTACAATGAAGGGTACTTTTCCTTAAAGGGAGTAGATTATTACCCTGAATGCGACCGTGAACGGCTTACAGCAGTAGCGGGGCGATTATACGACTATATAATAATGGATTTTGGCAATTATGCAGACGCTGATCAGATCTTATTCAATAAATGTGATGTAAGGATCATTATTTCCGGCAGCAAGCCCTGGGAACTTGCAAATCTTGAGGATGTATTTCGGTCACAGGAAGAAGAGGTATTGAAAAAGTACCATTTTTGCTTCTTGGGAACAACCAATAATAGACTTCAGAAGGAAATTATTAAGCATATGGAGCCTTTGGAAAATATATATTTTCCAGAATACAATGAGGATCCTCTTGCTTGTGATCATTTCCCGGAAGGATTTGAAATTTTACGAGATTATCTGGAACCCGTAAAGAAAGAAAAAAAGAAAAAATCTTTTTTTGCCAAAAAAAGAGGATAAGGGGGAGAAAGCAAGATGAGAGAGCAAAAAACTATATATGTTGCCGTGGAGAGCACGAAGGATTATGCGGACGTTGGATTTCATCCAGATACTATTAATGGAAGCGGAAATACTAAAGACTATTATCGCTTGGTAGAAATAACGGATGCTGGATCGGTAGTTCCTCTGGAAAGAGATAAAAATTATGAGACGGCAGAAGCAGCTGCAAGTATGGTCTTAGGTGATCCAGACTATGAGATTCTTTCATACGATCAACTTATTGATAAATCAGTAGATCGTCAGGCTTATATCTATGATCTTACATTGCAAATGGAAACATATGGGTATAAGCGGGAAATATATGAAGAGGCGATAGAAAAACCAGCATTCGAGCATGTGAATGATGAAGATGATTACAGGTCTTTTGGATCTTGGGACGAGGTGCAAGACACACTACAGTGTAAGCAGGCACTGTATGATGAGTTGGTTAATAGTCTTCGGGACATAGAGAAAAATGTGATTACAGATATTAATGCAGGGAAGGAAGTATCTTCTGGATCTTGGATGGCGCGAATTGTGGACAGTGGAGCACCGGCCAATTATTTGAATGTTCAAATTACAGAAATTCAGCGAACAGGAATGATATCTGTTCAAGTAGATACTGTTTTGAAGAACAAACTTGTGGGAACACAAGGATTTGAAATAGGAAAAGAGGACGTTCTGAAAAACGGGCTGAAATTTGAAAATAATGGTTTCCTTGATCAATTAAAAATTAATTCACATTGTTTAGAGACAGCCTCCAGATATCAAATAGATAGGGTAGAGCAACATTTTAAGATATTCCAGACAGGACAAAAAGAAAACTCTTTGAGAGAGCATTGTAAGTGGTTGAAATCTAACGGATATAACGAATTTCCAGAGGAAGATGGAAAAGCATCTGCACCGGCAGCTGCCCCCAATAAAAAAATAAATCGTGAAATTAAATTTAATGTACCAAAAGGATTAACAAAGGCAGAATTTGAAAATACAATCAAGTTTTTTAAGGAGAACGGAGCAAAATATCATGTAGACGAAAAAATATGGACAATTAAAGAAAGTCAGCGGGAGAAATTTGCTCAATATCTGAATCCGCAAAATATGCATACTGCCCACAAAAATGAACCTCAGTCTACAGAGGAAAGAGTCAGACTAAATATTCCAAAGAATCTTGATAAAGATGAATTTTTAAGAATGATTCAGTATTTTAAGGAAAACGGTGCCAGATATCAACCGGATGAAAAAGTTTGGACTATAGGAAAGTCTCAAAAAGATTCTTTTGAAAAATATATTATGACAGATACAAATGAGGCAAATAGTACGCTGGGGAATGTCGAAGAAATTAAATTATCTGAAGAAGAAATAAATATGTTGGGACCAGAATCAGCAGAGAACATGAAACAGTTTTTCCGTGATCATGGTGGAGTGTTAAAAGATTCAATGTGGATAGTACCTAAATCGGCTTTTGAATTAGAAAAAGCTGTTCCAGAATCAAATATACAAGAGACCATGAATAAGAAAGAAGAATTTACAAATAAGCTGGATCAGTTATTACGAGAATATGGCTATGATAAAGGCTATGCATATTCTATGGATCTTGCTGAAATGATCTCCAAGGAAACTCTTCATATTGAGCCGGAGGTGGAGGTAGCGGAGGCCAAAAGTTCAACACCCTTAGATAGAGAAGGTGGCTATAGAAAGGGAAATTATGTGTCATTGCACGTACCGGATTATAAGACAGCAGTATATGAGATAAAAGAGGTGTGTGGAATAAAAGAGATCTCAGGACAGATCCTTGCCGAGACACAGGATCATTTAATCCTGGAAGGAAAGGATGGAAAAGAGATCTCAGTTGCAAAAAAAGAAATTTATGATGAGATGCAAACCAGTATCGTGGAGAAAGCTATGTCCATGGATCAAAATATTCGAGATCAAATAGATCTAATTGGAAATCCAAAGTTATCGGCACCGCAAATGGATCAAATTTTAAGCGGGATAAATGATGGATTACAGCCGTTGCTGGTAGCACAATATGCAAACCCGAAGATACCAGCCTGGCAGATGGATATATACCGATACGGAATGCTTAATGGTCTTGGTTATGACCAGATAAAAGCTGGTTGCCTACAGGACTGGGATAGTAGTCGTAACAATATTGACAATATGATCAAAGAACAAAGAGGTCACATTGTTAGTGATTTGAAGGCAAATAATTATATCCCGGAGAAGAGGCTGGTACATAAAATCGGCAGACTTAATGGATTGACCGGGGGAAAATTTAACAAGATAAGCGATATTGTAAATTCCGTGAAGAGTGGAAAAATATCAAACCGATATGGGGAAGCATCTCTGCTGAAGGAAATAGGAGATGACTTACAACATCAACGAAAGATAATGTCACCTGCAACACAGCAAAAGATACATGCAGCTGCAATACCCACACGGTAGGAGGAAAAGGAATGCTGAAAACAAACGAATTTCGTAAGAAAATGGCAGATGTTTTTATAAAATCTCTGGAGGAAAAGCAGTTCGAATGGAAAAAAGAATGGGCTGCGATGGAAACTCCCTATAACGTTATTAGTGGCAGAAAATACAGAGGAACAAATAAATTTTTCTTGTATTTACAGAGTCAGGAAAGATTACCTGAAGGAGAAATTCCAGATCCCAGATGGGCGACATTTAAACAGATCCAAGAGGCTGGATGGAAAGTAAAAAAGGGTGCAAAGGGATTCGTAGTTGAATTATGGAAACCATATGATTTTGAATCAAAAAGAGAAATCAGCTGGAAAGAATACATTGAGAATCATTTGTCACATGAAAAATACAACGTTATTACAAGAAATTATTATGTTTTTAATGGCCGGGATATAGAAGAAATACCGGAGTTACAGCCTCAAACATCGAAGGAAATCGTTAGTGATGAAATTATAGATAAGATTCAAAAAGGCATGGATTTACAAATCCTGAATGACGGTGGGGATAGGGCTTATTATAGCCCTAAAACGGATTCTGTTCATTTGCCAGAAAAAGATACTTTTTATAATTCATATGCGTATAATGCTACAGCATTACATGAATTATCACATGCAACAGGTGCGGAAAAACGGCTGAACCGTGACATCAGAAATGCCTTTGGAACAGAGAAATATGCATATGAAGAGTTGGTTGCTGAAATATCTGCCTGCTTTATGAGCGAGCATATCCAAATAGAGCAGACAGAAGAGCATGTGAATAATCATAAAGCATATATTCAATCCTGGACTAAGGCATTATCAGAAAAGCCGGAAATGCTAATGAAAGCTATACGTGACGCTGAAAAAGCTGCAAATTATCTGGAATATCATGCAGAAATTCTATCAAAGGAAGAGTATCAAGAAACACTTACGCTACATGAAAATGAGGAAACACCCGGAAATGCTTCTGGGAAAACGGTTGAGAAGATAGCAAAACCGATTACTAGGGAAGCTGATCTGAAGGCAAATGGATATAAACTTACGCCAGCATTGAAAAAGCATATGGATAGACTGGACCAACTGACCGGCCGGAAAAATAGTGTAAAAGATATTCATAAGGCATATAAGACGCATGATTTTCACGGAGATCCAGAGACGGAAAAGACTATAAAAAGCATTGGAAAAATCTTTCAACGGCAGGAAATGCAGTTAAAAGCCGTCATTCCTGAAAGGTAAGGTTACCTCATTTAAAAGTGTTCACATAGTAACTGTTGACCTGTTGAGTGCCTGGCATCGTAAACCAGAATCTCTATTACGATGCCGGGGGAAAGGAGAATATAGACTGCAAAAAGTGTGTACTAAGAGAAAAATGCCTGCAAAAACTGTGTACTCAAAGTTATAGTGCCTGCAAAAACTGTGTACTATAACGCTCTTTTACAGGGGCAGTATAGAAAAATTTACTGCAAAAAGTGTGTACTGAATGCATGCCTGCAAAAAGTGTGTACTTAAAATTGCTAATTTTCGATAAATACCTGCAAAAAATGTGTACTTAAAATATAAAATAATGAAAATAATACGAAAAATAGTATCTATAAAATACGATAAATGGAATTTTTCTGGCCAGAAATGTCATTTTGATGACTGCAAAAGGTGTGTACTTAAAGATGTGATGACTGCAAAAAGTGTGTACTAACAGCAGATCCATAAAAAAGTGCCTGCAAAAAGTGTGTACTAATACTGCAAAAACTGTATACCATGCCTGCAAAAAGTGTGTACTAATACTGCAAAAACTGTATACCGTGACTGCAAAAAGTGTGTACTAACATAAAATTATATTAAATAAAAAAAGCTGAAAAATAAAGAATAGAGGATAATTACATATGATAAAACAAACACTCAAAAACTATAAAATGCACAAAAATAGCACTTTACATCTTTTGGACGTGTTGCTAATATACAGGCAACAAAAAAAGATGCTCCACACCGACCAAAGTTTGAATCATCTTTTTTTGCAAAACGTAATAGTTTAACAGCTTCCCTTAGGCATACGTTCTGTATGTGAAGGGCTTATTTCGTATACGCTGTTTTGCGTAGTATACCATTTATTTCACAAAAATGCAAGATAAATAGGGATAGTACAATATGATTAGTAGCCAAAAATTTTTTGCGGAATACAAAAATAGTGAAAAATTAAATATTATGCGTATAAAATCTGGCCGTGCAGATAATATGATTCGTTTGGCAACGGAACTCCCGAAGGCTGCCGGAAATAGCGACATTTACATGTCGATGAACCCATTAACCAGAGTGAATCATAGTGTTCATCGTGATCAGGAACATATTGCCAGGCTAAAATGGCTTTATGTAGACTTGGATTATTACAATACGGTATATAAGGCATATACCAAGGCACAGATCATGGGATTACTGGAACTTGATTACTATGACCGCAAAATTCCGCGTCCAACCTATGTGGTAGATAGTGGACGAGGGTTGTATTTGCTTTGGCGCATCGATGAGAATGTAAAGGCCTATAGCCGGTGGATCAAAATGCAGATGTATTTGTACAATCAATTATTGGACTTTGGTGCTGATCGGAAAATAGTGACTGACAGTGCCAGAGTATTACGAATCCCTGGGAGTACAAATAGCAAATCAGGATCCAGTGTAACTATTTTGGAGGCAACCGATCTAAAATATAGTTTAACCAACTTGATAAGAGACTATATTACTGGAGATCGGCCGAGTGATAAAATGATCAGTTATGCCGAACATATATCAAAAACTTTGCAAATTCCTTTGCCGGATATGCAAAACCGGGATGCGGTAAAGTTATATATTTCGGCCAACAAAGACGCTGCATATATGTTTCATCAGCACAAAGTTGGCCAACATAAGATAAAATATAAAAAAATAACGTATCTTAGAACGGAGTATAGCTTAGCCAGGGCAAAGTTGAATGACTTAGAGCAGCTGATCAGGATTCGTGATTATGACCATGGCTACAGAGAACACATTTTGTTCTTGTACCGGTATTGGAAACTCTGTATCAGTGATGACTATGCAGCTAGCCTACAACATGTGATAGCCCTTAACAATACTTTACATAATCCGCTACCGGAAAAAGAAGTAGTACAAGCCACCAAAAGCGCGGAAAAATATTATGCAGCGGGGAAAATACTTCGCTGTAGTAATAATTATGTCATCCAAGCCCTTAATATTACTCCAGCTGAAATGCAATATTTACAGGTGTTTATTAGTCCTGAAGAACGGAAGCATAGGAAAAAGGCCCGTAACCAGCGGGCTTATTTGGCGTATTTAAAAAATGCTGGAAAAAAGACAAAAAAAGATCAGATACGTGATAGAAGAACAGCCATAGAAAAAATGATCAGGAAAGGTTATAGTGTTGTAAAAATCTGTGAAAATTTACATATATCAAGAGCAACATTATATTCTGATCTGAAGATCATCCGGGCTATTGCCGGAGAAAAAGAAGAAAAGAAAGCCAAATTGCAGAAATTCTTTGAGGCATATAAAAACGTTGAAAAAAAGAAGAGTCTAATTTTTTCAGCCCCTTTATTAAATATGTCCTTTAGGACATCTGGAGTTGTTTTATGTGGATATGCCCGGGTGATCCTTTATCGATATTTGCGTTATTTGTGGGTATCCTTTTGCAGTCTCAGTGGGCGCTCTGGCTCGTTATGGTTTGACAGCCCACCCAGTGGGTGGTATAATGATTACATTACATATTGCAATAATGTGAGGATGGTACTATGACAATCAAAGAAGCTAGGTATCTTTCTGGTTTGACGCAAAAGGAAGTGAGCGTATTGTTGGAGATTCCGCTTCGAACGCTGGAAAACTGGGAGTCTGGTGTGAGAGTTCCGCCGGTGTACGTCGAAAAATTAATTGTCGAAAAATTGGTTTCGGTAAAGAAAGAAAGGGGGTAGGAGGATGCAAAAGAGTGTGATTTTTTTTAAGCAATCTTTGCCTGAAAAGGTGGTGACTCTATTAGTATCCATTGCAAATGAAGCGTTTAATAACCGCGAAGGGCAGATCACGGGTATTAGAGAATCTTCTCATTGTTTGTCTTTTGGTGGTGATGAGAATTTGTATGGCTGTTTGCAATTAGGAATGCTGGAACTGGAGGATAACAAAGAGTTTTTGAAGTGTGTACGTGACTGGAAATGGGTCGATGAGGAATATCCTGAGGAGAATTATAACGTATGGAGAATAATGGCCAGGTCCCTATAATAGCAGAAAGCTTCCTGTATACTTTAAATAGGTCAAGAGATTGACGAAAAAAATACCTCAAGTAAAATTAGATTATTA
>ERZ808240.3943-NODE-3943-length-13782-cov-30.159467_pt1 | contig 13782 bp, 7 predicted proteins | sample MGYA00521084_ERZ808240 | MGnify/ENA primary metagenome ERZ808240 (study PRJEB31516, sample SAMN03275571) | gut metagenome | biome: mammalia-associated habitat; material: feces | host: Papio cynocephalus | place: Kenya | collected 2012-08-06 ... | reverse complement strand
ACGTCAAGTTTGCTTGAATATTATGCTGAGATGCAGCTTATCTTCTGCAAAGATAATGCAAATCGAATGCAGAACGTCAAGTTTGCTTGAATATTATGCTGAGATGCAGCTTATCTTCTGCAAAGATACTGGTTTCATCGGCCTTCTTTCCTATAGTTTCATACGTAATCCTAAAAAATAATCCATTAAGATTTGTAGAAGTCGGTTATTTGTGCTACTTTTGCATCAAAGAGTTTTTTATACAGCAAAGCATCATTTGGAAAATGTTGGAAAGTCATTATTATAAAGACCTCGTAGAGGCGGGCTGCGATGAGGCGGGCCGTGGCTGCCTGGCAGGCAGCGTCTATGCTGCGGCCGTCATTCTGCCTCCAGGCTATCAGAACGAAGCCCTCAACGATAGCAAGCAACTTACGGACAAGAAGCGCAAGGCTCTTCGCACGCAGATTGAGCAAGATGCCGTGGCATGGGCTGTGGGCGTGGTTACCCCTGAGGAGATAGACAAGATAAATATCCTCAATGCCAGTATTTTGGCGATGCACAGGGCGCTCGACCAACTCAAGGTGTGTCCGGAGGCCGTGATTGTGGACGGCAATCGTTTCAAGCCTTATCGTGATTTGCCCCATGCCACGATAGTGAAGGGCGACGGCAAGTATATGGCGATAGCTGCGGCGAGCATTCTTGCCAAGACCTATCGCGACGACTACATGGATGCCCTTGCCGAGGAATATCCTCAGTACGACTGGAAGAGCAACAAGGGCTATCCCACCAAGAAGCATCGGGCTGCCATCCGGGAGTATGGGGTTACGCCTTACCACCGCATGAGCTACAATCTATTGGGCTCGGACGAGCTTTCTCTCGAATTCAAGGATTAGGGTGGAAGAGATTGATGGGGTGGGTCACACGGATTGCCTACGGACTGTTGCCGGGTTTGTTTCCTCTTCTTGGTTGGTCTTGTTGGAAGTCTGTTCTCTGATTTGTTGTGGCGTCTTGCCTGTATGTTTCTTAAAGTAACGGCAGAAGAAGCTGGAGTCGGAGAAATGATATTCCCAGGCTATTTCCTTGATGCTTTGTTGGCTGCGATGTAGCTGCATCTTGATTTGGAGTATGACATACTGGTCGATGATGGTCTTCGGGGTGTGCCCTGTTACCTGTCTTACGATGTTGGTGAGATATTTGGGCGTGATGTTCATCAGTTCTGCATAATAGTAGACGTCCCTTGATGTCTTGTAGTCTCTTTCCATCAGGCGCATGAAGTGGTTGAAGAGCTCTCTTACACGATACGACTTGATTTCATCGGGCTGGTATTGTGGATTGCGCAGCAGGTATTCGTTGAATCCTATGAAAAAAGCTTTCAGCTGGCATAGCACCAATTGTGTAAGACAGGTGCATTCTGCTTGTTCGAAGTACAACTTGAGCAGGGCAAACATGTGGTTGATGATTTGTGTGACGATAGGAGAGTCCTGTCTACAGCGGTCCTTGCGCAAGGCAGAATAGACCGTTTGTTCCAGCTGAAGGCTTGCCTCACGCAGCAAAGAGGCGTTGTACTTTAGCATTTCCACCTTGAAGTCGTTTTCCTTCTCCTTTGTCAGCAACACCACATCGTTTGGAAAAATCGTCGTCACCGCCCCTTCGTGCAGCTCCCAATCCTTGAAGTTTACTTTCAGTCTTGCCTTTCCTTTTCGGCAAATCAGTATTCCACCGTATGTCATTACTTGCGGCTCGAGAGTCCATTCGTCGAGCGAGGTGACGAAAAGGTGGGCTTCCTGTTGGCTGTCTAATTCGTTAATCATCTGTTTTGTTCTCTTTTTGCTTGCAAAGGTACGTATTTTATGAGAGATAAGAGAAGAAGAGTTCCATAAAAGTCCATTCGTAGGGTGATATTTAAAATAATCGTTAGCGGAAAATTCAGTATCTTTGCACCCAGATTTATAAACAGGTAATATTTTGATGACAAGACAATTTATGTTTGTGGTCTTCCTTGCGTTGGGAGGCTGCTTGTGGGCGCATGCCCAGACCGAAGAACCGGGAACAAAAGGCCAAGGTGTTCTCATGACAGTAGGTCAGCTTTTTGAAAAGGTAGAGGATAACAGCAAGAGCCTGCGTGCACAGAAGACGGGTGTCGCTGCGGCAGACTTGGGCGTGGAGGCGGCCCGAAGCAAGCGTCTCCCTGATATCGATGCTTCGCTGGCGTTCAGCTATTTGGGTAATGTGCTGATGACAGACCGAGATTTCTCCGATGTTCATGGACTCAGTTCGCCGCACTATGGCAACAGCTTTGCCGTAGATGCCCAGCAGGTGGTTTATGCTGGCGGAGCCATCCAGGCAGGCATACGTCTTGCCGAGGTGGGCAAGCAGCAAGCCGAGGTGGGCGTAAAACTCACTCGGCAGCAGGAACGTTTCATGGCTTTGGGGCAGTATTTGGATCTTTGCAAAATAGACAATCGCATCAAGGTGTATGAGAAAAACGTCGAACTCACCGAGCAACTTATCGTAGATATCAAGGCAAAACAGCGAGAGGGAATGGCGCTGAAGAACGACATTACCCGCTATGAATTGCAGATGCAGTCGCTAAAGTTAGGGCTAACGTCTCTTCGCAACAGCCGCAGCATCCTGAACCATCAACTTTGCAATACCTTGGGCTTGCCTACATCGCAAACCATAGTTCCCGACGCAACCATAGTTGACAAGGCCTATGGCCAGGACGGAGAAGGCTATTGGCAGACTGAAAGTGCGATGAATTCGCCTATTTTGGAGCAGTGTGTGTTGGGTGTACAGGCTGCCAAAGCGAAGGAAAAGCTTGCCAAGAGCGACCTCTTGCCAAAGGTGGCTTTCGTGGCAGCCAATCATTTCGACGGACCTATAACCTTCGAACTTCCTCCAGTCGACAAGAATCTCAATATATGGTACGTGGGCGTAGGCGTGAAGTATAGCCTTAGCTCGCTGTTCAAGAGCAACAAGCGTGTGAAGCAAGCAGCTGTGGAGACACGCCGGGTGCAGGAGGATCGTGATGTGCAGGCCGAGCAACTCAACAACAGGGTGCAGGCTGCCTACGTGCAGTATCAGCAAACCTATGTGGAGCTGGAAACCCAGCAGAAAAGCGTGGAGCTGGCTTCGCAAAATTACGATGTGATGAACGCACGTTATCTTAGCCAGTTGGCACTTGTCACCGACATGGTGGATGCTTCCAACCTCAAGCTCAATGCCGAGTTGCAGGAGGTGGATGCCCGCATCAATATCGTGTATGCCTACTACCGCTTGAGGTATGTGGCTGGTAAAATATAATTTTTCATTCAATATTTAACACTTTTAAAGGTCATGAACAAGAAAATAATCAAGAGAATATATAATGTAGTGGTCGTGCTCTTCTTGGTGGGAGCTGTGGCATGGTGTTTCAGCCATTTCGTGCATGGAGGCGATGTGGAGTATACAGACGATGCCCAGGTGTGTCGTCACATCACGCCCATCAACACCCGTGTGCCAGGTTTCATCAAGGAAATACGCTTCACCGATTTCCAGCATGTGCACAAGGGTGATACCCTCGTCATCATCGAGGATGCGGAATATCGTTTGCAGGTGGCACAGGCCGAGGCTGGTCTTCGTGGCTCTAAATCGGGATCGTCGGTGGTTTCGGCAAGCATGGGCACTACTGCCAGCAATGTGCAGACGGCGTCGGCTGGCATAGAAGAGGCACGTGTGGACATGCTGAATGCCAAGAAGGACTTCGAACGTTTTGCGGCTTTGATGAAGAAAGATGCCGTTACGCGTCAGCAGTACGACAACGCCTATGCCCGTTACTTGGGCGCCAAGGCTCGCTACGAACAAGCCAACAGCCGTCGACAGAGTGCGGCCTCGGTACGTAATGTGCAGACTCATCAGCTGGGAGGCTCGCGTGCTGGCGAGAGTGTGGCGGAAGCCCAACTCAACCTGGCGCGGCTCAATCTTTCCTATACCGTCATCGTGGCTACTTGCGATGGTGTGATGGGAAGGAAGGATATTCATGTGGGGCAATTGGTGCAGCCTGGACAGATGTTGGCGCGCATAGTGGACGATCATGATGTATGGGTGGTGGCTAACTATCGTGAGACGCAGATGACAGGCATAGAAGTGGGCAAAAACGTCGATTTCACCGCCGATGCCATTCCCGGGGTCGTCTTTCATGGCAAGGTGGAGGCTTTGTCGGCTGCTGCAGGGTCGGCTTATTCCATGATCCCTGTCGATAATGCCACGGGCAACTTTGTCAAGGTGGAGCAGCGTGTGCCCGTGCGTATAGCCCTCGACAAGGATAACGACCCCAAGCAGGTGGCCTTGCTCCGTGCGGGTATGAATGTTGAAACTAAAGTGAAGAAATCGTTATAATGCCAGGACCTCCAATGCTTCAGGGACCCTTCAGGGTTCCTTCCTTCAATGGCTACGTGCCTCGCAGGCTGCAGCCATGGATATATTTGCTCTTCGCCTTTGTCTTCCTTATGTCGGGAGGCATTTACGGTGGAGCCATGTCGCAGGTGATGGGAGAGTACAGTCTGATGCGTGAGGATGTGCTCATGATAGTCATGTTCAACGTGGTGGGCGTGGCCATGCCCTTTCCCTTTCTCTTTAAGCTGAAATTCCGCTTTACCAACCGTAGCCTGCTGCTGAATGCGGCGTTGGTGGTGGCGGCGTGCAACTTCCTCATCATGTTTACCGACTCGGTGCCGGTGATGTGTGTCTTGGCTTATATGGCGGGCTTCTTCAAGCTCTGCGGATGCTTTGAGTGTATGTCGACCATCCAGTTGTGGATGACTTCGAAACGCGACTTTACCATTTTCTTCCCCTTGCTTTACTGTCTGGTGTTGGGAAATATGTCGCTTTCACCGTGGATTACCGAGCATCTTATATATGTCTATCAAGACTGGCGCATCATCAACTGGACGATGACGGGTGCCTTGCTCTGCGTGGCACTTGTGGTGTATGTCACCACTCACGACTTTCGTTTCATGAAACCACTGCCGTTTATCAGCGTCGATTACTTGGGTTGTCTGCTGTGGTCGGCGTGGATGCTGGAGTTTATCTTCTTCTTCAATTATGGCGAGCACTACAACTGGCTCGACAGCGACATCCTGCGCAAGGACGTGCTGCTGTTTGTCGTGACGGGTTACTTCTGCATTCAGCGCATGCGCCACATACGCCACCCCTATATAGCTCCCGCAGCTTGGAAGTACAGGCGACTCGTGCCCCTGCTCATCCTCTTTGCCTTCGTCGAGTTGATGGGCAGCACTCCCAAGGTTCTGCAGACGGCTTTCACGGGTGGGGTCCTGCATTTCGGCACCTTTACCACTAATGTGCTCAACGTTGTGGAGTGGGTGGGAGCCATCGCAGGCTGTCTATTCTGCCTGTTCTGGTGCAAGGTACTTCGACAGAAGTATACACGCCTTCTCACCCTGGGTGTCATGTCCATGGTGTGCTATCCTGTGATGATGTATTTCCTCATCGACCCGGGATTACCCCTGCAGGCGCTTTATCTGCCCACTTTCCTGCGGTCGTTTGGCAATGCCATCTTCTTCTGCATGCTCACCATCTATCTTGAGGAACTGATGCCTTTCCAGCACTTTTTTATGGGACTTACCATGGCTGGCATCATACGCAACGGGCCAGTGTCGGCCATGTGCTCGGGGCTGTACAGTTTCGGCATTCGGCATCAGATGGCAGACAACATGGCGCGGGGGTTGCCTTATGATGCCACCAATTTGCTGATGATCAGCATACGTCAGCTTTACGGCATTACTTGCCTCATAGGCATAGCCGTGTTGCTCGTGTTCCTGCTTTGGGATATCCAGCCTGTGCGCAGTACGCTCAAGAAGATGCCTGCATGGAACTTTGTAGGCAAGCTGATGAGAAAGAGTATGCGGAACGGGCAGGCTTTTTCCATCTTGAATAGTCGAGAAAGAGGATGATACCACTAACAACACATTGCGAATAGAATTAGTTTTAATTCATGATAATCCGTTGGCAAGGAATGCGTGCCGTTCCTTGCCAACGGCTCTTTGTACAGCAACTTTCTTGTGTGTGCAATTTGTATTTTTGCCCATGAATAATCTATGTTCTAAACTTTGGAATATAAGTTCGGTAGTTTAGGATATAAGTTCTAAAGTTTAGAATATAAGTTCGATAGTTTAGGACATAGAACTATAGTGTGGTTTAACGATTTAAGTTGACCACTTTTAGCATTATTGTTAATGCGAGTTGATCCGATTAATGCATATTTATAAATTGTTGTTGACCAGCTTGTTTGTAGTTGGACGATATTAGTCTGCCACTTATGCCTAATAGTCATAAATAAAGTTGCTTTGTTTGTTTTAAGTTTCTTAGTTTGTTTTCGTGAGATTTCGGGTATAGACAGAAAAAAGGGGGCGAACCTTCACAGGCTCGTCCCTTTGTTGTTTGTTTTTTACTAATCTTAATGTATGTATGGTTTGTGAATTCAATACAACATTACTTTACATGGTTTCTCCACTTTGAGGCACCGATTCCCAACTTGTAGATGTTGGAGTTCCTTACCTTGTCGGTGTTCTTGTAGTAGAGACCGTCCATGTTGTCGTGCCAGTGGCGCTTGGTAGGATCAGCTCCATCCTCGTAGTTCTTTGGGTTAGGGTCAGTCATCAGTTCGGTGGCAGAGATGTTGTCTGCCTGTACCTTGGCTGCGTCCAATCCATTGACAAGCATTGTGGGCCACTTGCCAGCCGAGTTCTTGGTAGCGTTGAAAGCACCTCCTGTGAATATCTGGCCAGCTGTCAGGTTGTTGCTGGTCGACCAGTTGTTCTCGATGTCGAACACGGCTATGCCCGATCCGTTGATGGTGCGAATGTCCATACCACTCTGGTAGAGATTGCGTGTGTCGGCTTCATCCTTGGTCAGGATGAACAGGTTGTTCTTTACTGTAATCTTCGAACCTCCAGGAATGTATCTCATGTCGAATAACTGGCGGCCGGAACTACGTGTCGAGAAGTTGACGAACGTGTTGTTCTCCAATGTGATGTTGTAGGTGATGTCACTCTTCCAGTCCAGGTTCTTTCCGTTGTCGGTGAACAGGCAGGTGCGTGGGCTGTCATAGAACGTGTTGTTGCGGAATATCATGTTGTTAAAGATGTTCGACTTAGGCTGCTTGCCATCGCCTGCCACCCATGCGTAGCCACGACCGTTGTTGTCGTAGTAACCGCAGTTGTAGAAGTCGCAACCCTCGACGAGTACCTTCTCAAACTTCTTCACCTTGGAACCCTGAACTCGAATGAAGCCGCGAACCATGTGCTGGAAGCTACAGTTCTTGACCTCGAACGACTGAAGTGTCACGGCCATACCGTTGGAGTACATGTTGATGAAGTAGTTGCCGGTACCGCTTACCGCACCATTGAAGAACTCAGCCATAGGACAATCGAAGTCGATGTCCTCGAAGATGAGCGACTTGACGAAGAGTGTGAAAGCCTCGCCGCTCTGTGGCTGGCGCCCGAACATGAAGTTGTTGGACTTGGCTGCGTTGTTCTCTGTCCAGAGACCTCCCATGTAAACCTTGGCGCGTCCCTTGCCGGCAGCGATGTCCTCTGGCTTGGTGCGCAGTGTGAAGCCCTTGGAGAGGCTCATGTTGTCTCGGAAGTAGTAGGTCTTACCGCCTTCCAGCTCGAAGATGGTGCCTTCTGCCAGTTTGTTGTTTTTTACGAAGTCTGTGAAGGTCTCGTCCAGACGCATGGCATTCCACTTGGAGATGTCTACCGTCTTGCTCTTGTCGCTCAGCGTGTCGACGGGTGTCACTTCGTGCTTGATGAGCACAGGCTCGCCCACTTCGCCATCGGTACGTACTGAGAGGGTGTTGTACACGGCATCCACCTTGATAGGTATGTTCTCGTTTTCCACGTTGATGATATACACGCTGCTCTCGTCGAGACCTGTGATATCGAAGTAGCCACGGGCCAAGTCCTCTTCGGTAATCTCGTGGCTTGCCCATTCTGCAGGTACTGTGGCCTTGGGATTCTCGGACGAGGCTTTCACGGTGAGCTTCTGCATCACGAACTTGTTGTCCTCCACCTGGAAGTTTTGGTTGAAATTGTCGGGTTCAGTCTCGGAAGCCTTCCAGTCGGCCACGGCATCGGTGTACGACTTGTTGAGGTAGATGCGCACCGAGTTCTTGGTGGGTGCGCTCTGTGTGATAACCTCGGGCACAGGGTAGCGGTTGCCTGTGGTCAGACCGAACCACTCAGCCCAATGGCGACCATCGCCATAGCCGTACCACTTGGAGTGGTAGCCCTCGCCTTTCTTCGAGAGGGTACGTATGGCAAAGCGATAGTCGGTGGAATACTCCAGGTTGTTGATGACCAAGTCCAGCTGGTCGGGACCCACAACGATGTCTTCTATGATGTTGTCGGGGTTCTCCCAGTCGGTAGCCAGGCCTGACGACACATTGGGCTGGAGGGCATACTTGATTTCATAGCCCGCACAGTCCTCTACGCCGTACCAGTAGAGGTGTACGCTGTTTTCGTGACCATTTACGGTGATGGTCTTCGAGGCATAAGGGTCGCTGTCGCCACGCCCCGTGTTGTCATCCTTACGGAACATGGTCATGAACTCACGCTGGTCTTCTGCAGACAGGCTGTCGTCGTCCTTGCACGATCCGAATGACAGCGTACTCAGAAGCATGAGGGTATATAATAGATATTTTTTCATTGTTATGTTCTGTTTAAATTGTTAGTTTGCGTAACCATAATAGTTCTTGTAGGTGTTGCCACTGCGCTGGATGGCGGAGTTGGGGTAAGGCAAGATGTAGCGTACTACAGGCAGATCGTCGGCTGTCATGTCGGCGCTGGCTGAGCCAATGGGCGCGAGTGTACCGTTGTTTTCTACCAGGGCAGGCTGTCCCTGTGCGTCACCCCTCATGAATCCGTAGAGCGAGTAGAGGCACTGGTTGGTTGGTGTGCCGGCACCCTCGTTCCACCAAGCGAAGTTGTTCTCCTTCTTCTGCCATTTGTACTCGTCGTTGGTCTCGTCGGGGTCGTCGGCAGGCTTGACGCCCAAGTTGTGGTATGGGTTGGCAATCTCCAGGATCTCCATTGCCTTGTTGGGGTAGATGGAAGCATCCTTGGGGTTGGCAATGCGACGATAGTACATGTCGACAGGCAGGTCGTCGTATCTTCCGCTCTCTGTGCCGAAGTCGTACATCTCCACGGCATCGAGGTACTGCGATGTTCCACCTGCGTTCTCGCCCACTGCATAGTAGCGCAGGAAGGTGTAGTAGAGCACCTCGGAGTACATGTTGTTGCGTACCAAGTCTTTCCAACGCATGTTCTCGCCGGCGAACTCCCACTTGCGTTCGTTGAGCACGGCGCGGAGAAAAGCCTTCTTAGGTGTGTCGTATCTTTCGCCTGTGCCAGCCAGGCTCACAGCGTCCACGTAGGCATCGACCTTCTCTGGCCAGTCGGCTGAGGCGAAGGCACGGCGGCGTACGGTCTTGAGGGCTTCCTTGGCTTCGGCTGTAGGACCGTCGTTCAGCTCGTTGTCTGCCTCGGCAAACATCAGCAGCACGTCGGTATAGCGGAGATAAGGATAGTTGATACCAGTGTTGCCTGCGCTGTTGCTGGCAAAGTTGCCTGCGGTCGACCACAGCTTCGACCACTTGTTGTTGAACAAGGTGTAGTCGGCGCGGATGGCAGGCACACAGATGGTGTCGCCTTGGTTGGTGTAGCTCCACATGCCCACCACGTAGTCACGACGCAAGTCCTTGTCGTCGAAAGAGTAACCGTAGAAAGCACTTATCTGTGCGCTACCGCTGGAGGCTCCCCATACGTTAGGCGTGATGGACTCGTTAGACTTGACGCTGACAGAAGGACCAGTGATGTAGCCTATGTTGCCGTTGTTGTTCTTGGTGAACGGAATCTCGAAGATAGGGTCATCGCCATTCTCGGCGATGAAGTTGCACTCATCGACGAACACGTCGCGGTAGGACTTGGACAGGTGATGGGTGTTCGACTTGATGACCTTCTCGGCATAGTCGCGTGCAATCTGGTAGAACTCCTTGTAGTTCTCAGGACGCTTCATGACACCGTGGTTGGAGGGGTCGTTGGTGTCGGGACGCAGTGAATAACCGCCTGCCGACAGAGCCAAACGAGCTATCATTGCCCAGCAGGCTTCTTTCGACACGTGCTCGATGCCGTTGTCCAACTTGCTGGCAAAGCTCATCTTGGGAGCGGCTTCCTCCAAGTCGGCTATCAACTGGGTGCGTATCTCGTCACGGCTCACGACGGGGGTAACGAGATTGTCTTTCTTCTGTGTCGGGGTGAAGGTGAACGGAACATCGCCCCACAGGTCTATCAGGTCGTTGTAGAACATGGCGCGGATAACCTTTGCCTCGCCCAGCATCTGGTCGAGATTGGAGTTTTCGCCTGCCTTGTAGAGATCGCTGTTCTCGAGCTGGTAGATGAAGTTGTTGGCATATTCGATGCCCATGTAAAGCTGGTCCCAGGTCTTTTTGATCTGGCTCGCATCACTGGTGCAGTCAAAACGTCTGAAGTTGGAACTTCCAGCGTTCTCGGAAGAATTGGCGTTGAACTCTACATCGCTGTTCAGACAGAGGGATGTGAGGAAAGCGTTGCCGTACACGTTGCCGTCGAGCAACTGTGCGTAAACGCCGTTGAGGGCGCGGTTTATTTCCGTCTCTGAAGAGAAAACGTACAAGTCATCGTACTTTGACGGGGCATCTACGTCCAGATAGTCATTGCAGGATGCTAATGTGACGCATGCCATACCCGCCAGGAAAATATGTTTTATTTTCATATGTTTCGATTTTGAAATATTAGAAGTTCAAGTTTACACCGAATACGAAGCTGCGGCTACGTGGATAACGGTTGTAGTCCATGTTGCAGGTGAGGCTGGTCATGAGGTCCACCTCTGGATCGTAGCCTGAGTATCCTGTGATGATGAAGAGGTTTGAGCAACTGGCGTAGAAGCGCAACTTAGAGATGCCCCAGCGGCTGGTGAGCTTGTTGGGCAGCGTGTAGCCGATGGTCATGTCCTGGCAACGCAGGAAGGAACCGTCCTCAACAAAGTAGGAGTGCAACACGTTGTTGGTTACGTCGGCTGGATTCCAGAGTGTGGCACCAGCGTTCATGGTGAGGTACTCTTCTGTGGCTCCGTCGATGTAATTGTTCTTGTAGAGGTTCTCGTGGTCGGATTCGCGTGTGTAGCGCCAACGCTTGTTGGCAAACTTGCTCAGTACGTTGTTGAAAGTCTTGGTGTCGCTCTTCGACGATGACAGGGCATAGGCCGTGGCGTTGATGATGTCGAAGTCGAGCATGTAGTTGAAGTTGGCTGCGAAGTCGAAGCCCTTCCACTGTCCGCTCAGACCGAAACCTCCCTGTACACGAGGTGTGGTATGGCCAATCTGCACACGGTCGTTCTCGTCAATTACTCCGTTTCCGTCGATATCCTTGAACTTGATTTTACCAGGCAATGTAGCTTTACCAGTCTGGCTGTCGTTGAAAATGCCGTCCATGATGACAGTAGCCTTGTGCTCCACACCGTTCTCGTCTGTCCAAGGCTCGCTCTTAGGAATGGCTAAGAAGTTCTGGTTGGGGTCGTAGGTGAATTCGTTGCCCGAGTATAGGCCGTCGTAAACGAAGCCGTAGATGACACCTACTTCGTCGCCTACCTTGATGCAGTAGTCATTGGTGGAAACAAGGTTGGACGATGCCCAGCGGGAATTGCTGTCCCAGATGATGTTGTCGGTCTCGTTCAGCTTCACCACCTTCATCTTGTTGGCTCCGAGCGAAAGGTTACCTGTCAGCACATAGTCCTTGCTGCGCAAGAAGTCGTAGCTTACGCTCAGCTCGAATCCCTTGTTGGTCACCTTACCGATGTTGCGCATCTGTGTGGTGTAACCGCTGGTGGTGGCTACGTCAGACCTGTAGAGCAGGTCTCGGGTTGTGTTCCAGTAGACTTCGGGCGTGATGTTCAGACGACGGTCGAAGAGACTGATGTCGGCAGCCAAGTTGCGGGTGATGACGGTCTCCCACTTAATCTTGGTGTTGGTGAGCTTGTTCCCGTTTCCGAAGGTGTAGTATTGCTCGCCATTCTCGGTGGTTTCGCCGAAACCTGGACCTCCTGTTGTGCCAATGGCATACAGATAGCGCCACATGTCATCGTCGATGCTGTTGTTACCGGTAAGACCGAAGGCTGCGCGTATCTTCAAGTTGTTGACCCACTTCACGTCCTTCATCCAAGGCTCTTCTGAGAGAACCCATGCTCCAGAGATAGAAGGGAAGTAACCCCATTGGTTGCCTGGTGCGAACTTGGTGGAACCATCGGCACGGAACGTAACGGAAGCCAGATAGCGATGCTGGTAGTTGTAGTTGAACTGTCCGAAGAAAGAGGCAGTTCTGTTTGGTGTGCTCAGCGATGAAGTAGACTGGTATGGAGTACCCAGATTCATGTTGTTGAATGCCTTGCTGGCACTAATCTCGCGTGGGAAGTAGCGGTTGGCTTGATAGTTGGTCTTTGTCTGCGAGTTCTGAATTTCCTGTCCCACCAAAGCACTGAAGTTGTGTACCTTGTCCAATGACCAGTCGTAGCTCAAGGTGTTGTTCCATGTGTACGACTCGCCGTGAGTGTTGGTAATCTGTGCCACTGGTAACTTGTTGTTGCTCTGACCTGTGCTGGTAAGAGGACCGAAGAAGCGATTTTTGTCGCTGAAAGAGAAAGAGTAAGATATGTTCGACTGGAACGTAAGACCCTTGATGGGCATCCAGATGAGAGCCGCTTGGTTAGAGATGGAATAGCTGTGCTTCTTCTGGACGTTGGTCATGATGTCGTTCTTAGGATTGGTGTAGGAGAAGTTGGCTTCCTCGTCGGGGTCTACGGTTGTAGGATCCCAGAAGGCAAATTCGCGCAGACCATTCATAGGACGGTATTTCAGCACGTCGATGATACCACCCGAACCGATGTTGTCACCACCGGCACCAGTGTCGCGGCGATAGCTAATCTTTGGGTTGAGCTTCAGTATCAAATTCTTGGAAAGGTTGACATCGAGTTTAACGTTCAGGTTGGTACGGCGTACGCCAGACCCCAGGATGATACCCTTGTCCTCGCTCTGGGTGAGAGAGGTGTTGAAGCGAATCTTGTCGCTACCACCACCGATGGTCACGTTGGCAGAGTAGTTGAGAGGAGTTTCGCCCATCACTTCGTCCTGCCAGTCGTGCGTGGTGGCACGCTTGTAGAGGTCGAGGTCGGCTGGGTTACCGAAGTTGTTACGGAAATATTTAGCTGCGGTGCCACGTGTAGAGCCGGCAGCGGCACGGTCCCACTGGTAGTTGGCAAACTCTTCGGCATTCATCAAGTCGAGTTTTTTTGCGAGTTTGCTGATAGAAAGGCGTGCGTTGAAACCAACGGTCACTTTGCCTTGCGATGCGCTCTTGGTGGTGACGATGACAACACCACGTCCACCCTTGGCACCATAGATGGCGGTAAGGGAAGCGTCCTTGAGTACGTCGATGGAAGCGATATCCGATGGCGGGATATCATTGATATTGGAAACCTCGAAGCCATCAACAATATAAAGAGGTTCGTTGCTTTGTGTAACTGAGCCAGCACCACGGATGCGGATGTTGACATCAGCGCCAGGATCACCGTCGGCAGTGGTAACTTGCACACCGGCAATTTTTCCCTGAAGAGCCACGGCTGCCGAGGTGACAGGAACGGCGGACAACTTGGCACCGGAGATGGAACCCACGGAACCCGTCAAGTCCTTGCGTGCCTTGCTGGTATAGCCGA
>ERZ808240.3941-NODE-3941-length-13787-cov-143.296606_pt1 | contig 13787 bp, 10 predicted proteins | sample MGYA00521084_ERZ808240 | MGnify/ENA primary metagenome ERZ808240 (study PRJEB31516, sample SAMN03275571) | gut metagenome | biome: mammalia-associated habitat; material: feces | host: Papio cynocephalus | place: Kenya | collected 2012-08-06 ... | reverse complement strand
CCGTCACTGATCCGCGTCGGGATCCTCATCGTCGCCGGCCGGACCGAGCAGCACGCGCTCGCTGAGATTCACCAGACACATGAGCACGCAGGTGATGACGATGATCACCAACGTGGCGGAGAAGATCAGCGGCGTGCGGAACGAGTTGTAAGCGGCCTGCAGCCAGATGCCCAGTCCCTTGCGGGCGCCCAGGTACTCCGCGGTGGCGGCGGTGGCGAAAATGTACGCCGCCGAGACGCGGATGCCGCCGTAGATCTGCCGTGCGGCCACGCGCAGCTTCACATGCCACAATGTCCACACACGGGTCGCGCCGCACGTCAACGCCACATCCGAATAAAACTGCGGAACTGCTTCCAATCCGCGAATCGTCTGCACGGCGATCGGAAACAGGCCGAACACCGTCACGATCACGATTTTGCCGGAAATCTCGAAACCGAACCAGATGAGAAACAGCGGCGCGATCGAAATCAACGGCATCGTCTGGGCGGCGGACAGCAGCGGGAACAGCGCGGCGTTCGCGACGCGGGAGCAGTACAGCAGGATGCCGAGCAGAATGCCGCACGCCACGGCGAACAGGAAGCCTACCGTGCCCTCGAGCAACGTGACCTTCGTCGCCGGCCACAATGTCGGCCAGGTCTCCGCCGTAGCCTGCGCGATCTCGCTTGGCGACGCGATCATCGTGCTGGGAACATGCCCGACGCGGACCCATACCTCCCAAACGACGAGCAGCAGCACGATCGCGACGATCGTGGGAATACGTCGTTTCGCCACGTCGAGGAATTTGCGGTGCACGCGCGAAGCCAACATCTTCACCTTGCTTTCCGCGTCAAAGTGGACGCGCACATGGCCGACGGCGAGGAATCAGTAAGGTGAGGAGCCTGCCCGTCCGCCGGCCAGAAAAGTTCATTACCGGCAGACCAGTATAGGACGGGGACGGAATGTTCGCATGCGGCAATGCGAAGGGCCTCCGCACCATGTTGTGCGGAGGCCCTTCGCGGATACCCCTTGCGGATGTCTTGAGCTGTTTCCGGAACGATGCGGTCGTCGGCGGCTACTCCAGTCCAATGGATTTCAGATGGTGCAGCTTCAAAGACTTGACTTCAAGGGTACCGGACTCCGTGACAAGTTCGATCGCCCGGGAACCTACGGAAGCGTAGCTATACGAGCTCATGACCTGATGCCCGCCGTTCGCATACGTCTCGACGCAGCCTCGGTCCACGAACACACGCAGCGTGAGCTCGTCCGCAGCCAGCTCCGCTTCGGAAAGCGGCGCCGCGCGGTAGCCGCGGTCGCCGCGTGCGTTGGCCTGACGGTCAAGCACGATGCATCCGATCTGCGCGTCGAACGCGATGTAGGTGTACGCGCCGTCCGGGGTGGCGTGCACCTTCAATCCGGCGCGTTCGGCGGTGGACGCCGCCAAGTCGATGGTCAGCTCGATTTCCACGGCCTCGGCGTCATCGGCGATGATTCTTCCATCGTTGGCATCGAGCGAAATCGCGCCGAAATCGACGGTGTCCTCACGCAGACCCTCCATTTCGGCCACCGGAGGCGTGTGCAGATCACCGTCCGCGCCCAGGATGATTTCGCGCGGCAAGGTGAGATTGCCGCACCACCCATCGTCCTCCATGCAGATCGGCGTGGCGAACGGGCTCATCCAACCATAGACGATCTGGCGCTTGCCGTCGTTGAAGGATTGCGGCGCGTAGTAGTTGTGCCCGCAATCCCATGGCCGAAACTCGGTTTCCGGATGGAACGCCTCTCCGGGCGCCCATGTGCCGATCATGTATCCGGCGTTGTTGGCGTTGCGGTTCATGAAGCCCCTTGGCTTGGCGCCCATGGCGGAGAAGCCGATGACCCACTTCTCGTTGCCCTGTGCGTCGCGGATGGGGAAGAAATCCGGGCATTCGAGCATGAACACATTCGGGTCCGGATGCTCGAACAACACCCGTTCATAAGTCCAGCGCACCATGTCTTTGGACGAGAACAGCCACATCTGGCCGCGCTTCTGCGCGGAGGAGACGCCGAAGGTCATGTACCATGTGTCACCGGTCTTCCAGACCTTCGGGTCGCGGTAGTGGTGGTCAACCTTGTCGGTCGGGCAGTCGATGACCATGCCGCGCTTGGTGGCGCTGGTCAGCTCGTCGTCGTCCGGTTCGGCGAGCATCTGCACCTGCCAGTCGCCGCCGGTGTTGTCCTTGCCGTTGGCCCAGCGATGGCCGGTGTAGTAGAACCTGAGCCTGCCATCATCGCCGATCACCGCGGAGCCGGAGAACACACCGTCCTTCTCCTGTTCCAGGGACGGGGCGAACATGATCGGCTCGCGTTTCCAATGCACCATGTCTTCGGATGAGACGTGGCCCCAATGCATCGGCCCCCATTGGGTGCCGTACGGATGCAGCTGGTAGAACACGTGCCAGCGACCCTTGTAATGGCACAGGCCGTTCGGGTCGTTGATCCATCCGCCGTTGGAGGCGATGTGGAATTTCGGATACCAGCGGTTGTTGCGGCCGGCGGCGAGACTGGCCACCGAGGCTTCGGCCTTGGCGAGTTCCTCGGCATGGTTCTTGATCGGCGTAAGTACCGGTTCGTTCGGAGTGAAGTCAGTCATGGTTGATCGTCTTTCTATGCGTCGCCATTCGATGGTTTGGCGAAAATCGGCGGGTCTATGCGGTGGTGGTCTGGATGAGGTAGTTGGTGGTCCGGCAAGGAGCCGGACCACCACAAACCTGACCGGCGGGGTTGGTCGTTCGGGTCAGGCCTTGGCGGCTTCCATGGCCTTGAGCTGCCTGTCGGTGTAGAACGGATCGCCACCGACGTCCTGGTCGTCCTTCTTGATGACGAAGAAGCCATAGATCAGAGCGGCCAGAACGATGCCGGAGATGGTGAAGAAGGTCGGGCGGTCGCCCAAGGCGTCATGCATGGTGCCCATCGGTGTGGAGAAGATCACCTGACCGACCTGGGAGGCGATCTGGAAGCCCACCATGTACAGGGTCGCGGACAGCTTGGTGTCGAAGTGCAGGGTGAAGTAGCGGAACGCCGGCAGGCAGAACAGCGGCACCTCGATGGAATGGAACAGCTTGACGATCGACACGCTGACCGGATCGTGGAACACGCCGCACAGGCCGATGCGCAGGAACATCACGGTGGCGCCAAGCAGCAGGGAGTTGCGCACGCCGATCTTCTTCATGATGATTGGCACGACGCCCATCATCGCGGATTCGAGGAACACCTGGAAGGAATTCAGCGTGCCGTAGGTGGCGTTGCCGATTTCGGTGGTGGAGAAGAGGGAGGCGTAGTAGTTCGGGAACATCTGCTGGTCGAACACGGTGTAGAAGGTGTTGGTGAACAGCATGAAGACGATGAGCACCCACAGGGTCGGCATCTTCAGGACGGCGAGCATCTCCTTGAAGGACGGGTTGGTCGCGGTGGCGTTCGGATCGGCTTCCTTCTTGAGTTCCGCCTTCTGCTCCGCGGGAACCCAGAACGCGTAGACGCACAGCATGCCGAGGCCGCAAATGGAGCCGACCCAGAAGTTCAGCAGCGGGTTGATGTTGAACAGGAAGCCCGCGCACAGCGCCACGATGGCGTAGCCGAAGGAGCCCCAGGCGCGGGACTGGCCGTATTCGAAGCCGAATTTACGGGAATACCGTTCGGTGAGCGCCTCGAACAGCGAGCATCCCGCCATGAAACCGGCGGATAGCACGATGGATCCGATGAGCACGCCGACGAAGCGGATGCTGCCGCCGGCGGTGAGCATCGGCGCGTATACGAACTGGACGAACGGGCCGACGAGCGCCGCGAGCGTGGAGACGACGATGACGAGCTTGCGCTTGATGCCGAGCTGGTCTTGGATGGCGCCATAGGCGAACATGATGACCAGGGTGGCCAACGAGTTGATGGAGTAGATCTGCCCCTGTTCGGCCGAGCTCATGCCCAGGCCGTGCGTGGGGTCGGTGAGCCATCGCGAGAAGAATGACCACCAGATGCCCCAGGAGCAGAAAAACATGAAGATGCCGAGTGAGCTTTGCAGATAGGAAGGGTTCTTCCATGTGGATCGGGTATCGCGTGCCATGATGTTCCGTCCTCCGTGTCGTTGCCGCTTCGGTGCGGCGTGATCGTTGCTGAGTGGTGTTGTGTGGTTCGTTTCGGCTGCCGTGCCGGAACAAAGGTGATTTCATGATACGTCTTTTGGGAGGAAGCGTCAAACGATTTACGTAAAACGATTGACGTTAGATTTTGCAAGGTTATACGGAAGGGCTGAAAATAGCGGTGTCCGGCATGTCGGCAATTGGGGAAAGGGGGAAATGCGTCGGCGTGTCGCGATGTGGTTGGAGTCATGTGATTGGACTTGCGCGACGGTTGCGGCGCAGGACGATTCGGCATGGAGCGGACGCAATGCGGATACGATGCAGGCACGGTGCGAGACGGTGCGGCAATGGGCGAGATATGCGATGCGAGATGCCCCGCCCACTCCGGCGGCAACGTATGGAACGCTGTGATTCGACGTCGCGACGCAACGAATATGATGGCACGGCATCAGAACGGATGCTCGGAAGGCATTGCCGAAGCTCAATCCGCCACGGAGCCCTTTTCCAACAGCGTGCAGTGGATCTTCGCGGGAACGGGCGCATCCAGAGACGGCAACGGGGCGGTGGTCTTCGGCCAGCAGCCGACGTCAACGGGTTTGCCTTCGATCATGGAGATCAGTTTGCAGGCGGACCAGTATCCCATCTCGTAGTGCGGCAGTTCCACGGTGGTGAGCTGCGGTTCGAGCGTTTCCGCGAACACGCGGTGATTGTCGACGCCGACCACGGAAATGTCCTTGCCCACGGTGAGTCCGCGACGCGCGGCGCATTCGTACACATACCAGGCGCGTGCGTCGTTGAAACAGAAGAATCCATCGGGATGTTCCCGCTCGAACAGGTCATCCACGGCACGCAATGCGGGGCCATTGTTCATCACATCGCAGACCAGCGAATCATCGAAATCACGTCCGGCGTCGTGCAAGGCCGCGCGGTATCCGGCGAGACGCCCATGCTGGGCAACTATGTTTTCCGAACATCCGATGTACGCGATGCGCTCGCAGTGCGCCCTGAGCAGGCGGTTCGTCGCGTCGTATGCGATGGCGAACTCGTCGGGCTCCACGCTGGGGATCTTTCCCGCCGCGTCGGTGGCGTCCACCATCACCACGGGATAGTCGTTCAGCGACGCCGGCACGGAAGCGATGCGGTTCGACATCTTCGAATACAGGAATCCATCCACGCCGTAACGTTTCAGGGTCGAAATCTCCTGCTCCTCGCTCGCCGCGCCATCGGTACTGACGGTGAATAGAATATAGCCGTAGACGCTGGCCGCATCCTGCGCGCCCAGAATGATGCCGCCCGCGAATGGGGTGGTCGCGACCTCTTCGCTGATGAATCCAAGGATGCGGGTCCTGTTGGTGCGTAGACTACGCGCCAACGGATTGATTCGGTATCCGAGTTCATCGGCCTTCTTGCGCACAAGTTCGGCCAACGCCGCATTCACCCGGCCCTCGTCCCGTCCATTGAGCACCAAAGACACCGTGGAAATGGACACTCCGGTCTCTCTGGCGATTTCCTTCATCGTGGTCATAACTGCAACCCTATACCTGTGCTGGACGAAACCTGTGAGAAACGGGAGGGCGCGTCATTCGCGCATGAACGATGCGAATGACGCGCCCTCCCGGATGCCGTGATACGTGGCATCCGCTATTCGGACAGAATTTCGTCGACGAGTTCCTGCTTGGCGTGGATCTGGCCGTTGAATCCCGGACGAATATCCAGACGGATCACCACATCCGTGCGGTATCCCTGGCCGGCGAGCTTCATGGTCGCGTCCCGAATCACCTTGAGCACGTCGTCGATGTCGCCTTCGATGTTGGTGAACATCGCATTGGTCTCATTGGGAAGACCCGATTGACGGATCACGTCGACCGCCTGTGCGACGTAGGTGGATTTCTCCGGACTCGCGCCGGCGGGGGAGATCGCGACCGCCGCGAGCGTGTTGATGTACGGCTTGCCGGTTTTCGGATCGATGGGCACTTCCTGTTTTTCCGCGTTGCGATCGAGCGTCATTCACGTTTCCTTTCTGTTCTGTTGCCGTGCCGGTGGATGGACGGCGGCACGGCATGATTCGGTTGTCGTGCCGTGCATGGTCTGCCGGGTCACGGGGGCGGCAGACCATACGACGGACATGCGGCCTTTGGGTCGCTTAGCGCCACTTCCAGGCGTGGTCCATCGGGCCGGAACCATGACCGAGATCGAGCTGGGCCTTCAAAGCGCCCGTCAGATAATGCTTCGCGCTATCGACCGCGGTCGGCAGATCCTCGCCCAACGCCAGATGCGACGCGATCGCGGAAGACAACGTGCATCCGGTGCCATGCGTGTTCGGATTGTCGATGCGGCGGGAACGGAACCATGTGGCCTCGCCGCTTGGCTCGACGAGCACGTCGCTTGCGTCCTGCGTGCCATGGCCGCCCTTGACGAGTACGGCGCAACCGAAATGGTCTGCCAGGAGGTGCCCCGCCTTGACCATGTCGGACGGCGTGGAGATGCTCTCGCCGTCCTCATAGGCCAATGGAGCGGCACCCTGCCTGACGGCCAGATCGCACAGCACCTGCGTCTCGGGCATATTCGGCGTGATCACCGTGGCCAGCGGGAACAACTTCGAAGTGAGTGCGGCGATCGCGTCGTCCTCGATGAGCTTCGCGCCGGAGGTGGCGACCATCACCGGATCAAGCACCACATTGGCCGCGTGGTGGAACGTGAGACGATCGGCGATCACGTTGATGAGTTCGGCGCTGGAGACCATGCCGATCTTCACCGCGACCGGCGGAATGTCCGAGAACACGGCGTCGATCTGCGCGGCGAGCATATCCGGGGGAGTGTTGGTGACCATCGTCACGCCCGTGGTGTTTTGCGCGGTCAGCGCGGCGATGGCGGTCATGCCGAATACGCCGTTGGCCAGCATGGTCTTCAGGTCGGCCTGGATGCCGGCGCCGCCGGAGGAATCCGATCCTGCGATACTCAGCACTGGCGCCAATGTGGTGGTCATAGCCAACTCCTTCCTCCGCTTCGTTCGCGGATGATCTCATAAATCCATGAAATGCGTATGCGAACCGGCGGATCCATCACGGTCTCCCGCCATGACTCCACCGGTTCGCATACGCATATCCATCGGTCCCTCACTATGCCATGCCGTCGTATGACGCGCCGAGGCGGCGGTCACCGATGGCATGCCGTGGAAGACGTTCCCATGCGTATCACTGGTAGAGCTTGGAACCGCCGTCGCGGAACTTCTGGCTCATCTGCTGCATGCCGGCCGCGATGGACTGCGCGTCGGCCACAAGCTTCTCCTGCGCGGCCTCGTCGCCGAACTTCTTGCGGATGTTCTGCGAAATCGCCATGGAGCAGAACTTCGGGCCGCACATCGAGCAGAAGTGCGCCATCTTCGCAGGCTCCGCCGGCAGCGTCTCATCGTGGAACGCGATCGCGGTATCCGGGTCGTAGCTCAGGTTGAACTGGTCGAGCCAACGGAACTCGAAACGCGCCTTGCTCATCGCGTTGTCGCGGTCCATCGCATGCGGATGGTGCTTGGCGATGTCCGCCGCATGGCAGGCGATCTTGTAGGCGATCACGCCCTGCTTGACATCATCCTTGTTCGGCAGGCCGAGGTGCTCCTTCGGCGTCACATAGCACAGCATGGCGGTGCCGTAGCGGGCGATCTCCACGCCGCCGATGGCGGACGTGATGTGGTCGTAGCCCGGAGCGGTGTCGGTGGTGAGCGGTCCAAGCGTGTAGAACGGCGCGTCCTTGCAGATCGCCTTCTCCATCTCGATGTTCATGCGCACGGTGTCGAACGGAATATGGCCCGGTCCTTCGATCATCACCTGCACATCGTGGTCCCATGCGCGCTGGGTCAATTCGCCCAGCGTCATGAGCTCGGCGAACTGCGCCGCGTCGTTCGCGTCGGCGAGCGAGCCCGGACGCAAACCGTCGCCGAGCGAGAACGCGACGTCGTACTTCGCGAAGATGTCGCACAGCTCGTCGAAATGCGTGTACAGGAAGCTTTCCTGATGGTGCTGCAGGCACCATTCGGCCATGATCGAACCACCGCGGGAGACAATGCCCGTCATGCGGTTGGCGGTCAGCGGCACGAACCGCAGCAGCACGCCGGCATGGATGGTCATGTAGTCGACGCCCTGCTCGCACTGTTCGATCACGGTGTCGCGGAACAGCTCCCAGGAGAGCTTGGACGCATCGTCCTCGACCTTCTCCAGCGCCTGGTACATCGGCACGGTGCCGATCGGGACGGGGGAGTTGCGCAGAATCCATTCGCGGGTGGTGTGGATGTCGTTGCCGGTGGACAGGTCCATCACGGTGTCGGCGCCCCACTTGGTGGCCCACGTCAGCTTCTCCACTTCCTCGTCGATGGATGAGGTGACGGCGGAGTTGCCCATGTTGGCGTTGAGCTTGGTGAGGAACTTCGAACCGATGATCATCGGCTCGGCCTCCGGGTGGTTGATGTTGCACGGCATGACCGCGCGGCCGGCGGCCAGCTCGGAACGCACCAGCTCCACGTCGCAGTGCTCGCGCTCGGCGACGTAACGCATTTCCGGCGTGATGATGTTATGGCGCGCGTACCACATCTGGGTGATCGGGTGGTCCTTGGCCTTCAGCGGCTTGTGCTTGCGGCCGCGCCACTCCTTGGACGCCTTGCCGCGCTTGATGGCGCGCTTGCCATCGTCCTCGAGGTTGCGACGCCGGCCCTCGTACTCCTCCACGTCGCCGCGGTCGCGGATCCAGTCGAGACGCAACGGGGCCAAGCCCTCCTTCGGGTCGCACTTCGGGCCTTCGGTGTTGTAGTCCTTGAACGGCGCGTTCGGGCCTTCGCCCGGCGTGTCGGAAAGCTTGATCTCGGTGTACGGCACCTCAAGATCGTAGGTGCCGAACTGGTTCTCGAAGTGAATCGGCGTGGTCTTGCGGACGTGCGCCTTGTCGCGCTGCTTGGAATCGCGCGCCGCGATGTCCACGCGCTGCTGCTTGGCCAGCTTGGAGGCCGCTTTCGCCTCCTTGGCGTTGGTGAACTTCTTCTCGTTCTTCTCGGCCGGCTTGTCGGCGGTCTCGCTGGTCTTCACACGCGGTGCGTAGCCGTGCCTCCTATCGCCGCGCACGGCCTTCCAGCGCGTCACCATATCGCGGGTAGCGGCTTCCGGATCGTCGGCTCCGGCGATCGCGGAGACCACGAACCAACCTGCGGCCTTCGACTGTGCCAGCATCTCCATGTCGTCGGCGGTCACGCCGCCGCCCACCACCACGGGGAATTCGCTGGCGGTGCAGATCGTGTTGATCTGCTCCTCGTCGAGGGTGTGCCCCGAACCGTCGTTGCCGCCGACGGAAGCCTCCGGCTTGGTGGCGGAGACATGCAGCGGGCCGGCGCCGATGTAGTCGATGCAGCCGTTCGGCAGCTCGTTGATGAGCTTCACGAGGCTTTCGGTTTCGGCGGAAAGGCCCACGATGGCCTCGTCGCCGAGCAGCGCACGCGCCTCACGCGGCTCCATGTCGGTCTGCCCGATGTGCACGCCATCGACCTTGATGCCTTTGTTGCGCGCCTGCCACACCACATCCACGCGGTCGTCGATGACGAACGCCACGGAATCGGATTTGCCGTTGTCTTCGATGATCTGCGCGATGTCCTGCGCCATCATCGTGATGTCCTTGGCGTCCGCGTCCTTGGCGCGCAGCTGGATGAACGTCGCCCCGCCGCGCAACGCGTCATCGACCACATCCGTGATCGGACGGCCCTTGCAGTCCTGCGGGCCTACTACGAAGTAGGCGCTCATGTCGAAACAGTCTCGCATGGAGGCGTATGGATAGTTGCTCATTGTGGTTTCCCCTTTGTGGTAAGTGATCCAGAAAAGAAGTGTTGATATGTGCTGCTGATGACTGCGGCGCCCGCTCTGCTGGCCGGTTCCGTCATTCCTGTATCAGGCGAGGCCGGAATCCCGACGATTCCCATGGACCTATATATAGGGTCTTGGTTTTGCGCGTATACGTCGAGACGTTCCGGCGGACCGCCGGGCGGTGGATGACACCGAATCATCGGTGGAACTCATCCGAGGAGGATGTCCGAATCGGCCACCTGCCGGGCAGTCGTGTTCCACAGGGCATCCAACAATGCCGTCTGGAACGACCCCGGCCCCTTGGACGACTTCTCGGCCGTCTCCGAAGCGCGGTTGTACAGCAGGGCTGCGGAGACGGCGGCGACGAACGGTTCGGCGACGGCCAGATACGTTGCGGTGACGCCGCCGAGCGAGCAGCCCGCGCCGGTGATCTTCGTCATCATCGCGCTGCCACCGGGCAGCCGAAGCACGTGTTCGCCATCGGTCACCAGGTCGACCGCGCCGGAAACCGCGACTGCGCCGGTGCCGGTCGGGGAGTGTTTCGCGAGATGCCGTGCCAGGCGCTTCGCCGCGTCGGCCGCGGCATCGACGTCATCGACGGATTCGACGCCTGCGGGGCGGGTCCCGGAAACTGAGGAAGCGCCACGATCCAGTCCCCACATCGCGTCGAGCGCGATGATCTCGCTGGCGTTGCCGCGTACGATGGTCGGCGGATATGTGCGGAACGACTCGAGGATCGCGGTGCGTGTTTTGCCGATGCCGGCGGCGACCGGGTCGAGTACCCATGTCTTGCCGCCCTTGTGCAGCTTGCAGGCGATTTGCGGCAAGGCGTCCTTGAAGAACGGCAGCAACGTGCCGACATTGATGTAATTGGATCCCGCGATCTGCGCGGTGTCCACTACATCGTCCGGCAGATAGCTCATGGCCGCAGTTCCGCCGGCCGCGAGCTGTGCGTTGGCCACCAGATTGATGGTCACGAAATTGGTGAATGACTGCGCCAGCGGCGTCTGCGTCCGCACGGTGTCGACCGCCTGCGCGATCTGGCCGCGCAAACGTGTGATGAACTCGCGTTGTTCATCGGTGTATGAGTCGGTGCTCATCATCTGCTCCCTACGTTGGTGCTAACCAACAGGTTCAAAGGGTCAGGCTCCGTGCCTATCTCAGCTTCTCGGTCTCCCGGGAAGCACCCCCGCATGTTCAATACGGTCTTCAACCTATCCGAGGGCGTTGACAGCGGTGTTTCCGACGGCCGCGCTCTTCCGTAGGCGGTTTTGGGCTTCCGTAGGTGGTCGCCGGCCGATAGGCGATGGAAAACCATTGGAATGGGCGTCTGTCCGAACCCGGATCCGTGGCCGACCGCCTACGGAACGTGAAAACCACCTACGGAACCCGGCGGTAGCGCCGAGTCGGGGAGCGGCCATGGAAGTCAGCGCGTGACGGTAGGCTTTCCGCTTGTAAAGACCCCAAACCGTTCATACCAGAAGGTGCATTGTGGCTGTATCCAAACTCGATGAAGTCGTATCCCTCGCCAAGCGTCGTGGTTTTGTTTTCCCCGCCGGCGAAATCTATGGCGGAACCCGTTCCGCATGGGATTACGGTCCGCTCGGCGTCGCGCTGAAGGACAATATCAAGCGCGAATGGTGGCGTTCCATGGTCGTCACCCGTGGTGACGTCGTTGGCGTTGACACCTCCATCATCCTGCCGACCCCGGTGTGGGTCGCCTCCGGCCACGTGGCCGTCTTCAACGATCCGCTGGTGGAATGCCTCAACTGCCACAAGCGTCAGCGTTCCGACAAACTCCAGGAGTCCTACGCCGAGAAGCACGGCGACAAGCTGCCGGAGAACGGCATGGCCGACATCGTGTGCCCGGATTGCGGCACCCGCGGCAAGTGGACCGAACCGCGCGACTTCAACATGATGCTGCGCACCCATCTCGGCCCGGTCGAGGACGAGAACTCGCTGCACTACCTGCGTCCGGAGACCGCGCAGGGCATTTTCGTCGATTTCAAGAACGTGATGACCTCTTCCCGCAAGAAGCCGCCGTTCGGCATCGCCAACATGGGCAAGTCCTTCCGCAACGAGATCACCCCGGGCAACTTCATCTTCCGCACCCGTGAGTTCGAGCAGATGGAGATGGAGTTCTTCGTCAAGCCCGGCGAGGACGAGGCGTGGCACCAGTACTGGATCGACGCCCGCACCCAGTGGTACCTCGACCTTGGCGTCAAGCCGGAGAACCTGCGCCACTACGAGCACCCGAAGGACAAGCTGGCCCATTACTCGAAGCGCACCGTGGACATCGAGTACAAGTTCGGTTTCCAAGGCTCCGATTGGGGTGAGCTCGAAGGCATCGCCAACCGTACCGACTTCGATCTTTCCGCGCATTCCAAGCACTCCGGAGAGGACCTGAGCTACTTCAACCAGGCTACTGGCGAAAAGTACGTGCCGTACGTCATCGAGCCTGCCGCCGGCCTGACCCGCTCCCTGATGTGCTTCCTCGTCGACGCCTACGATGTCGACGAGGCGCCGAACACCAAGGGCGGCGTGGACAAGCGCACCGTGCTGCACCTCGACCCGCGTCTGGCCCCGGTCAAGGCCGCTGTGCTGCCGCTGAGCAAGAAGCCCGACCTGCAGGGCGTCGCGCACAAGCTCGCCGCCGACCTGCGTCAGAACGAGTGGATGATCGATTACGACGAGTCCGGAGCCATCGGACGCCGTTACCGTCGCCAGGACGAGATCGGCACCCCGCTGTGCGTGACCGTCGACTTCGACACCTTGGACGACCAGGCCGTGACCATCCGTGAACGCGATACCATGAAGCAGGAGCGCGTCAGCCTCGACAAGGTGTCGGACTACATCGCCGAACGCATTGGCGAGAAGCGCAGCAGCGTGCCGCAGCTGCCGGTCGAGATGGGCGGCGAGGCATGGCCCGAGTCCGTCAAGATCGCCGAGGCCGGTGGACTGTACTAAAGCGCCCCATGCCAGACAGCATTGTGATTGCCGACGGGGAAACCGACGCGCTTGACCCGCGTACCGACGCGGCTCGGTCGTCGGTTCCCCCCGTTATCAAGCCGGTCGATCTCGGGCCGGTGCACGTGCAGACGCCGGTCGTGCTCTCGCCCATGGCGGGCGTGACCAATTGGCCGTTTCGTGTGATCTGCGAAAGCTACGGGCCGGACGGTCTGTATGTCGCGGAGATGATCACCGCCCGCGCGCTGGTCGCCCGCAATCCCAAGGCGTTGCGCCTGTGCCGCTTCGCGCCCAGTGAAAGAATCCGCTCGCTTCAGTTGTATGGCGTGAATCCCGCGATCGTCGAACAGGCCGCGAAAATCGTCGTCGACGAGAACATGGCGGATCATGTCGACCTGAACTTCGGTTGCCCGGTACCCAAGGTCACGCGCCGCGGTGGCGGTTCCGCTTTGCCCTGGAAGCTCGATTTGTTCCGTGAGATCATCCAACGCGTGGTCAAGGTGTGCGACAGCGCCGACATCCCCGTCACCGCCAAGATTCGCGTGGGCATCGACCATGAGCATGAGACCTTCCTCGAGGCCGGACGCATCGCGCAGGAGGAGGGCTGCAAGGCCGTGACCCTGCACGCGCGCACCACCGCCGAATACTACGGCGGGCATTCCGACTGGAACCGCATCGGCGAACTCGTGGAGAGACTCGACATCCCCGTGTTCGGCAACGGCGACATCTGGGGCGCGAACGACGCGCTCGCCATGGTCTCCGAAACCGGCTGCGCGGGCGTCGCCATCGGTCGCGGCTGTCAAGGCCGCCCATGGTTGTTCGCGGATATCAAGAACGCCTTCGCCGGCAGCGACGAACGCATCGATCCGACGCTCGGCGAGGTGTGCCGGGTGATCGA
>ERZ808240.3940-NODE-3940-length-13792-cov-3.232438_pt1 | contig 13792 bp, 10 predicted proteins | sample MGYA00521084_ERZ808240 | MGnify/ENA primary metagenome ERZ808240 (study PRJEB31516, sample SAMN03275571) | gut metagenome | biome: mammalia-associated habitat; material: feces | host: Papio cynocephalus | place: Kenya | collected 2012-08-06 ... | reverse complement strand
TATAATTTGCTTGACTTTTAAAGGGGGATATTGTATAATATAATAGTGTATTTATAGCATAGTATATTTTTTAACTTTTTCCTGCCATAAATTCTGACAGGGGAACAAATAAAGGTGGATTGAAAAATGGGATTATTTGATAAAATATTCGGCAACTATTCTAAAAAAGAGCTTGCCAAGATCGAGCCTATAAAGAATAAGGTGCTTGAGCTTGAAGCTAAGTATGCCGATATGTCTGACGAAGAGCTGGGCGGACAGACTGCCATTTTGAGGGGCAAGCTGGACGAGCTTTCAACTCTCGATGACATTCTTCCTGACGCTCTTGCGGTTTGCCGTGAAGCTGCGTTCAGAGTGCTTGGCAAAAAGCCTTATCCTGTTCAGATAATCGGTGCTATCGTTCTTCATCAGGGACGTATCGCCGAAATGAAAACAGGTGAAGGTAAAACTCTCGTTGCTTGTCTGGCGGCTTACGCTAACTCCCTTACAGGAAAGGGCGTTCACGTTGTAACAGTAAACGACTATCTTGCTAAGTTCCAGTCTGAGGAAATGGGCAAGGTGTTCCACTTCCTGAACACTTCTATCGGCGTTGTGCTCACAGGCATGAACAAAGAGCAGAAGAGAGAAGCTTATAATGCCGATATTACATATGGTACAAACAACGAGTTCGGCTTTGATTACCTCCGTGACAACATGGTTATTTATAAGAAAGATAAGGTGCAGAGAGAGCACGCTTTCGCTATCGTGGACGAGGTGGACTCTATCCTCATAGACGAAGCGAGAACTCCGCTTATCATTTCAGGTCAGGGCGACAAGTCAACAAAGCTTTATTCCCTTGCCGACAGATTTGCAAAGACATTGAAGCCTGTTACCGTTGTTGAAATGGACGATAAGGCAGATAACGACCTTCTCGACGGCGACTATATCATCGACGAAAAGGCTAAGACCGCAACTCTTACAAAGAGCGGCGTAAAGAAAGCAGAAAAGGCGTTCAACGTTATAAACCTTATGGACGCTGACAATATGACCCTTGCTCACCATATCAATCAGGCTATCAAGGCAAACGGCGTTATGAAAAAGGATATCGACTATGTTGTCAAGGACGGCGAAGTCCTTATCGTAGACGAGTTCACAGGCCGTATCATGCAGGGCAGACGTTTCAATGACGGTCTGCATCAGGCTATCGAAGCAAAAGAGGGCGTTGAGATAGCAAGAGAGTCAAAGACTATCGCTACTATCACATATCAGAACTACTTTCGTCTTTACGGCAAGCTGTCAGGTATGACAGGTACTGCCATTACTGAGGAGGACGAGTTCAGAGAGATATATAAGCTTGACGTTATCGAGATACCTACCAACAAGCCTGTTATCAGAGTTGACCACCCTGACGTTGTTTTCAAAACAGAAAAGGGCAAGTTCAACGCTGTTATCGAGCAGGTAATAGAGTGCCATAAAAAGGGACAGCCTGTCCTCGTTGGTACTGTTTCCGTTGAGAAGTCAGAGTATCTTTCAAGACTTCTGAAAAACAAGGGCATCAAGCACGAGGTACTTAACGCTAAGCACCATGACCGTGAGGCTATGATAGTTGCACAGGCAGGTAAATACGGCGCTGTTACAATCGCTACCAACATGGCAGGACGTGGTACTGATATCATGCTGGGCGGTAACGCTGAGTATAAGTCACTTGCAGACCTCCAGAAAATGGGCTATTCTGAGGAAGTAGCTGTAGAAGCAGCAGGCTTCTCAAACACTCAGGACGAGGAAGTTTTGGCTGCAAGAGCAGAGTATAAGAAGCTTTATGCAAAGTATTCAGAAGAAGTAAAGGAGCTTGCAGAAAAGGTAAGAGAAGCAGGCGGACTTTATATCATCGGTACAGAAAGACACGAGTCAAGACGTATCGACAATCAGCTGAGAGGACGTTCAGGACGTCAGGGCGACCCAGGCGAAAGCACATTCTTCCTCTCACTTGAAGACGACCTTATGAGAATTTTCGGCGGCGAGAGACAGCCATGATGGACACTCTCAAAGTTGACGAGAATACACCTATACAGTCAAAAATGCTCACAGGCGTTATCGAGTCGTCACAGAAGAAGATCGAGGGCAGAAACTTCAACATCAGAAAGAACGTCCTTAACTACGACGACGTTATGAACACACAGCGTGAGATAATCTATAAGCAAAGACAGCAGGTGCTTGACGGAGAGGACCTCCACGAGAACATTCTCGGCATGATAAAGGAGTTCGTTGAGGACTCTGTAAATATGTATATCACCGATGAGGACGTTCAGGACAATTGGAACCTGCAGGGTCTTAAGGACAGACTTATGGGTATCATCACAGTTGAGGACGATTTCAACTATACCCCACAGGAGCTTGACGAGATATCAAAGCAGGATATAATCGACCTGCTTGAAGACAGAGCCTTGAAGATATACGCAAAGCGTGAGGAAGACTTGGGTCAGGAACTTCTCCATGAGATAGAAAGAGTCGTTCTTCTTAAGGTAGTAGATACAAAGTGGATGGCTCATATCGATGATATGGACGAGCTGAAAAAGGGTATCGGTCTGCGTTCATACGGTCAGAAAAACCCTGTTGTCGAGTACCGTATGGAAGGTATGGATATGTTCGACGATATGGTCGCTTCTATCCGTGAGGATACAGTCAGAATGTTGTTCACCATTCAGGTAAGAAAGAACAATGCCGCTCCAAAGAGAGAGGACGTTCTTAAGCCGGGCGAGCATCATAACATGACCGTAAGAAAGGCTAAGAAGCCGGGCAGGAACGATCTGTGCCCATGCGGAAGCGGCAAGAAGTATAAAAATTGCTGCGGCGCAGGAAACGGCGCACAGGCTGACGAAGCAGAGCAGACAGAGGATAGCTCCAACAGCTCTGAGGAATAAAAGCAATATACAGGACGGTCAAAACAGCCGTCCTGTTTTGGATATAAGAATAATAGGAGTGTAGTGAAATGTCAACAGCATTTAAAAGTGCAGATATTCTTCTGCCTAAGAACGCCGATATGTCAAAATGGGCAGTAGTTGCCTGCGACCAGTATACCTCTGAGCCTGAGTATTGGGCTGACGTGGAGAAGATAACAAAGGGTGCAAAAAGCGCTTTGAACCTTATCCTGCCGGAGGTCTATCTGGAGGACGATAACGTTGATGAAAGAATAGCCGACATACATAAGAATATGGACAGCTATATCAGCGAGGGCGTTTTTGAAGAGTATAAGGACGCCATGATATACGTTGAAAGAACACAGTCTGACGGAAAGGTAAGAGCGGGCATTGTTGGCGCTATCGACCTTGAAGAGTATGACTACCGCAAAGGCTCAAAGTCTGCTGTAAGAGCAACAGAAGCCACAGTTGTGGAGAGAATACCACCTAGAATAAAGGTAAGACGTGGCGCACCTATCGAGCTGCCGCATATAATGATACTCGTTGACGATACAGAAAAGAGCGTTGTTGAGCCGCTTGAAGCCCACAAGGCAGAAATGAAAAAGCTCTATGACTTTGACCTTATGAAAAAGGGCGGTCATATCGCAGGCTATCTTATTGAAAAGCCTATGCAGGAAAAGATAATTTCCGCACTTGAAAAGCTTGGCGATATCAATGCTTTCAATGCAAAGTATGGTCTTAACGAAACTTCACCGCTTGTTTACGCAATGGGCGACGGCAACCATTCCCTTGCCACTGCAAAGGAATTTTATGAGGAGCAGAAGAGAGAAAACCCCCATAAGGACATGAGCAATGCTCTTTGCAGATATGCCCTTGTTGAGATAGTGAACCTCCATTCACCTGCACTTGAATTTGAAGCTATCCATAGGATAGTTACAGACGTTGACACAAAGGCTCTTATGAGCGAAATGACAGCGGCTCTTGAACTTTCTGATGAAAAGGCAGAGCAGGCAATAGTTGTTTGCGACAACGGCGAGGAAAAGACCCTCTATATCCATAAGCCGACTTCAAAGCTCACTGTGGGTTCGCTGCAGAATTTTCTTGACGGCTATATAAAGGAAAAAGGCGGCAAGGTGGACTATATCCACGGCGCAGACGTTATAAGAGAACTTTCCGCAAAGGAAAATTCCATAGGCTTTATGCTCCCTGACATGGGCAAGGAAGAGCTTTTCCCTACAGTTATCGTTGACGGCGCACTGCCAAGAAAAACGTTCTCCATGGGTCATGCCGAGGATAAGAGATTTTATGTTGAAGCAAGGAAAATATTGAAATAGAAATATCGTAGACAATATATTTAAAAAGGAGTTTTTACGATGATAATCGAAGAAGTCAAAAAGGAACTTACAGGACATATCATTCCGTTTTGGAACAAGCTGAGAGATGACGAGAACGGCGGTTTTTACGGCTATATGAGCTATGACCTCAAGCTTGATAAGCAGGCTGATAAGGGCGTTATCCTCCACGCAAGAATACTTTGGTTCTATTCAAAAGCTTATATCACTCTGGGCGACAAGGCGCTTCTTGACAACGCACGCCACGCTTACGAGTTTATCAAAAACCACTGTATCGACTATGAATACGGCGGAGTTTATTGGATGATGAACTATAAGGGCGAGCCTGCCGACACTATGAAGCATACTTATAACATAGCATTTGCTATCTATGCACTGTCATGCTACTATAACGCAAGCGGCGATAAGGAAGCTTTGGAGCTTGCCTATAAGCTTTTCCACGATATCGAGAACAACACTCTCGATGAGTACGGCTATAGAGAAGCTTTCGACAGACAGTGGAATTTGGTGTCAAACGACGCACTTTCCGAGAACGGCTTGCAGGCTGATAAAACAATGAACGCTATCCTCCACCTTATCGAAGCTTATACCGAGCTTTATAAGGCAGACCACAACGAGGGAGTTGCCGAAAGACTTAAGTTCCAGCTTGGTCAGATGAGAGATATCGTCTATACCCCTGAAACTAATGCACTGAAAGTTTTCTTTAACACAAAGTTTGACCTTGTGGGAGATATCCACTCATTCGGTCACGATATCGAAGCAACATGGCTCATGGATCTCGCCTGCGATACTTTGGGCGACGAGAAGCTTAAAAAGCAGTTTGCCGAAATGGATCTGAAAATTTCCCATAATATCCAGAATATCGCCCTTGATAACGGCGCACTGAACAACGAGCGTGAGAACGATAAGATAGATAAAAAGCGTGTATGGTGGGTAGAAGCCGAGTCTGTTGTAGGCTTTATCAATGCTTATCAGCACAGCGGCGAAAAGAAATTTCTTGAAAGCGCAAGAAGCGTTTGGGATTATATCAAGGCTGAGATAATCGACAAGAGAGAAGGCTCAGAGTGGTATTCCGAGGTTTCTTACGACAACAAGCCGCATGATTGGAAAGAGATAGTCGGTCCATGGAAGTGCCCATATCATAACGGCAGAATGTGCATGGAAGTCATCAACAGAGGGGTAGACTTCTGATGTTCAGGTATGAAACACACCTTCATACCGCCGAAGGAAGCGGCTGTGCCTCTGCAAGCGGAGCAGAGCAGGCAAGGCGTTATAAAGCCCTAGGTTATGACGGCATCATCGTCACCGACCACTTTTTCAACGGCAACTGCGCCGTGACCAACTTTGACAGTTGGGAGGACAGAGTGAACAAGTTTTGCAAAGGCTATGAAAATGCCAAAGCAGTTGGGGACGAGATAGGTCTGAAAGTCTTTTTCGGTCTGGAGTATTCTTACTTCGGCGCAGACCTTTTGACCTATGGTATCGACAAGGACTTTCTTCTTGCCAACGATAACCTTAGCGACATAAGCTTTTATCAGTTCGCCGACAGAGTGCATAAAGCAGGCGGCGTGCTAGTCCATGCCCACCCTTTCCGTGAAGCGGATTGGTATATCCATGAAATAAAGCTCCTGCCGAAGTGGATAGACGGCGTTGAAGTCTATAACAGCGGCAACAGCAAAGAGGTCTATAATGACCGTGCCAAATGGTATGCCCAGCAGTTCGGCTTCAAGCAAACAGGCGGCACGGACAATCACCACCTGTGGGTAGAGGACAGCCGTATCAGCGGCGTTGCAGCTGACGAGCCTATCAATTCCATAGCAGATTATATCACCGCACTTAAAGCGGGCGAATTGGAGGTCATAGTGCCGCCAAAGCCTGCGGAGGGATAGATAAAAAGATAACAGGCAGTACCAAGATCGGTGCTGCCTGTTTTTGTTGCGATATCCTATCATATGGTGTAGGGGCGAACACTGTTCGCCCGTAGCTTCTTGACAAACCTAGTAGTCATCGGGCGACCCAAGGTCGCCCCTACAAAAAGTAGGCATGGTTCGTACTCTTTGTGTATGCTAAAATGTCAAAATCTATTGACAAATCCACTTTAATGAGCTAAAATATAAATGTTATTATTTTATAAAAACGAGAAAGGAAAACATATTATGAAAATCAAAAGAATACTTGCGGCAGTGCTTTCCCTTGCAATGGGCGTATCAATGATGACAGCCTGCGGCAGTTCAGACAGCTCGTCAAAGGCTGAAAACGATTCATCAGCCGCAGAAAGCACACAGAAGCATACCAATGACCCTATGACAGTGACAACTGCAAAGGATCTCGTTGCACAAATGAAAGTGGGCTGGTGCTTGGGCAATACCATGGACGCCACAGGCGGTTCAGGTCTTGACGCCGAGACTTCATGGGGAAACGTTGAAACTTCAAAAGTTATGATAGACCAGGTCAAGGAAGCAGGCTTCAATGTGTTCAGACTTCCTGTTTCATGGGGTACTCACATGGATGAGAACTATACAGTTGATGAAGCTTGGATGAACAGAGTTCAGGAAATTGTCGATTATGGTATCGACAACGGAATGTTCGTTATCCTCAACACCCACCACGAGGAGTGGTATATGCCAAAGAAAGACCGTGCCGATAAGGACGTTGAGCAGCTAAAAGCCCTCTGGAAGCAGATATGCGACAGATTTCAGGGCTATGACGAACACCTCATTTTCGAGGGCGTGAACGAGCCTAGACTTAGAGGCGAGGGCAACGAGTGGGTCGGCGACGCCGAGTCAAGAGAAGTTGTAAATCAGTATGCAAAGGCGTTTGTTGAAACTGTCCGTGCGTCAGGCGGAAACAACCCTAACAGATGTATAATGGTAACGCCATATGCCGCTTCATCATCAAGACAGAACATGGAAGCCCTCAAAGTTCCGCAGGGCGACGATAAGATAATAGTTTCTATCCACGCTTATCTCCCATATTCATTCGCTCTTGATACAAAGGGTACAGACCAGTATACAAGCGTAGATCCCTCTATCACAACGCTTTTCTCAGATATCAATGACGTTTTTCTTAGCAAGGGTATCCCTGTAATAATCGGCGAGTTCGGCTCTGTGAATAAGGACAATACAGAAGCAAGAGTTCAGTGTGCAAAGGATTATCTCAGCACCGCAAAGCAGTACGGCGTACCATGCTGTTGGTGGGATAACGGCACAAGAATAGGAAACGGCGAGAACTTCGGACTTCTCAACAGATCCGAGGGCGGCTGGTATTTCCCTGAAATAATCGACGCTATCATGGAAACAGTAAATAGCTAAAAAATCAAGGACGGAAGCGATTCCGTCCTTTTTTGTGTTACAAAAATCCTGCGGTAAACGGGCGACCCAAGGTCGCCCCTACAAAAAATATCCGTATTCTTTTTTTGCTCAAATTTTATGCACCGCTTCTGTAGGGGCGAACAGTGTTCGCCCGTTTTACCCACAGACATTTCAATTATTGCATAAAAAAGGACGACCCATCGCCGTCCTTTTTTATATCTATTCCTCCGCAAGGGTCTTTTTCATCGCAATGTGCGGACAGTATTCGTCCTTGTAAACATCACCATATGCTCTGTAACCAAGCTTCTCGTAAAACGGCTGTACTCTCGTCTGTGCCGATAAGCCCACTTCCTTGTAGCCCACTTTCTCAGCTTGCTTTTCAAGGGCTTCCACTATCATTCTGCCAAGATCTCTGCCACGATAAGCCTTTCTCACGCAGATACGCCCAATGTGCGCCTCACCGTTTTCGTCAAACAGCCTGCCCGTTGCGATAGGATATCCCCCTGTGTAAATAACAGCATGATAAGCTTGTGGGTCGATATCGTCAAATTCATTCACAAAGCCCTGCTCCTCAACAAACACCTGCTGTCTTATAAGCCTTGCGTCTGCGTTGTTTTCAAGCCCCTTTGCAATTTTAATGGTGTAATTATCCATTCTATCAGCCCCCAAGACGTATCATTTCGTCGATACATCTTCTTGCAGAGGTTATCTCTTCGTCAGTCATCTTTATCTCAAAACCGCCGCCGTTGCCGATGCCCTCGCAGGTCTTGTAAACGTCCATAAGAGTTGTGAGCTTCATGTTAGGGCAGAGTATCTTCTTTGAGAGAATGTAAAATTCCTTCTCAGGGAATCTGTACTGCAAATGTTCTGCAATGGACATCTCAGTGCCTATGATGAACTCCTTTGCGTCAGACTCAGCCGCATAGTTCATTATGCCCGAAGTCGAGCCAACATAGTCAGCCATTTCGCTTACCGCAGGGATACACTCAGGGTGACAAAGCACAAGGGCGTTAGGGTGAGCTTCCTTTGCGGCTATCATGTCAGCTTTTGTTACCGACGCATGAACAGGACATCCGCCCTGCAAAAGCATTATATCCTTGTCAGGACAGGCTTTCTGTACGAAAGCGCCAAGATTGCAGTCAGGAATGAAAAGAATCTTGTCAGCCTCCATGTTCTTTACTATCTTTACTGCCGATGAAGAAGTAACGCAAACGTCGCATACGCTCTTGAGCGCCGCAGTGGTGTTTATGTAGCATACTACCTTTCTGTCAGGCTCCTGCGCCTTTACCATTTCTATCATCTCAGGCTCCATTTGCTCTGCCATTGGACAACCTGCGGACGGATTGGCAAGGTATACGTTCTTGTCAGGGGAGAGCATTTTTGCAGTTTCCGCCATAAAATGAACTCCGCACATAAGAATATTTTTGTTTGAAACTTTCTGCGCCTCAACGCTGAGCTTGTAGGAATCGCCTGTGATATCCGCTATCTCCACTATCTCCTTAGCCTGATAGCTGTGTGCAAGGATACAAATATCCTTTTCTTTCTTTAACTGAAGAATTTTTTCCTGTACGTCCTTTATCATACCCAGATCATGCCTTTCACACACTGAAAAGCATATCCTCCTTTCGGTTTTTCGGCATCTGCCGACAGATTTATACCATATTATTATAGTATGATATAGGCATTTTGTCAAGGGTATTTGTGCCATACCACCTATGCTCTTGACAAATTCATCAACAGGGTGTATAATCAACAGTATTGACAATCAACCGCCATGACATTCGGAGGAGATAACAATGAACGATAAAACAGCCCAGCGCTTTGGAGAAGTTTTCAGACGATTTTTCGAAACAGGATATATGGACGACCTTGCAGAGCTTTTTCAGGGAGAAAGCAAAGTCATAGTCTATCTCAGCACCGCTGAGGGCATAGTCTACCCCTCAGATATAAGCCGTGACCTTATGATATCACGTCAGCGTGTGACCTCTGTCCTCAGCGCAATGGAGAAAAAAGGCTTTGTGAGCCTTGTGCGTGACCCCGAGGATAAACGCCGTGTGCAGGTAAAACTGCTCCCAAAAGGGGAAAAAACTATAGAGGAAAAGCAACAGCGCCTTGAAAAATATTTCACCGTGTTTGTTGACGCATTAGGGGAAGAAAATCTTGATATGCTCCTTGACAGTTCCGAAAAAGCTGTTGCGGCGCTTGAACAAACCATGAAAGGCAACTCTCAGGAAGTCTGAGGGGCAGAAAGGAAACTGCCATGAACATTTATAACGAATTTAGAAAAACCGCAATAAACCGATATAGCAAGACTGCTCTCGTGATGATGAACGATGAGGGCGAAACAAAGGAATGTACATTCGGACAGACTTTACAGCAGGCTGATATTTTTTGTAGCCGCCTTAAAGCCATGGGCGTTGTGGCAGGGGATAGGGTCTGCATTGCTTCCGAGGGCAGACCTGAGTGGAATATCGCATTTCTCGCCTGCGCAAAACTCAATGCAACCGCCGTCCTTTTGGACTATTCGCTTCCTGCGTCAGAGCTTTTGGCTTTGGTGAAAAAGTCACAGCCCGTGTGCGTTATTTCGTCTAAAAAGACAGCCCCAAAGCTTGCCAACGTAAAAAATATCCCCGTCCTCGATATCCAAAATCAGCTTGACAGACTTGACGGCTCAGGGGAAAATATACTCCGCCAAGGGGAAGTAGGCGACCCTGATATCGCCGTGATAATTTTTTCAAGCGGTACAACAAGAACAGCCTCAGGCATCATGCACACCCACGATTCTCAGATAAATTCCTGCAAAATGGTCTGCGAGTGCAACGGCATAACCGATAACGAGCGCTATCTCGGTATCCTGCCAAACAGCCATATCTACGGACTTTTCGCACAGGTGTTAGCCCCTCTCCTTACAGGCGGAACAGTGTGCTTTATAGAATCTCTCAGCGCAAAGGGTCTTTCTGCAGGCTTCCAAAACTTCAAGCCAACAGTTTTCCCAGGCGTGCCAAAGGTCTATGAGCTTTTAAAAACTCAGATAATGCAGCAGATAAACGCAAGCAAAGTATCGTCAGCCCTTTTCAAGAAGATGTTCCCCGTAGTACTTCATCAGCGTAAAATTTACGGCATAAACAGCGGCAAAAAGCTGTTTTCCAAAATACACAAAGCCCTCGGCGGCGAGATTAGATTTCTTTGCTCTGCAGGCTCGCCAATGTCAAAAGATACATTCGATTTCTTCTACGGCACAGGATTTAATATGGTGAACAACTATGGTGCAACTGAAACAAGCATACCAACTATCGGCACATACGGCAAGCACGTCTATGCCGACACCTGCGGCAAGCCGTACCCTGATATCAAAGTAAAAATAGACCGCACAGGCGAGCTTCTCATAAAGTCGCCTTATATGATGATAGGCTACTACGGCGACAAAAAGTCCACCGATGAAGCGTTCACACCAGACGGCTGGTTCAAGTCAGGGGACCTTGCAAAGTTCGATAAGCATAAAAATATCGTCATTCTTGGCAGATGTAAGGAAAATATCGTCCTTGCCACAGGCAAAAAAGCCGCCCCTGACGATATCGAGCAGGTATATAATGGTATCGACGGCGTTGACGAGCTTGTGGTCTGCGGAGTGCCTGCCAAAGAGGAAAGCTATGACGAGGTACACGCTTTTGTGGTCTGCCCAGAGGATAAGCGTGAGCAAACGGAAGAAAAGCTCAAAGAGATAAGCTCCTGTGCAGGTCAGGCAATGAAACTCAGCGGCATACATTTTGTGGATTCTATACCAAGAACAGCTATCGGCAAGCCAAAGCGTTATCTTTTAAAGAAAATGGTCATGGAAGATAACCTTGACAGCCTTAATAAGCAGGCAGAAAAGCATATCGACCCGTCGGATATCCCGTCAATGGTTAGAAATGCCGTGGCAAAAATAGCACACGTTCAGCCTAGCGAAGTGAAGCTTGGCACAAAATTCTTGCAGGAGTTCACCATTGACTCCCTCTCTGCTATCGAGCTTGCACTTGAGATTGAGGAGTTCAGCGGCGTGCGTGTTGACGGCTGTATGGATAAGGATATGACAGTGGGCAAGCTTATCGCCCTCGTTCAAAACCCAAACCGCATAAAGCCCCAGACCGTCAAATCAATGCTCTATCCTCTGGACAAGAAAAAGATAGACTACCGCATATACCGCTTCTACAGAAACCTCGTGACAGCGTTCTATGAAGTCAAGGTCACCAACGAGGAAAACCTCCCTGATAAGGGTGGTTATATAATCTGTGCAAACCACGTTTCAAACTTTGATTTTATCTTCCTTACCTTGAATTTCAGATACGAGCGTTTCGCAAAATTCTGCTGTATGGCGAAAAAAGAGCTTTTCAACGGCAGCCTTGCAAGCAGGCTTCTTGTAAGAGTAGGCGGAATGGTGCCTGTTGACAGGGGCGGAAGAGTAGACGAGACCATGGCGACCCTGCGCAAAAAGCTTGGTCAGAAGTGGGGCGTGCTAGTCCACCCAGAGGGTACAAGAAGCAAAACAGGGGAAATGGGCAAGTTCAAAAGCGGCGCCGCCGTCCTTGCTATCGAAGCCAATGTGCCGATAGTGCCAGCCTATATCAAAGGCGGACACGAGATTTTCCCGCCAGACAGAAAGCTCCCGAGGCTTTTCGATTGGAAGCGTCTTAGCAAATACAAAGTAAAAGTCGTTTACGGCAAGCCTATTTATCCAAACGGCGAAACGCCCGAAGAGCTTATGGCGAAAGTCCGTGAAGCGGTTTTGGCATTGAAAAACGAGGTGCGTTGAGCGGAGCCTTTTACCTCGTAGAGGGCTAAGAGTGAGGAATGAGGAGTGAGGAATGAAGGAATCGCCTGCGGCGATGATTTTTATATTGCGAACTGCGTTCGCACAAGTTACTCACCAACTTTCTCATTAAACAAACTTTTTTTACGTCACAATGTACGGCGGTGTCAATTCCTCACTCCTCGCTTTTCCGTTTGACAAGTCGCAAAATATGTAGTATAATGTATTAATACGCTGATACGGTGACGTGTTATCGTAATATTTTGTTAAGGAATGAATATTTATGACTTTTGAGGAAGTAAAAAAGGTCACGGAGATCCTGCTGGAGTTCCTGCCTAATACCCTGAAGCTTTTCGCATGGACTATCGTGCTTTCAATACCCGTGGGAGTGCTTGTGACGATGCTGAAAAAATGCCGCTTCAAGCCTATCTCATGGCTGACAAATCTTTACATACTCGTTATGCGTGGCACACCGCTCATGCTGCAAATAATCGCTATCTACTATGCAGTGCCGCTCGTTATCGCAAGCGCCGCAAAACAGGGCAAAACAGGCGGCATCTATGACGTGCTCACCAATATCAAAAACAACGAGAACTATATGTTTATCGCCCTTGTTACGGCGTTCGTGCTTAACTATGCGGCGTATTTTGCAGAGATTTTCAGAGGCGGTATCGAGGCTATCCCAAAGGGTCAGTACGAAGCGGCTTCAATGCTCGGCATGACAAAAATGCAGACATTTTTTAGGATTATCCTGCCGCAGGTCACAAAGCGTGTTATCCCTGCCACATCAAACGAGGTAATCGTCCTTGTAAAGGATACCTCTCTTGCAAACGTTATCGCATTCGCTGAGATAACAATGAAAGCAAAACAGCAGATGAACCTGTATAGCTCTATCACGCCGCTTTTTATCGCAGGCGCATTCTATTTCGTACTCAACGCTATCGTGACGGTGGCATTCGCCGTTATCGAAAAGAAATTCGACTATTATAAATAAGGAGAACTCATATGGCTATTCTTGAAGTGAAAAATATTTCCAAAAGCTTTGACAGCCTTAAGGTACTCAAAGATATTTCTTTTAATGTTGAGGTGGGCGAGGTAGTCGCAATAATCGGACCATCAGGAAGCGGTAAATCAACGCTTTTGCGCTGTATAAACCAGCTTGAAAAAGCAGACGGCGGCGAAATAAACGTTGACGGCGTGAATATGTTCCATACAGAAAATGGCAAAGCGGTCTATGCACCCTCCAAAACTTTGAGGGATATCCGCCTGAAAATCGGTCTTGTGTTCCAGAATTTCAACCTTTTTCCGCACCTTTCTGTAAATCAGAATATAATGGAAGCCCCTCTCCACGTCCTTAAACAGCCAAAAGCGGAAGCCAAAGCCAATTGCGAGGAGCTTCTAAAAAAAATGGGACTTGAAACTAAGGGCAAGGCTTATCCCTGCGAG
>ERZ808240.3937-NODE-3937-length-13795-cov-7.123726_pt1 | contig 13795 bp, 9 predicted proteins | sample MGYA00521084_ERZ808240 | MGnify/ENA primary metagenome ERZ808240 (study PRJEB31516, sample SAMN03275571) | gut metagenome | biome: mammalia-associated habitat; material: feces | host: Papio cynocephalus | place: Kenya | collected 2012-08-06 ... | reverse complement strand
CGAATCGGTAAAAACGGCATGATTTCGAAAAAACGAAAAGAAAAACGAATTTTTTAGAATGTTATACAAAAAATCGAACTGGATTTTGTAGGATGTAATATTGCCAAGGGAAATAAAGTGTGCTAAAATCTAAATGAAATCAACTGAAAGAAATAAATTTACTAAATCTTTTAGTTGCCACGGCGCACTTCATTTCTGGTTGCTGGGCGGATGACGCCTTCAACATATATTATTACGGAGGGATTCTACAATGAAAAAAATCATCGCATTGCTTCTCGCCATGATCATGGTCCTCGCCCTCGCGGCCTGTGCTGCGAAGACCGAGCCGGCTCAGGCCGAGACCACCGCAGAAACCACCGCACCCGCTGAGACCACCGAAACCACCGAGACCGCTGCCCCGGCAGACGGCTTCAAGGTCGCCATCTCCCTCGCCGAGTACAACGAATGGAACAAGCTGTATGAGGCCGTCATCAAGGAAAAGTGTGACGAGTGGGGCTGGACCTACGAGATCTTTGATTCCAAGCAGGACGCCTCCACCCAGATCGACCAGGTCAACTCCATCATCGCCCAGGGCTTCAACGCCATGACCATCCAGGCCGTTGACAACGCCGCGCTGGCGCCCGTCGTCGGCCAGGCTGCCGATAACGGCATCATCGTCGTCGACCACTATGGCTTTGCCGATGAGCTCGGCATCAGCGACAAGATCTACAAGGTCCTGTTCGGCCAGAAGGAATCCGGCATCATGGAAGCTGCCGAGTACGTCAAGATCGGCGGCGAGTCCGGCAAGGTCGCCATCATCGCCGGCCTGACCGGTGCTGACAACGCCCAGCAGCGTACCGCCGGCTTCGAAGAAGAGCTGGCCAAGTACCCCGACATTGAGATCGTCGCCACGCAGTACTGCGACTGGGATACCCAGAAGGCTCAGGCTGCCGCGGAAGACATCATCACCGCCAACCCCGACCTGAAGGCATTCCTCGTCCAGGACGACGGCATGTCCAAGGGTGTCTGGAACGCCATCGAGGCCGCCGGCAAGCAGGATCAGATCATCATCGCTTCCCAGGGCTTCTATGAGTGGTCCATCCCCTATCTGAAGGAAGGCAAGTTCGCCTTCACCATCACCTATCCCGCAGGCTTCTTCGCCCGTGACGCCATGGATATCATCAAGGCCGTCAGCGACGGCGAGACCGTCGACCGCGTCCAGTGGCTGGGCATGGAGCTCGTCACCGCCGAAAACGCCGACACTGCAGCGCACGACTAAGCCGCAGTTTCCTTTCGGATACGACCGTCATTCAGATGCAGCAGCAGCCGGGTGGACAACACCCGGCTGCTGTAAAAAAGGAGACAACGCAGTGAACAATACTTTTTTTGAAATGCGTCATATCAGCAAGTCGTTCCCGGGCGTCAAGGCGCTCGACGACGTGGGCTTCTCCGTCGCCGAAGGCGAGGTGCGGGCTCTGGTCGGGGAGAACGGCGCGGGGAAATCGACGCTCATGAAGATACTCAACGGCAACTACAAGAAAGACGAAGGACAGATCCTCATCGACGGGAAGGAAGTCGATATCACCGATCCGCTGGTTGCAGCCGCCCATGGCATCAGCATCATTTTCCAGGAGCTCAATCTGGTGGATCAGCTTTCCATTGCGGAGAACATTTTCGCCGGCCGGCTCTCGAAGGGACTCAAGCGGGTCAACTGGAAGGAGATCAACCGAAAGGCGAAGGAGCTGCTCGACCGCATCGGCTTTGATGCGGACCCCAGGACCGAGGTCGGGTCCTTGACCGTGGCCGGCAAGCAGATGGTGGAGATCGCCAAGGCGCTCAGCCGCGACTGCCGGATCATCCTGATGGACGAGCCCTCGGCCACGCTGACCAAAAAAGAACTGAACGCTTTGTTTGACATCATCCGCGACCTGAAAAAACGGGGCATTGCGGTTATTTATATCTCCCACCGGATGGAGGAAATTTTCGAGATCTGCGAGACGGCCACCGTCATGCGAGACGGCAAGATCATCGGGACGGTCAACGTCGGCGAGGTCTCGCCCGACCGGATCGTGGAAATGATGGTCGGCCGCGAGGTCAGCAGCGCCTACCCCAAACGCGACACCGTGCCCGGCGAAGAGATCCTGCGCGTGGAGAACCTCTGCCGCAAAGACCGCAGGCAGAACGTATCGTTCTCGCTGCGCAAGGGCGAGGTGCTCGGCATCGCGGGCCTGGTCGGCGCGGGGCGGACGGAGATCATGCGCGGCCTGTTCGGCGTCGACTATATCACGTCCTGCGACGTGTACGTCCACGGCCAGAAGGTGCGCATCCCGACGCCCGCCGCGGCAAAGAAGCACGGCATCGCCTTTTTGACCGAAGACCGCAAGATCGAGGGTCTGACGCTCGACTTTACCATCAAGGCCAACATGAGCATGGCCAACCTGCCGAAGCTGCGCCGGGGTCTGCTCACGAGCGCGAAGGTGGAAAACGAGATCGCGGACCAGTATATCAGGCTGATCAACGTCAAGACGCCCTCGCGCAACCAGAAGGTCGGCAATCTCTCCGGCGGCAACCAGCAGAAGGTCGTCATCGGTAAGTGGCTGAACGCCGACCCGGAGATCCTGATCATGGACGAGCCGACGCGCGGCATCGACGTCGGCGCGAAATGGGAGATCTACGGCATCATCAATGAACTGGCCGCCCAGGGCAAGGCCGTCATCCTGATCTCCTCCGAGCTGCCGGAGGTGCTCGGCATGAGCGACCGGGTGCTCGTCGTCAAGGACGACGCCATCGTCGCCGAGCTGACGGGAGACGAGATCAATGCCGTGGAAGTCATGCGCTATGCGCTTTGACGGGAGGAGAGAGTATGAATCAAACGGTTGAAAAACGACTGGACGGCGCCTCGGCAGGCGACTGGATCCGGAACAATACGAATTTACTGCTGATGTTCGCGCTGATCATCGTCGGCGCGCTGACCTCAGACAACTTCTTCAGCATGGACAACATCCTGAACGTCCTGCGCCGCATCACGGTCAACGGCATGCTGGCCGTGGCCTGTACGATGACGCTGCTCGTCGGCGGCTTCGATCTTTCCATCGGCCATGTCATGGCGCTGAGCGCGGTGCTTTGCATCGGTTTTGAAAAGTCCACGGGCAGCGGCGCGGTCGGCATCGTGGTCGCGCTGGCGGCAGGTCTTGTGCTGGGCCTTATCAACGGGCTTCTGATGAAGCTCACGCGCGGCGGCTCCGGCGAGGGCTTCATGATCACGCTGGCGACCGGCATGATGGCGCAGGCGCTGGCCAAGTGGTACTGCGCGGGCAGCGAGATCATCCGCATCGACCTGCCGGCCGAGATCGACTGGTTCAAGCAGCTGGGACAGGGGAACCTGCTGGGCTTCCCGATCTGTACACTGATCTGGATCGCGGTCATGGTGATCCTGCAGATCGTCATCAAAAAGACGACCTTCGGCCGACAGATGCTGCTGACGGGCGCAAACAAGAAATCGGCCTTCCTCGCCGGTATCAACGTCAACCGCGTCAAGGTCATCGCCTATACCGTGGCGGGCTTCTGCTGCGGCATCGCGGCGGTCATCTATGCCGCCCGCTTCACCAGCGCGTCGGACGGCGCGGGCGTCGGCGGCGACTTCAACGGCGCGGTCTGCTCCATCATCGGCGGCAACGCCCTCTACGGCGGCCACGGCGGCATGGTGCAGGTGTTCATCGGTACGGTGACGTTCGGTCTGATCTCCAACATCCTGCAGCTGTTCGGCCTGAGCACGGCCGTGCAGTACATCGTGCAGGGCGCGATCCTGCTGCTGGCGATCAACCTGGATAATCTGAAAAAGAGGTGAACGATATGACGCTGGCAAAGAAAGCATTCAAGGACTACCGCATCCCGCTGCTGGCGGTGCTGATCTTCGTGATCATGTCGCTGGTCAACAAAAACTTTTTCACCCCGTACAATATCTTCACCATCGCGGATTCCATCTCCGGCTACGGCATCGTGGCGCTGGGCTTCACGTTCATCCTGCTGGTCGGCCAGCTCGATATTTCGTTCGGTTCGGTCATCGCGCTTTCGGCCTGTATCTTTATGATGATGCTGCAGGCGGAAATGAACTTCCTGCTGGCGCTGCTCGCGGCCATCGCGGTCGGCTGCGCCTGCGGCGCGGTGACGGGCTTCTTCGTCGCCACGTTCCGCCTGTCGCCGTTCATCGTCTCCATGACGATGCAGCTGGCGTACAAGGGCATCGCCCTGACCATCACGAACCAGACCCCGGTCTCCGTGCCGCACCCCGTGCTGCAGGCGATCAACAATATCAAGCTGTTCAACATTTTCCCGATCGTATTTTTCTTCTTCCTGCTGCTGGCGGTCCTGACGGAGCTGTTTTTGCGCAATACGCAGTTCGGCCGCAACCTGTTCCTCGTGGGCGGCAACATCTCCGTCGCGGATAACCTCGGCATCAAGGCACGCAACTATATCTGGAGCGCATACATCTTCCAGGGCCTGTTCGCGGCCATCGGCGGCGTCGTCATGATGACGCGGCAGTTCTCCGCCTCCGGCAATCTGGCGCTGCAGGGTCCGATGGAGGTCATCCCGATGGTCATCGTGGGCGGCACGTCCATGGCCGGCGGCCGGGGCGGCGTGCTGAAGACGGTCGGCGGCGTGGTGCTGCTCAAGATCATCTACAATGCGATGACCATGTTCTCCATCCCCGCCCCGCTGCAGCCGTTCGTCAAGGGCCTCATTCTGCTGGTGGTCATTGTGAGCGACAAATATATGGAAAGAAGACACGAAAAAGTCTGACAGAAAGGAATCGATCGTATGAACATTCTCGCAGTTGGCGCACATCCCGATGACGTCGAGACCATGTGCGCAGGAACTCTGGCAAAATACGCCGCGCAGGGCCACAAGGTCTTCATCGCCACGGCCACCAACGGCAACATCGGCTCCGCCCATCATACGATGGAGGAGATCGGCCGCATCCGCAAGCAGGAGGCAGCCAATTCCGCCGCGATCATCGGCGCGGAATACATCTGCCTGGACTATGACGATGAGATGTTTTTCGAGATCGATCGGGAGACGCGGCTGAAATTCATCAATCTCGTCCGGCACTGCAAGGCGGACGTGATCTTCACGCACAATCCGCACGACTACAACCCCGATCACATGCTGACCAGCAAGATCATCAACGATATCGCCGTCATGATCCCCATCGCGCACCTGAAGACGGAGGAACCGCCCTACAACGTCATTCCGTCCATCTGGTATTTTGAGCCCGCGAACTCCATGGGCTTCGTGCCGACGGACTACGTCGATATCACCGATTATTTCGACACGAAGATGAAGATGCTCTCCTGCATGGAGAGCCAGAAGCAGTGGATGGCCGACAACTATGCACAGCTCGGCGGCGATACCGAGCGCTTCTACGACACCATCCGCATCACGTCCGAGTTCCGCGGCATGCAGGCCGGCTGCAAATACGCAGAAGGCTTCGTCCGCGCCCTCGACGGCTACCGCACGCGCCTGACGGAGCGTGTGCTTCCCTGAAAAATAAAAAAACCACTACTACCATCATTACGAACTGAAAACAGGAGGAAAAACAAAATGGCAGGCGGACCTGGATCTTATGTATTGGGCGCGGAAGAGCGCAAGGAAGTACTGGATGTGCTGGATGGAGGGAATCTGTTCCGCTACGGCACGCCGGGCGTGGACGGCTTCCAGGCGAAGGTCGTCACGTTTGAAAACGAAATGGCAGAGCGGCTGGGCCACAAGCACGTGGTCGCCACGAGCTCGGGCACGGGCTCTTTGATGTGCTGCCTGGCGGCGCTCGGCATCGGCATGGGTGACGAGGTCATCGTCCCCGGCTATACCTTCATCGCCTCCATCGCGACCATCGCCATGATGAACGCGACCCCCGTCCTCGCGGAGATCGACGAGTCGCTGACCATCGACCCCACGAAGATCGAGGCGCTCATCACCCCGAAGACGAAGGCCATCATGCCGGTCCATATGCTGGGCAACCCCTGCGATATGGATCCCATCATGGAGATCGCGAAAAAGCATAACCTGTACGTCATCGAAGACTGCTGCCAGGCTGTCGGCGCGGCATATCATGGGAAGCGCGTGGGCACCATCGGCGATATGGGCGCGTATTCGCTCAACGTCTTCAAGACCATCACCACCGGCGACGGCGGCTTCGTCGGCACGTCGAGCGATGAGCTGTATGAGCGCGCCTTCGGCTTCCACGATCAGGGCCATAAGCCCTGCCGGATGGGCGTCGAGGTCGGCAACCGCTCGATGGTCGGCATGAACATGCGCATGAACGAGCTGTCCGGCGCAGTCGCCGTCGCCCAGGGCCGGAAGCTCGACGGCATCCTCGATACGCTCCGCGCGAAGAAGAAGGAGCTCAAGGACCAGCTGCAGGGCATCGACGGTCTCGGCTTCCGGAAGATCAACGACGAGAAGGAATGCGCCACGCTGCTGACGCTCCTGTTCGATACCAGGGAGCTCGCGGACAAGTTCTGCGCCGCCATGGGCACGGCCCCGATTGCAAAGTCCGGCTGGCACGTATATAATAACATGGAGCAGATCCTCGACAAGAAGACCTGGACCGACAACCATCCGTTCCACCTGTCCGACCGGACGTATGAGAAGCATATGCTCCCGCAGACGGACGACATTCTGGACCGCGCGGTCAACATCTCCATCGGCGTTGTCGATAAGGGCCTGGGCTCCGGCTGCGGCATCAACATCAACTCGACCGAAGAAGAGATCAACGCCACCGCCAAGCACATCCGCGAGGTCATCGCGGGCCTGTAAGAAAAGCAGGAGGGCATCCGAATGAAACGAATCAAGACCGCCGTCGTCGGCTGCGGCTCGATCAGCGATATCTACATGACGAACCTCACGAACGGGAAGTTCACGGTCATGGAGCTCGTCGCGTGCAGTGATCTGATGGTGGAACGTATGAACGCCAGCGCCGCGAAGTTCGGGATCAAGGCCATGAGCCTCGACGAGATCTGCGCGGACCCGGAAATCGAGATGGTCATCTGCCTGACCACGCCCGCAGCGCACTATCCCATCATCAAGCAGGCGCTGCTGGCGGGCAAGCACGTGTTCAGTGAGAAGATGATCGCCGTCGACCTCTGGCAGGGCAAGGAGCTGGTGCAGATCGCGAACGAGAAAGGGCTGCATCTGGGCGTCGCGCCCGATACCTTCCTCGGCGCCTCCGTGCAGACGGCCAAGTACATCGTGGACAAGGGCCTGATCGGCAAGCCCCTGAGCTGCCGCGCGTCCATCTCCCGCGACTACGGCATTTATGCCGAGTTCCTGACGCACCTGGCGAAGAAGGGCGCGGGCATCGGCTTCGACATGGGTGGGTATTATCTCACGGCGCTGGCCGCCATCCTCGGCCCGGTCCAGTCCGTCGCGGCGTTTACCTCTACGAATGATCCGCACCGCGTCAACACGCGCATCGGCGCGCCTGGATTTGAGAAGGAATACGACGTGGAAGTTCCCAACGTCATCACCGCTACCATGCAGTACGCGAACGGCGTTCTGGGCACGCTGCACATGAACTCCGACTGCATCGAGGACGAGGAGACCTGCCTGAAGATCTACGGCACGGAGGGCATCCTCACCATGGGCGACCCGAACCAGTTCGGCACGCCGGTGTACCTGCAGAAGCCGCTGTGCGAGCCGGTGGAATTCCCGTTCACGCACGGGTATCAGGAGAACTCCCGTGGCCTCGGCGCGGCGGAGATGGCCTGGTCCATCCTGGCTGGACGCGATCACCGCGCGAGCAAGGAGATGGCCTACCACGTCTTCGAGACGATGCACGGCATCATGACGAGCGCGGAGACGGGCAGCTTCTACCAGCTGCAGTCCACGTTCCAGACCCCCGCCGCCCTCCCCGCCGGCTACCGCAGCGTGGGCGACTGGTCCCGAAAGGAAGAATCCGCACTGATCTGAGCAGAGAAGGAGACGCCTATGAGAACGGTACAACTGGAGCTTCTGCGGCCGGGTGAAATTCTGGCGGAGCGCGAGCGCTGCTCCATCGTCTACCTGCCGGTCGGCCCGCTGGAGTGGCACGGCCCCGCCATGCCCTACGGCACGGACGCGCTGCTGGCGCAGTCGCTGGCCCGGCGCGCGGCGGAAAAGACCGGCGGCGTCGTGATGCCGACGCTGTTCATCGGCACGGAGCGCGAGCGCCCGGCGTCGATCCTGCGCGACAAGGGCTTTGAAAACCCGGAGCAGCTGTATGTGCTCGGCATGGACGTGCCGAAAAACAGCATGAAGAGCTTCTACGCCCGCGAGGACATGTTCGCCGTGATCGTCCGCGAGCACCTGCGGCTGCTGGTGCAGCAGGGTTACCGGCTCATCGTGATCGTCAACGGCCACGGCGCGTGGGGGCAGACCTCGACGCTCAAGCGGCTGGCCATCGAATTTTCGAACGAAACGCCCTCGAAGGTCATCGTCGGCTTCCCGACGATCGCCCGCGAAGGCGAGGAAGTCGACTTCGGCCACGCCTGCGACGTGGAGACCTCGCTCATGCAGTATCTGACGGACGGCTGCGTCGATCTTTCCCAGCTGCCGCCCCGGGATGTAAAGCTCAAATACACCGACTGGGGCATCGCGGACGACTGCGTGTTTGCCGGTCATCCGCCCGCGGACAAGTGCGTCGTCCGAGACCCGCGCGATGCCGCGCCGGAAAAGGGCGAGCAGTCCTTCCAGGTCGCGCTGAAGCATCTGTGCAAGCAGGTCACGGACGCGTACCAGCATCTATAAAACACACGAAAAGGGAACGGCGCTGCCGCTCCCTTTTCAAAAAGGAGCGCCTATGCAGATCGAACACAGAATGGACGCGAAGCGCGGCAATCTGATCTGGCTGTCCGACGGCCGGACGGAGGCTGCCGCCGCGCTGGATTTCGGCATCCGCATCGTGCACCTGAGCTGCGCGGGGAGGCCGAACCTCTTCTACAGCCAGCCGGACGATCTGTCCGACGGGCTGACGACGGAGGCGGGCTGGCGCATCTACGGCGGGCACCGCTTCTGGGCCTCGCCGGAAAGCACACGGTCCTACTACCCGGACAATGCGCCGGTCGCCTGCGAGCTGCTCGCGGACGGCGTCTGCCTGCGGCAGCGGACCGATCCCTGGACCGGCTTTGAAAAGACGCTCATCCTGCGCTTTTTGCCGGACGGGCGGCTGTCGGCGGAGCATATCCTGACGAACCGCAATCCGCAGACCGTACAGGCGGCCGCCTGGGGCGTCAGCACGCTCCGCGGCGGCGGGACGGCCCGGATCCCGTTCCCTGGCGGAACGGCGGGGGAATATACGCCCGGCCGCGTCCTGTCGCTCTGGAGCCAGACGTCGCTCGCGGATGAGCGGCTGCAGTTCGGGCCGGAGGAGATCTGCGCGCGCCATCTGCCGCGCGGGACGAGCCTGAAGCTCGGCGTCTACACGGCGAAGGGCAGGATCTCGGCGGAAAACCTCGGCCAGCGGCTGACGGTCAGCTGTGAGGTCCATCCGATCGCGCAGTGCGCCGACCACGGCTGCAACGTGGAGCTGTATCTGAACCGCGACGTCATGGAGCTCGAAACGCTCGGCGTGCTTGCAAGACTCGCGCCGGGGCAGAGCACCCATCACACGGAATTCTGGACCGTCGAATCCCTGCCGGAAGGCTGAAAGACCATAAAAACGCCTCCGTATGACCGGTGTCATACGGAGGCCCTGCTTTTTACCTCAGACCGGCGGACGGAGACTTTATGCTTGCGCGGCAGGGGCGGATGCGTTATACTGAAAACAGAGGAAAAAACAGGGATGCAGCCGAAGGGCGGCGAAGGAGGGCCGGGATGAAGCGGAATGCAGGATGGATACTGCTGGCGGCGCTCTGCGTGCTGCTGTGCGCGTGCCGCGCGCAGGGCTCGGCTGTCCCGGCTGCGGCTGCCGGACGATACTTCGGCGAGTCGGTCTGCATCTACGGCGGCGAACGGACGCCGATGGACGAAGTCTACAGCGGCGAAAGCTATCTGGAGCTGCGGGAGGACGGGCGCGGGATGCTCTGCCTCGGCGGCGACGAGGCGGAATTTCGCTGGCAGCTGGACGGGACGGTGCTCACACTGACCTCCGGCCGCGAGACCTGCTGCGGAACGCTGGAAAACGGGCGGATCGAGACGGACCTGTTCGGCGCGGACATTCGCCTGACCTTCAGCCAAAGCGCCGCACCGGCGCAGGAGCCCGCGCAGCCGGAAGAAACCGAACCGGCCGCGGAAGACTCGTCCGAGCCGGATGCCATCCGCTGGCCCGGCGACTGGTACGGCTGGTACGCGATCGTCGACGCGGGCAGCGACTATGACGAGTTCAAGGACAGCGCCTGGGCCGCCTGCGCCCGCATCACGCGGACGGAGGACGCCGGGACCATCGAGGTCTGGGACACCGAGACGGCTGCGGGCGAGTGCATCAGCAAAATGAAGGTCCGCTACGCCAAGGGCGAAGGCCCGTCCGGCAGTCTGGCGCTGAAAAGCGGGAAGTTCTGGGACGAAACGCTGCAGAAGGACGGCTGGAGCTGCGACCCGGCACGGACGGACGTGCGGAATTTCCCGCAGATGATCTGCCTCAGCGCCCTGGCCGGCGACCCGGCGTCGGACAGCTGGTTCCGGATCCGGCTGTACCTGCGGCCGTGGGGCGTGGACTGGTCTGACGTGCGGACGGGGGACGTGAGCGGCTGCTGGTATGAGGATATGATGCCGCCGGGCTATGACAGCTGGTATGCAAGGCTCCTGGCGCAGGGCACGGCGCAGATGCCGGACTCGTTCGGCGAGGGCTGGGCGCTGCTGCGCGAAGGCGGCGATTGACAAACCGGGGCGGTTCCCCGTAGAATAAAGATGGAAGATCACGGACTGCGCCGCGGCCCTTTGCAGGGGACGGCGAAGGAAAGGAGAACGAATATGGCTTTTTGTCCCTATTGCGGCAGCGAGGTAGAGCAGGGCGCGAAGTTCTGCACCGAATGCGGTGCCGCGCTCGAGCAGCAGACGGCCCAGCCGCAGCCCGCTGCGCCGCAGCCGCAGCGTGCGGACGGCTTCCCGCCTCCGCCGGAGGCTCCGTATCCCGCGCCGCAGCCGAAGACGGCAAAAAAACGCTCCAAAGCGCCGCTCATCATCGGGATCATCGCAGGCGTGCTGGTGCTGCTGGCTGTCCTGTGGGGGCTGATCGGCCGGAGACTCTTCGCGCCCTATGAAATGCAGACGGAGCCGGCGGACTCGCCGCTGCATACCGTCTCGCAGACGGAGTTCTGGAACGGCGACTGGTACGGTTGGTGGATCATCGAATCCGGCACCGGCGACTACGCGCTCAGCGAGGGCGGCTGGTGGGACGCCTGCGCCCGCATCGACCTCGGCGAGGATGGCAGCGGCACGCTCACCCTCTGGGACGATTCCTGCGAGGCAGGGGAGTATATTGCCCAGGCGAACGTGCAGGCCGAGGCCGACCTCACGACGAGCGGACGGCTCGTCTCGACAGGCGGCAGCTTCCTGAACTGCCCGCTGACCGGCGCGGACGCGTGGTATATCGACGCGGCTGCGCCCGAAAGCATGCCGTACCACGACATGATCTGCATCTCCGGCGTCTATACCGACCCCGAGGGCAGCGGCAGTTCCTTCGTCTATACGATCTATCTGCGCCCCTGGGGCATGGACTGGGAGGATGTGCGCGCCGCGGACGAATCGCTCCTGCCGTATTACTACGACGACTGGTACCTGCCCCTGATCGAAGCTGGCGGCAGCATGCCGGACAAGATCGGCGAAGAACTGAGCTACGCATAACGAAACAACACGCGCAGGCGGCTGTCTGCGCGTGTTTCTGCCGGTTGCCACAAAGAATCGACTATGGTATAATACAGAAAACCAACTTGCGGGAGGAATGCAGATATGGAACTTGCGGAACAACGATATCAGCACTGGTGTGCGCAGAAGACGCTGGACCCGGAGCTGCGGCAGGAGCTTGCCGCCATGCAGAACGACGCGGACAAGATCACCGACGCGTTTTACCGCGATCTGGAGTTCGGCACGGCCGGTCTGCGCGGCGTCCTGGGCGCGGGCACGAACCGGATGAATATCTACGTCATCCGCCGCGCGACGCAGGCGGTCGCTGACTATCTCAACGAGACGGACCTGCCGAAGACCGTCGCCATCGGCCATGACAGCCGCATCAAGAGCGACGTGTTCGCCCGGGAGGCCGCAGCGGTCTTCGCCGCCAACGGCATTACGGCCTATCTCTATCCCCGGCTCGAGCCGGTCCCGGCCCTGAGCTTTGCCGTGCGGCACCTGCACTGCGGCCTTGGCATCTGCGTGACGGCCAGCCACAACCCCGCGGCCTACAACGGCTACAAGGTCTACGGCTCCGACGGCTGCCAGATGACGCCCGAGGCCGCCAGGCGCGTGGTCGCGCTGCTGGAGCAGATGGATTATTTCACGGCCGCAAGAACAGAGGACTTTGACGCCGCGCTCGCCGCGGGCCGCATCCGGTATATCCCGGACGAGGTGCTGGACGCGTTCGTGGACGCCGTCTACGCCCAGCGCGTCGGCAGCGGCGACGGCATTGCGGACCTGAAGCTCGTCTATACGCCGCTCAACGGCGCGGGACTCGAATGCGTCAGAAAGCTCACGCAGAAGCTCGGCATCCGGAACATGACCATCGTCAAAGAGCAGGAGCAGCCGGACGGCCATTTCCCGACCTGCCCGTATCCGAACCCCGAGATCCGCCAGGCGATGGAGCTCGGCCTGCAGTACTGTGACCGTGTGCACCCCGACATCCTCATCGGCACCGACCCGGACTGCGACCGCTGCGGCACCGCCGTACCCGACGGCAAGGGCGGCTACCGCCTCATCTCCGGCAACGAGATGGGCGTCATCCTGCTGGATTTCATCTGCCGCAGCCGCATCGCCAACGGCACGATGCCGGAAAACCCCGTCGCCGTCACGACGATCGTCTCGACCGACATGGTCACGGCCGTCGCCAAAAAATACGGTGTGGAGCTGCGCCGCGTGCTGACGGGCTTCAAGTATATCGGCGAGCAGATCGCCCTGCTGGAGGCGGGCGGCCACCCCGAGCGCTATATCTTCGGCTTTGAAGAGAGCTACGGCTATCTCTCCGGCCCGCACGTGCGCGATAAGGACGCGGTCAACGCCGTGCTGCTCATCTGCGAGGCTGCGGCCTGGTACGCGAAGAAGGGCATGACGCTCGGCGACGCGATCGACGCGCTCTACGCCGAGTTCGGCTGCTTCTGCAACGCGCAGAAGAGCTTCACCTTCGCCGGCGAGACCGGTATGGAGAAGATGGCGTCGCTGATGTCCGGCCTGCGCGCGCACCCGCTGCAGAGCGTCGCGGGACTGCCGGTCGAGGGCTTTACGGATTACGAGCAGGACGGCACCGGTCTGCCGAAGGCCAACGTGCTCGAATACCGCCTGCCCGGCGGCGCGAAGCTCATCATCCGCCCCTCCGGCACCGAGCCGAAGATCAAGGCCTACCTCAGCGCTGTCAAGCCCACCGTAGAAGAGGCGACCCGCCAGCTCGATTCCCTCGCCGCCGCAGCCGCCGAGCTGCTGGCCTGACGGCAAACCAGCGAAAAAAATAAAAAACCTCTTGCAAAACCAGGCCGGATATGCTATGATACATAAGCTAATTCAATAGCTATCCGGGTGTGGCGAAGTTTGGTATCGCGCTTGAATGGGGTTCAAGAGGCCGCTAGTTCGAATCTAGTCACTCGGACCATGATTGCCGAACACTATAGATGAAATGGCAAAAAAGCCAGTCATTTCAACG
>ERZ808240.3936-NODE-3936-length-13799-cov-8.789217_pt1 | contig 13799 bp, 14 predicted proteins | sample MGYA00521084_ERZ808240 | MGnify/ENA primary metagenome ERZ808240 (study PRJEB31516, sample SAMN03275571) | gut metagenome | biome: mammalia-associated habitat; material: feces | host: Papio cynocephalus | place: Kenya | collected 2012-08-06 ... | reverse complement strand
TGCAATTCTGAATATAATTTCTTGTCCAACACGGTTACTTTCACTTTATGTTTCATTGTCTTTGCCTCCTTTAAATTTCGATTTTCATTTCTTTCCCATCTTTATGCCGAAGCGATTTCCGGATTATTGGTAAGTGTAAAGTTTCTTGACATCCATCCAATCAAACAATCGCATCTGACCATCAATCCAGCTTTTCTGATCTGCTATATGAATCTGATCTTCTCTTTGCCCTTTTCCGATCAGAAATGGCGATGTCGGATCATGCTCCGCATAATTTTTTCGTACCGTAGACGCATCATAATTTGCATAGCAATACTTACACATATGAAGACAGCTATTATACGCACCAATATCATTTCCCAGAAAACAGACACACTCTTTTCTGGCGGGCTGTCTTTTAGGAAAATTCATGGTAGTATCTAATGCCTTTTCATAGATTTTTTCTGTCATACATCCACTGCAGTCTGCTCCATATGCTGCCAGTTCATCCCCTTCACCGCAAGGACGCACTGTCATTCCATGATTTTTTGCAATACGGATCATATTTTTCCCAAGATAAAGTCTGTTTTGTCTGTCTACTTCTTTTACCTCTGGAAAATTTCTCCGGACTTTCTGATAAAGATCGACAAAACTAATCACACAATTTTCGGTATAGCCTTCCAACGCAGCTGCCATCTTCTCAAATTTCTTCAAATGATATTCTGGTGTATACCGGCTGTTAAGAAAGATAGGATCATATCGCCATCCCATAGAATCTCTTCCTACAATTTCTGAAAGTTTCTGAAATGACTCTATTACTTTTTCTTTCTCCGGTACCCTCGGCTCAATTTCTTTTCCATACGGAGTAATGGTAACATACCAGTACATCCCATACGGTTTTAGGATATCCATATATTTTAACATTGGCGCCGGATTTTTCGTACAAAATCCAATCAGATCTACAACTTCCGGATTCAGGCTATATCGAGTTACCTGTAATGGCTGATAGGGATTCCGCACCATTACATATCCTTCCTTTATCCGGTTTGCAAACCATTCAGAATAAAAAGCCGGGATATCTGTCCGCATTCCTGTCTGTATAATCATGCTTTGTTTATCGTCTTCTATTATTTACCGGATAGTAACCAGTTCCGCCGATCATCAAGATTCCCGGCACGATATATTCCATATTTTTAATCAGATAATCCCATATTCTGTCTTTTAAACTTTTCTTTGTTGTATTCATATTATCACCTGTCAGTGGTATACTGACCTTCCTTTCATAGTTTACATCTGTTTTCCCAGTCACATATTACCACTATTCAGCAATTCTTCCAATGTTTACATTGCTTTTTTGTGTATCTTTTACAATACATTTATAGTATTTTTTAACAGTTATCATCCTGCTCATATCTTACCGCCACATGCTTTCCACAAAAAGCAATTCCAAATAATCCTATCTCCTTTATTCCATGATACCGCAGCTCTTCCATATATTTTTTATCATGAATCTGATCCAGCGCCTCTGTTGCAAGTTCATCTAATTGTACATCTGTACAAACTTTTCCTGCTTTAAACTCTATAATATATCCCCTTTGTTTCTTATCTGCCGGTTCAAGCTGGATATCGAATCTTCCATCTCCTGACTCTTTATTCGAAGAAATATAATATTTATCAGACATAATCGCCAACATTCCAAGCACCATACCATGGTAAAAATTCTCCTGTGCCGTATCAAAGCAGCTTGCTGACTGCATCAGATACTTTTCCAGTGTCTCAGTAAATAATTCAGCATTCCCCGTCCGCAAAGACTGTTCAAAATTCTTCAAAACGATTCCTGTAAATAGTCTATAATTCTGATCCATGATTTCTTTCTGAAAAACATTCTTTATCTCTCTGTTCGGAATCTTCACTGAGCAGATTGGCAGATCATTGATCTCTCCGATCACTTTTGTAACACGCAGATATCCGGAGACAAGCAGAAAACTATAAACTGCGTCCGGATTTTCATCAATCTCCGGATAGATAATATCCGTATCAATCATTGTCTCTATTTCTTTTCCCTGTAATAATCTTGTCAGACTATCATAGATCTGCTCATTCGAATTTCTGATTATCTGTCCAATGATTTCATTGCCACTTGTTCTTGACCAGAACGCCTTTGGCTTGCATTCATTGCTAAAATAATTAATTACTGACCATGGATTATAGATTTCCTTATTTCCAAACAGATATCCATCATACCATTCCCTTATCTCCGGTACTTTTTCCATTTTTCCATAATACCGGCACATTTCTTCAACTTCCTGACCTGTGAATCCAAAATACTCAGCATATTTTTCATCCATAATCGTATTGACTACCAGATTATTCAATCCACTGAACAGACTTTCTTTTGCAATTCTCAATATTCCCGTCAAAATTCCAAATTCCAGATTCGCATTATCTTTTAATGCTGCTGAAAAAAGATTTCTCATAAAGCCTACAACACTGTCATAATAGCTGTTCAAAAAGCCTTGCTGCACAGGTGTATCATATTCATCTATGATAATAATGACTTTCTTCTTATAATGCACTGCCAGCATAGACGATAATTTTCCCAGTGCAAACTGATACTCCGTACTCTCCGCACGCCCGCTTATAATATTTTCAAAATAATCTTTATCATATTCTGTTAATGCCTCACTTGTCATTAATTCTATATGTCTTGAAAATTCCTCTCTTATCGTGAAACAGAGACTCTTATACATCTCGTCCCAGTTCGTCTGATGTGCATCTTTAAAAGAAAGATAAATTACCGGATATTTCCCCTGATAATCCTGATATTTCTCACCCGCCTGCCAGATATGTTTATCTTCAAAATACTGTGCTGTATCTTCTTCTGTTTTTTCAAAAAAAGTTCTGACCATATCCATCATAAGTGTCTTTCCAAACCGTCTCGGTCTTGCAAAAAGAAACACTTTACTATGATCATCAATAATATTCTTGATCAGTAATGTCTTATCTACGTAATAGCATTCTCCGACAACTTCTTTGTATGATGTAATCCCAACCGGACACGGTCTTTTTCCCGAAATATCCCCTGTTGCTTTCGATTGCGGCTTCTTCTTTCTTACAACATCCGGCTTTTCTACATCTGATGGAATCATCCAGAATTTTCCTGATTTGATTGCTCCGGACAACAGATTTTCCTTGCAGAGCTGATTCACTCTTCTGGAGGAAATTCCCCATAACTTTGCCAGTTCTTTAGCCCTGATCCATTTTTGTTCCATTACCGGTTCACCCCACTTATATTTCTCGATTTTTCATCTCTATAAATCTATATTATATATATTTCCGAAATATAACAAGTTTTTTCAGAAATTTTGTTCTGTATTTCGTAAAAAAGCTGGAGGAAACAGAAAATTTATAATGATTTCATTTAAGTCAGCAACCTGTAAGTTCCTTTTCCACACTTATCAACAATTTTTTCATCCTCCAACTTATTCAGAATCCGCTGAAGCTGTCTTTCACTGCAATGAAGTCGAAAAGCTGTTTTTCCTAATCCTTTGAGTACTCCATTTTCGCAATGATATCTCATATGATTGAGAATTCTCTCTTCAAGAGAAGCACTAATGGATTCACCATTTGAGGCAATTCCAAGTTTTGCAGCAAGCGCAGATGCAATCAGATTCATGAATTTAATATCCTGTTTTAGTACATTCCGATATTTTTTAAGCGAAAGTACCACTACTGTTACCGAAGTAACTGCTTCTGCAAAATAAATGCACGGTGCCGGATTCATAAACTCCATATCTCCCAAAAGATAAATTCCTTCATTCATAGCAATGAAATATTTTGAGCCATCATCCCGGATATGATAAATATTTACTATCCCTTTTATAACAATCTGCAGCCTGTCATCATCGCTACATGGCTGGCATAATAACTCGCCTTTTTCATATTGGCATACCTGAAATTCCAAATTTTGCGTGTCAGAATATTTCTCTAACTCCAACTTTTCAATTACTTTTTCACATTCAACTTCATTTACAATCCATTTCATATATCCACTTCCTCATCTTTCCCTAATATTATATGAAACTCAGACGCATATGGGGACTGAACGGAGTCATTGCCTGTCAGCCTGTTGTTGAATATATGATTGCGGTGTTGAGCTTTTTATTTTATCTGGTTAGTATAAAGAAAATGAAGTATTAAATCCTGTGTCCAAACACATAGCGATATAAAAAAAGCCAGTAGAGACAATGAAAATTTTTTCTGTCCCTACTGGCTTTTTTTATTCCGTCTTATCTGTTAGCGGCTGCAACACGTCTTGCATCTCTCATAATCTGCGCTGCCTGATATCCATTACCAGACATCATTGCAGAACTTGCTGCAAAATACTCTGCATTGTCCAGAAGATATTTTTTGAAGCGCTCTACTAAACTAACCTTTTTCTCTGTGTTATTCATTACCATTGTATTTTTAATTGCTACTGTACTCATATTGACCTCTCCTTTTTTTGATCTATATCTTAATTATCTTTGTTTTCTTTTTACATCTTGTATTTTAGCCTTGTTTCTAGCTTTAAACCAGTGCTATAATTATCTTGTTTTACAACGATATTGACATTAATCAAAATTTTAATATAAATTAACGATTCATGAAAAGGAGATTCTTATGGCAAAAGCATATCACGAAGCACTACATCCGCTTGGCAATCTTGGGATTCAGGTATCTATGGCCGCACTTGAAAATACACACATTCCTGCTCACTGGCATGAGGCTATGGAAATCTTATTCTGCCTGAATGGTTCTGTCCATATTCATGTAGAACATGAACACATTACTCTCCGGCGCAATCGGCTAATCGTTTTTGATTCGAAAGAAGTACATTCTATTCATTCAGATTCTAAACTATATATGTTCTTATGTATCCATGTAGATAAGAAGCAACTCTCTGTCTACTGTCCGGATCTGGAATTGTATCATATCAAATGTCGTCCAGTTCCCCTGGATGCTCCAAATTCTACCCACTATATTCACCTCTGTCAGCTTGCCCACGATCTGACACGAACCAATATAGAAAACGAAAGCACCAGCGCCATGCGTTCGGACGGCACGGCATTGCTGATGCTTGCTGATTTGATTCGTTATTTTTCTGTATATTCCCTGCCGGGAGCGACTGCGGGCACAAGTCAGTCTAATGATACTCTGCGAGAGATTATTACTTATGTAAATGAACATTACACCGAAAAACTCTCGCTGGAAGAAGTAGCTAATCAGGTAGGTTTCAGCAGGGAATATTTCTGTCGTTTTTTTAAACAACATATGGGCATTACATTTCTTCGTTACCTGAACGAGGTACGTATTTCTCATGCAGGGCGTCTCCTGATGAATACAGATATGTCAGTCTCTGAGGTGATGAATGAAAGCGGTTTTACCAATCAGACGATTTTTAACCGCCTCTTCAAAGAGATTTATGGAATGACGCCCCGACAGGCACGCACCACTTCTGCAGAAGATAAATATTTATAATACCATCTTCACAGCTCCATACATTCCTGCATCATTTCCAAGCGTTGCAAGAACAAATTCTGCGTTTGTTGATGCATGAAATGCATATTTTTTAAAATGTTCACGCACAGTATCGATTAATATATCACCTGCTTTGGATACTCCCCCGCCGATGACATAGATTTCAGGATCAAAAACTCCTGAAATCATGGCACAGGCGTTACCAAGCTGATCTCCTACAAAATCCAGAACCTGTAAAGACAGATCATCACCTTTCTTCGCACAGTCAAAGACCTCTTTGCAGGAAAGATAAGCTGCCTCTCTTAACATAGATGGCAGATCACTGGATTCCAGAACCTGCCGTGCTTTTCTTACAATCCCGGTAGCTGAAGCATACTGCTCCAAGTGCCCGCATTTTCCACAACCACATACAAATTTTTCTTCTTTATTCACACAGATATGTCCAATTTCCCCGGCTGCACCAAATGCACCGGAAATAATCTTTCCATCGTGTACAATTCCTCCACCAATTCCTGTTCCAAGCGTGATCATGACCAGATCTTTGTGTCCCTGACCTCCGCCTTTCCACATCTCTCCAAGAGTTGCAGCATTGGCATCGTTTGTTGCCATTACTTTTGAGATTCCTGTCAGTCTGGTTGTTTCTTCTGCTACATCCAGAACACCCCATCCAAGATTGGCACATTTATTTACAATTCTATCTTCCAGAACCGGCCCTGGAACATCTATTCCGATACCTTCTACATCTTCTTTTTCAATTCCCTGATTTTTCAGTTCTGTTGCAATGGATTCTGCTATATCACTTAAGATATAACTTCCACCATTATCCTTTCTGGTTGGAATTTCCCATTTCTTTATTAATTTTTCTTCCGTTGAAAACAGTCCGATTTTTACAGTCGTTCCACCAATATCAATTCCAAATGCATATTTTTTCATTTTTTTACCTTTTTCTGTTATTTATTTCCAAGTCTTATATCCTCCAAGACGTTCTGGCATATTCTCTACAGAATCCTGTCCGGTAATCCTGCGGATAACACGACACGGATCTCCTGCTGCAAAAGAATGTTCCGGAATATCTCTCGTAACCACTGATCCGGCGCCTATTACACATCCATCGCCGATATGGACTCCTGGACAAACCGTTACATTTGCTCCAAACCAGCATCCATTCCCTATCGTTACCGGTTTTGCATAACACAATCGTTCTTTGCTCCCATCCGGTGCGCGAAGGGCAATTCTTTCTTCCATAATCATTGGATGTACCGGTGTTACAATCGTAAGTCCCGGTCCAAAATCACAGTGATCTCCAATCATTACCGATGCATCATCCTGTATTGTCGTTCTGAAATTAAAAAAGCAAAATTTTCCAATTGTTGTATGTTTTCCGTAATGAATAAAAATCGGCCCCTGCATAAAGGAGCCGTCTCCAAAGTCATGAAACATTTCTTGCATAATCTTGTTTCGTTTTTCCGTCTCATCTTCATGAAGCATGTTAAAATCAACACTGAGATTATGTGTTTTTCTCTTTATATCTTTCAATTCTGGATCTCCTGGACGGAACAGAAGTCCGTCCGCAATCCTTTTTTCTTCCGATGTCATTATCCCGCCTCCAGTCCGACTGGATGATTCTACTCGAAGTCAATTGATTTTCCTGTACGTCCTGACTCACGAACCGCATCCATAAGTTTTAACACACGGCGCACTTCCGGAATCTGTACCAGGAATTTCTCTTCTCCATGATATGCTTTGACATAATTTTCGAAATAATTTCTATGCTCTGTATGCACTTCCGGAAGTGGTTCTGTTACAATTCTTCCTTCTGGTGCCGGTCCAAATGATCTTGTAGGACCGGCGGCTGTCATTGTTCTCTTGCCGCCTACGTTGGTCAGAAGACTTGTTGTACGAACAATCTTTCCTTCCGGGAAGAATCCGTCTACATAAGCTGTTCCTTTATCACCGGCCACGAACCAATGACGCTCGAACCATTTATCCTGTACTTTATCTGCCAGATAATAAGTACCAAGCTCTACCGTAGCTGTAACATCGTTATCAAATTTAAGCATAATCTGGAAATAATCATCTACTTCTGTATTAATGACATTACGGATATCTGCAAAGACTGATTTTAATTTTGCTCCAGGGAACATCCAGCATACCTGATCCAGAAGATGTACTCCCCAGTCATAAAGCATTCCGCCGCCTTCACTGATCAGTACATGCCAGTCATGCATATTTCCATTGAATCCATACAACTGATTCTTGATCGCATACACTTTTCCAAGTGTACCTGAATCATAGACTTCTTTTGCTGTACGGAAGTCAGGATCATAACGACGCTGCTGGTGTACGGTGAATTTTACGCCATTTTCTTTTACTGCTTTTTCCATATCATCCAGTTCTTCCAGACTCATTGCTACTGGTTTTTCACAGATAATATTTTTCTTAGCTGCTGCTGCCTGAAGTACCAGATCATGGTGCTGATTATTATTTGCCGCAATGATGACTACATCCACTTCAGGATCTGCAAAAAGTTCTTCATTACTGCTGTATCTTTTAATTCCTTCTTTGACATCTTCAAGCTGTGATGGATCTCTGTCTGCGATTCCTACCAGCTTGATTCCAGGGAAGTCACTGAGCATTTTTTCATGCTCGTGACCCATAAATCCATGTCCAATAATTGCAAAACGGATATCTTCTGCCATTGTCTTATCCTCCATTATTTTTTATCTATTCTGGTTTATACTCATCAAAGTCATACTTGATTGTTCCAAATGGTGTCTCCTGCTCACGAAGCGCAATTGATTTTGACATCTTCTTAATCTCATCTGCTGTTACACTGCGTCCAAGCTCGCTGGAAAGTACAACACCTTCAGAAAGGAATGCGGTCTGCATTGCGATATATGGAGAGTCGATTCTTGTTGTATCGTCAAGTTCTCCTCTTAAATATGAGTACCACTGTAACTGGTTGTCATTATACATTTCCATCTCTGGATGAAGCATCAGTTCCTGCTGTCCTGTAATATCACCAATGGCACAGTCTAATTTGTTATCAAAGAGGTTACCGTCTTCATCAACACCAAACCATTCAAGTTTTGGATTCTGAAGTGCTCCACCGCCTACGATGGATCCGCCTTCCGGTACTGCAAGAGGACCTCCTGTTGTGTCTACATCAAGGAATTTAAGACCACCGTTAGATCCTGCTACAAAACTTGTTCCGATATCATCCATATGCATTGCCCAGTCTTCATAGATATCCATCGAGATGCCGCCTTTGAATCTTGCCATACCTACACCAAGGTCTTCTACTGGAGCTGTACGGTGTGTAATCTTATCAATTCTTTCATCTGTCCAGTAATCACATGACTGCATTCCGTATACGCTTTCCAGTTCCGGCATACCAAGTACATAGAGCATCTGTGCCAGGTGATAAATTCCAAGGTCAAAAAGTGGTCCGTGTACACCAACCTTAGGATTGATGAAATCAGGGCTGAAGAATGGCATGTCATATCCAGGACGTCCCTGACGTCTGTGTCCGACACTTCTTACATGATATACTTTACCAAGCTTTCCTTCTTCGATCATCTTCTTAGCGATACGTGTCTGTGGATTGTAGATAGAACTGATCTGTACGGCCAGCTTCTTTCCATATTTCTTCTGTGCATCGTAAAGGATCTTTGCGTCTGCATAGCTTGCTGCCATTGGTTTTTCTGAATAGCAGTCATATCCTGCTGCCATAACAGCTGTTGCAACAGATGTATGGAGGTTATTATGTACACATACTTCTACTTCATCAATGTCGTCTCTCTTTAACATCTCACGGAAATCCTGATATAAGTTTTCTTCCGGAACACCATACTGTTTGCCCCATTTTTCAAGTTTCTCTTTGTCAATTTCTGCTGCTGCAACGACGCGGAGATTGTATCCTCGCTTGTTTAAGTTTTCGATTACTGTCATATGTCTGTGTGAAATCATTCCACATCCAATAATTGCAATTCTTAATTCTTTATACTCTTTCATTTCTTTCTGTCTCCTTTATATTTTCATTATATGTATTTTTTATGTCGAATTATATTTCCTACCATCCAAGAATCTTCAGATATTCACGGCTTCTTCTTGCACACTCCAATGGATCAGTCTCATAGTGCTCATCCTGCTCTACTACCACCCATTTTGCATTCGCTTCAATGGATGCTTCCAGAATCGGCTCCCAGATCATCTGTCCGAATCCAACCGGGCGGAATCCAAAGTATCCTGTGTCGCCTTCTTCTTCCTCTGTATCGATACCGATCAGCTTGTACATGTTCTTAACTTCACCTTTTTTGATATAGTCTTTCAGGTGCACTACCGGAATACGGTCTGTATATTTCTTCACGAATTCTGTTGCTTCTCCTGTTGCAACATCACACCAGCATGTATCAAGCTCTGACATCAGGTTATCATGCGGGATTGCATCAAACATCGCATCATATCCCCACTTTCCATCTTCCAGTTTTACGAACTCGAAGTCATGGTTGTGATAAAGGAATGTCATACCTGCATCATGAATCTTCTTTCCTACTTCATTCAGAAGTGGAAGGAATTTCTTGAATCCTTCCGGATTAACCGGGCGATACTCTTCTGCCATATAAGGCATTACCAGATATTTTACTCCGATTGTTGTATAATCTTTGATGATCTGATCTAAGTTCTCCATCATATCTGCAAATGGTACATGTGCGCTGATTGGAACCAGTCCTACCTCGTCCAGAACCTTTTTGATGTACTCTGGTGTAAGTCCATACAGACCAGCTAATTCAACTCCGTCATATCCAATCTCTTTTACCTTTTGCATAACCTCTTTAAAATTCTCTGGCGTATTTTCCAGAAGATCTCTTAATCCATATACCTGAACTGCTACTGGAAGTGTTTTACTCATTGTTATTTCCTCGCTTTCTTTATCGTTATTTTCTGATTTTGTTATCCTGTTCTTACAGTGCTTTTGTTTCTTTCTGCCTTATATATTACTGATTTTCAGGTCTGAAATATTTTCCCAGGTTTCACTTTCTTTTTACTTCTTTGCACAATCTGGCACCTCAAAAGGGGTGCATGCAACAGATGCATATTATTTGTTGCGTTGTCTTATATTTTCTAATACATACCAATAACAAAAGACCTGTCCGGGGCTCTAACTCCCTGAACAGATCTTTCTCTTTTCTTTCAAAATGAACTTTTCCATTAACTGATTCTTCAGAACTTACAACAACCTACACGATCAGAAGCCGTCTCTCATTCACATGATGTCCAAACTCCGGCATGAATACCATATTCTCCTGATCCGGATCCAGGTGCGCCTGGATAATCGGCGGCATATAAGAAGATGTGAAACAGAAACCATATTTCAGATCATGATATCCCTGTGCAAGTCCACCTGCTTTTTTCACCTTAAGTACAGCCGGTGTGGTTACGGACCAGTGTCTCTGGAAGTCTGCTGCCATCTCTTCATTTGTAAAGTCTTCTCCGTTAATATTCCAGATGATTTCCTCTTTTTCAATTTTTTCTCCGTCTACATACAGTGTACCCGGACGGATCTGTGACAGGAAGATTCCTCTGTAATAAGGCAGTCTTACTTTGAACTGGAATCCTGTTACATTTCCTTCTTCGTCTTTTATATTTCTAAATCCTACAGACTGAATTACCTGTTTTTCCATAATCGTATCCTCCCTTAATCTCCAAGCAGATTCTTCAACATAATATGCTGTTTTCTAAGTGTCTGTCCTACTTCATATCCATCGTCATATTTATCTGCACCTTCATACTCACTCAGAAGATAGCCTTCGTATCCATTTTCCTGCAGTACTTTGATAATTTCCGGATATGGAATCGTTGTTTCCTCAAACTCATCACTCATATTGATGAATTTTGCATGACAGCAGTAAATATAAGGAAGAAGCGGTATGATATCTTCCGGCTTATTCGGTGTAAAGTTTGGATCTACCCATTCACCTTCTTTGAATTCCGTACGGAATACAGAGAAATCAATGTTAAGTCCAAAATTCTTTGTTCCTGTTTCTTTAATAAAGTCTACAAAATCCGTTACCAGCTTTCCCTTGAGGTTGGATGGCGTATGGATTTCCGGGCACATCTTTATTCCAAGTTCTTCCGCAAGTGGAAGTGCGCCTTTTATGATTTCTCTCCAGTTTTCTACCGGTTCCAGAAGATCATTAATAACCGGCATCTTTGTTCTCATAACTGTAAATCCTAATCTGTGTGCCAGACGGATATCTCTCTTTAACATCTCTACAGATTCTTCTGTCGTCAGATCTCTGTCTCCAAGTACATGGGAATCAATCCAGTTACCGTATTCTACAGGAACAATCTCATACTTATCACACAGTCTCCACCATTTTTCTACCCATTCATCTGTCGGATATGGATAATTTTCAATGTGTGTATTTGCAAGGATTTCAACTCCGTGAGCTCCCATATCATGAAGATCCTCAAAGCAATCTTCCAAAGTTTTTGTTAATCCAAATTCTGCAGAATAGCTGTATAATGCTACTCCTCTCTTAGGACCTTTTTTTTCATATTTATACATGTTACTGCCTCCTGTTTTTATTATTTATGCATTATGTTTTTCTCTTAACTGTGCACGGATATCCTCTGCTTCCTTATCTGTCATCTTCCAGAGCAGGCACATAGCTGCTGCCAGGAAAAACAGAATAGCCGGAAGAAGGTTTACTGTAAAGTTGATACCTTTCAATGCCTGTGCTGTCTGCTGTGCATTTGCTACATATCCAAATGCACTCATGATCAGGATTCCGAATGCTCCACCAACTGCATTACCAATCTTTGTTGCAAGTCCATATGTAGCATATGCAGTACCGTCTGTACGTGTTCCTGTCTTTAATTCCATATAATCTACAGAATCTGCTACCATAGAAAGACTCATCGGGAATCCCACATTGAACAATCCAAAAATCACATCTCCTGCCAGTACCATCTTCATGTTGTCAAATGGTGCCAGGTACATAATAACAAGTCCGATTCCCTGAATGATCATAGACCACATAAGGACGTTTCTCTTACCAAATTTTTTTGCAAAAAACGGAACAAAAAATGATCCTATAATTCCCCCAATGGATGGAATTGTCATAATTAATGCAATCATGGTAAATGATCCAAGACAGTAGATTACATAATAAGATGTAATCGCAACTCTTCCCATGAATGCGGTCATCTGAAGAATCATTACAAATGTAACGATCATCAGATATTTATTTTTGATCAGGTTATTTACTGTATCTTTGAATGAGAATGGCTGTGGCTCTCCTTCTGGCTGTACTACTTCTTTTGATGTAAAGAATACAATCAGGAATAATGGGATTGAGATAATTGCATAAATAAGTGCTACCGTTCTGTATCCCTGTCCATTTGCAACTTTTGCACCGGCTCCTGAGAATTTCAGAGCCAGTCCTGCTGATACACCGTTTACAATAACCATTCCAAGATTCATACCAATATTTCTTGATGTATTTAAAACATTTCTCTGGTCTGCATCTTCTGTCATAACAGCAGCCATTGCACCATAAGGAATATTAACTAATGTATACAACATACCTGCAATAATATAGATTGCTGCTGCCCAGATTACACCTGCGGTAGATTTACCGCCAAACGGGTTCGTAAATGTCAACACACTGAAGATTGCAAGAAATGGTGCTCCAAATGCAATATAAGGACGGAATCTTCCGAATTTTGAACGTGTTCTTTCTGCAATTGCTCCCATCATAGGATCGTTTATCGCATCCCAGATACGTGCCAGCATCATAATTACAGAAACTATAGCCGGTGCCAGCCCTACAATATCCGTATAATAAATTGTCAGATAGGAACCTACATAGGTCCACACAAACTGAGAAGCCAGATCACCAAAACCGTAACAAATGGTGGCTGCCTTTGTAGCTTTTAGCTTCTTCTCCATCATCTTTTACCTCTTTTCATTTTTCTTATCTTATCATTTCGCATCGTATCAACAACCGGTCTGTTAATCTTTCGATGGTTATATACTATCAGAAATCTACCCTTTCTTTCTCTGCATAATTTCCACTATTATTTCCAAATCTTTCAAAACAGGCGGTTAAAAAAAGCCCATGCAACATATGTAATCTATCTGTTGCATGAGCCAGGTCTTTTTTATTATTGTCTGCAGAAAATATGTATCAGACTCACTTCATGTGGTTCCAGAACTATTTTCATATCCAATGTATGGTTTCCATTCATTACTTTTGTCTTACTCTGTGATAATGTTGGGAAGCTGATTCCCT
>ERZ808240.3935-NODE-3935-length-13801-cov-5.860832_pt1 | contig 13801 bp, 14 predicted proteins | sample MGYA00521084_ERZ808240 | MGnify/ENA primary metagenome ERZ808240 (study PRJEB31516, sample SAMN03275571) | gut metagenome | biome: mammalia-associated habitat; material: feces | host: Papio cynocephalus | place: Kenya | collected 2012-08-06 ... | reverse complement strand
TGGTCATGTGCTTGGCCAGCGTGATGTTCACGTCCAGCTCGTCGGGCTTGTTGTTCACGCCCACGACCTGACCCTCATACACCGGGGACTGCGGTTCCACGAAGAAGTTGCCGCGGGCCTGCAGACGCTGCATGGCGTACGGGGTGGCGACACCCTGACGATCGGAGACCATGGAGCCGTTCTGGCGAGTGACGATCTGACCGGCCCACGGGGCATAGCCGGCGGAGATGGAACTGGAGATGCCCGTGCCGCGGGTGGCGGACAGCAGCGCGGTACGGAAGCCGATCAGGCCGCGGCTCGGCACGGTGAACTGCAGACGGACCCAGCCGGAACCGTGGTTGGACATGCTGTCCATGCGGCCCTTGCGATCGGCCATCAGCTGGGTGACGGTGCCCATGTACTCCTCCGGCACGTCGATGGTGGTGTTCTCCATCGGCTCGTTCACCACGCCGTCAATCTTCTTCGTCACCACCTGCGGGCGGCCGACGGTAAGTTCGTAGCCCTCGCGGCGCATCTGCTCGGCCAGCACGGCCAGCGCGAGCTCGCCACGTCCCTGGACCTCCCAGGCATCCGGTCGGTCGGTGGGCAGCACCTTGATGGACACGTTGCCGATGAGCTCGCGATCCAGACGATCCTTGATCATGCGCGCGGTGAGCTTGTGGTCCTTGCCCTCGGTGCCGGCCAGCGGCGAATCGTTCACGCCGAAGGTCATGGAGATGGCCGGGTCGTCCACATGAATCAGCGGCAGGGGGCGGGGATCGTTGGGATCGACGATGGTTTCGCCGATCATGATGTCGCTCACGCCGGCGACGGCCACAATGTCGCCGGGGCCCGCGGACTCGACCGGAATGCGGTCCAGGCCCTGGGTGCGCAGCAGCTCGGAGACGCGGAAGTTCTCGAGGGATCCGTCCACACGGCTCAGCCCGTAGGTCTTGCCCTTCTCCAACGTGCCGTTGTAGATGCGGACCAGGCCCAGACGGCCCAGGAAGTCGGAGGAGTCGATGTTGGCCACATGAGCCTGCAGCGGGGCGCCCTCCTCGTATTCCGGAGCGGGGATGTTCGAGATGATCGCCTCGAACAGCGGCTCCAGATTGTCGTTGTCGGGCAACTGGCCGTTGGCGGGCTGGTTGACGGAGGCATAGCCGACCTTGGCGGCGCAGTAAATCACCGGCAGGTCGAGCAGCTGGTCGAGATCGAGGTCAATGCCCTCCTCGACCACGTCCTGAGCCAGGCCCAGCAGCAGATCGGTGGCTTCGGAAACCACTTCATCGATACGGGCATCGGGACGGTCGACCTTGTTCACGCACAGGATCACCGGCAGCTTGGCCTCAAGGGCCTTGCGCAGCACGAATCGGGTCTGCGGCAGCGGTCCTTCGGAGGCGTCCACCAGCAGAACCACGCCATCGACCATGGAGATGCCGCGCTCCACCTCGCCGCCGAAGTCGGCGTGGCCGGGGGTGTCGATGATGTTGAGGGTGATGCCCTCCGGATGACCGTACTTGGCCGCCAGCGGACCGGTATACTCCACCGCGGTGTTCTTGGCGAGAATGGTGATTCCCTTCTCACGCTCCAGATCGTTGGAATCCATCACACGATCCGGCACTTCCTCGCGCTCGGAAAATACATGGGACTGTTGAAGCATGGCATTGACCAAGGTGGTCTTGCCGTGGTCGACGTGAGCCACAATCGCCACATTACGGATATCACCGCGTACCGCCATTGAAACCTCTCTTAGCATTGGGAACGTTCTGTGCTTTGTTATTCGGTATTCCTACTGATGTACCTGGATCCACACACAAACCGAACCAAGTGTAGCGGGTCGCGAAGACAGCATGATACGGCAAGTCCCGCGGCCGCCGGCACGCCGATGGGGACGCGGCATGACGCTGGCTGCGGGACTTGGGGATCGAAGCGGACCGCCAACGGATCAGTCTTCGAGCTCCTTGCCCGTGCGCTCAGGCAGGCACAGCGCCGCGACGCAGGCCACGATGAACGCAACCGCAAACACCACGAATGCGATCGACTTGTCGCCGCCGGACAGCCCCAGGAACCACGGCATCAGCAGCGGGGCGATAATCGCGGCCACTCGGCCGCATGCGGCTGCGGCGCCGGAAGCGGCCGCGCGCAGACGCGTCGGATAGATCTCCGGGGTGACGGCATACAGCACGCCCCACGCGCCCAGATTGGAGGCGGACAGCAGCATGCCGATGCAGAGCACCGCCGCGACGGAACCAGCCTGCGAAAACGCGAAGGCGGCCACCGCCGAAACGGCGAGGAACACCGACAGGGTGACGCGACGGCCCCAGATCTCCACCAGCCAGGCGGCGAGGAAGTATCCGGGCAGCTGGGCCAGCGAGATGATCAGCGTGTAACCGAAGGACTTGGTCAGCGAGCCGAACTGATCGGCCAGCAGCGACGGCATCCAGGTGAAAGCCCCGTAGTACGAGAAGTTCACGAAGAACCACGTCGCCCAAATGGCGGCGGTGCGGGCGATGTACTTGCCGCCGAACAGCTCACGGGTTTTGATCTTCGGCAGCGGCCGGCCCTTGGGGCTGGCGACCGGGGCGACGCCGCCGGCGGCCTCGAAGTAGCGCACGGCGGCTTCGGCTTCATCCTCACGTCCCTTGGCTTCGAGGAATCGCACGGACTCCGGGATGTGAAGTCGCGCGACGATCGCGTAGAGCAGCGGCAGGGCACCGATCAGCAGCGCCCAGCGCCATCCCCAATCGCCGGTGTTGGGGATCACGAAGGTTCCGATGCATGCGGCGATGATCCAGCCGACGGCCCAGAACGATTCCAGCAGCACCGTCATACGGCCGCGCTGTCTGGTCGGCGAGAATTCGCTCACCAGCGTGGAGGCGACCGGCAGTTCGGCGCCAAGGCCAAGACCGATGACGAACCGAGCCACCAGCAGGGCCACCAGCGACCAGGCAAGCGCCATGCCGCCATTGGCCAGGCCGAAGATGATCAGCGTGGCGGTGAACACGGTTTTGCGCCCGACATGGTCGGCCACATAACCGCCCAACGCGGCGCCAATGGCCATGCCGATAAAGCCGATGGACAGCACCCAGCTTTTCTCGGTGGCCGTGAGGTTGAAATGCGGGTCGGCCGCAATGGCCGCCACCACAAACGACACCAGGCCGACGTCCATGGCGTCGAAGGCCCATCCAATGCCCGAGGCGACCAGCAATTTGCGATGCGCCTTGTTGAACGGCAGTCTGTCAAGACGCTCGTTACGAGTCAGCGTGCCGGCGTCGTTCCCGCCGGTAGCGGATGTGGATGACGTGCCCATATGTTCCTTCTTCTCCTTGTTCTGTTGTTCTTCCGCACGTTGGCGGCGCAAACTCAGTCTGTGGTGGTCAGCGAGGACATCGCGTCAAAGGACGGCCGACCGTCGCGGGCGTTCAGCCTCACCCGGGCGTCAAGCCTGGCGAGCTGCCGACCGCTGAGGGCGTAGGCGTCGTGATTGCCGGCATCGGGAACGTACCGGTACAGCATGGCCGGGCGCTGCCGCCCCTCCCGCCTTTTGTCGCCCGTTGGCTCGATTTCGCCCGAAGCGAGCATTTTGCGGCGGAAATTCGGCAGATCCAGCACGGAGCCGGTCACCGCCTCGTATACGCTGTGCAATTGCCGCAGCGTAAAGGTTTCGCCGATAAGATGACTGGCGATATCCGGATATTCGATGCGCGTGCGCAGACGTTCCAGGGCATAGGCGATGATCTGCCGATGGTCGAAGGCCAGGTCGAGGCCTCCCAGATCCCCTTCCGGGAACCAGCGCACATTATCGGCCTCGATGAAGTCCTTGGCCTGCGCACTGTCGACCATCGCCCAGTACACCACGGAAATCATCGGGAGTCCGCCGTGGGACCGTCCGGGGTCGCCGAAGGTGTGCAGCTGCTCCAAATAGCTCGGGTGGAGGTCCGTTGTGGATTCAAGGGCCTCATAGGCGCTTTGCGCCAACGACGTATCGGCGCGGATCGCCCCGCCCGGCAGCGCCCAGCCTCCCAGAAACGGTTGTCGGATACGCCGTACCAACGGCATCCACAGACGCCCGTGCTCGGCATCGGGATCAAGAGCCAGCACCACAATGGAAACGCCGACTTGCGGCGGCTGCATACGCCGCTCGCTCACATTGCCGATTCCCATTGGCGCCACACTTCCCATATCCGTTTGCCGCGCACCCGATGTCATGGCCGGCTACACCACCGCAACCAATGGTCGTTTTGACCACTGGTTGCGACCGGATCTGAGATTAGCACTTATAGTCGCTATGACTAATAGTCATTCCCCTCTTCGACACGCGGGGCAAGACGCGCACACTCGCACGAAAGAACGCGGATTAATAGTCATCGGAGGACACGGCGGCCGCCGAATCCGGCAAAAATGGAGCCAACGACGGCAGCTGGTCCAACGAATCCAACCCCATCTTCTCCAGAAACAGTCCCGACGTGACCAACAGCGCGGCGCGCGAATCAGGGTCCACGCCATCTTCGCGAATCAGGCCGCGCACGGCAAGCGAACGAATCACGCCATCGGAGTTCACGCCGCGGATAGCCGCCACCTGGGCACGCGTCACCGGCTGCTTATAGGCGATAATCGCCAGTGCCTCAAGCGCGGCCTGACTCAACCGGGCGGTCTGGCCATCGGTGACGAAAGCGGAAACCACCGGCTCGAATACCGCACGATTGGCGAACTGCCATCCACGCGCGGTGTGCCGCAGCTCAAAACCCCGACGCTCATCCTCGTATCGGCGGCGCAACGACTCAAGCGCATCGGCCACCACGGGCTCGTCAAGCGCCAGCACGCGCGCCAGGTCCCCGGCCTGCTGCGGCTGATCGGCCACCATGAGCACCGCCTCAAGACAGGCCCTCAGGCCGCCCGGAAAATCATCGACGGAAAAATCAACGTATTCGGGACGGGTGTCCGGAACGGCCTCGTCATGCGGTTCGGCCGCGTTCCGCGACGCGACGCCGTTCGAATCATTCATCGCATTCATCCTATGCAAAATCCCTCTCGCTTATCGCCTCAACCGCATCGGGCCGCCCCTCCGGAGCCACCCACCGCACATACAACGGCTCAAATGGGCCGCTCTGCCTGAACTGCACCGCGCCCTGCCTGAAAAACACCAGCAGTGCCATGAACCGTCCGACCACCTCGAGACGCGTCGAAGCGTCGGCCACCACCTCGGCGAAGGTCATGGCGCCGCCATGCCGCGCCTTCAGTTTGTCCCGCACCAGCGCCGCCTGCAATGTCACATCGACCAGCGGCACATGGAGCTGATGGACGCTCACTTCGGTGGCCGGGGCGTTGGCAATGACCCGGGCGGCGATGCGCGCCAGTTCCCGAGGCCCCAACGTCCATGCCAATTCAGGCAGCATCGTCGCGATCGACGAATCCACATACCCGGGATGGGCGAACCGACCGGCATTGGCGGCAAGCCTGGCCTTGAAATCCGCGCCGGCCTGCTTGAACGCCTTGTACTGCAGCAGCCTGGCGAACAACAGATCCCGTTCTCGCAGAGCCTCCATACTCCGTTCGTCCCGCGCACCCTCCTCGTCCCCAGGCAACAGCACGGCGCTTTTCGCCTCCACCAGAATCGAGGCGACGTCGAGGAAGGCGCTCACCTCGCCCATGCTGTGGGCGAAATCCAGCGTTTTGACGTACTGCAGGAACTCCTCGGTGATTGACGACAGCGAAACCTCCGTCAGTTCGACCCTGCGATTGGCCAGCATGCCGAGCAATGCGTCGAACGGTCCGGAATAGACGTCAAGATTCACCGAAAAGCCGGAACCAACAGCCTCGGACGACTGCTCGTCGCCGTTCACGCGACGATGCCGCGCGCTATGAGCTCACGGACCACTTCACGATATTCCTTGGCGGTCTTATGCTCGGGCGCATACATGGTGATGGGCGCCGCGGCCACCGTGGCGTCCGGCAGTTTGATCGAACGCGCGATGACGCTGTGGAACACCTTGCCCTTGAACGCCTCATAGATGCGCTGCAGAACCTCTTCCGAATGCAGGGTGCGCGTATACATGGTCACCAGCACGCCATACACCTCCAGCCCGGGGTTGATGCGCGACTGCACCTTGTCGATGGACTGCATCAGCAACGCCACGCCGCGAAGCGCGAAGAACTCGGCGGCCACGGGAATCACCACGCCGTCCGCGGCCGTCAGGGCGTTCACGGTGAGCAGTCCCAGCGATGGCTGACAGTCGATGATGATGACATCGTATTCGTCCTTCAGCGGACGCAGGGTCCCCGCCAGCACCTGCTCGCGGCCGACCTCGGTAACCAGCTGGATCTCGGCCGCGGACAAATCGATGTTCGCGGGAATGATGTCCAATCCCGGAAATCGCGTATGTTGCACCACATCGTGAACATCCATCCGCGGGTTGAACAACGCCGTGTAGATCGTATTCTCCACATTGTTGGCGTTGATGCCCAAACCTACGGTGGCGGCACCCTGCGGATCGAAATCCACAATCAGCACGCGACGTCCGTAGCCGCTCAGCGCGCCGGCGATGTTGATCGAGCTGGTGGTTTTGCCCACGCCGCCCTTCTGGTTACACATGGCGATCACACGGGCGGGGCCATGCTGCTGCAGCGGCTCCGGTGCGGGAAAAGTCTCATAATCGCGTCCAAGCAAATCCGTAGGCATACCGCCAACCTTACCAACATCCCTGTTCCGCGCCGGGGCGCAACGCGCATATACCCGCACGGACATCCCCGGGAGGCGTCGCGGTCGGACGCCGCGGCACAACGACTCCAGACCCCAACTATCTGGCCCGGGGATGGCTGGTGAGATACGCCTCGATGAGGCTTTCCGGGCTGACATGCGTGTAGATCTGCGTCGTGGTGACCGAAGCGTGGCCAAGCAGCTCCTGGACGGTACGCACGTCGGCGCCGCCCTGAATGAGATGCGTCGCAAAGGAATGCCGCAGCGTATGCGGATGCAGGGGCCTGTCGATACGCGCCCGACGGCCGGCGAGCCGGATGATCTCCCACACTGATTGCCTTGACAGCCGCGCCCCGCGTTTGTTGAGAAACACCGCCCGACGCTCCGGAGGCCTCTGCCCGCAGCGGCGTTCCAGCGACGGCCGGCCGGCGTTCACATACGCCTGCAACGCCCTGCAGGCATACGATCCGAGCGGCACCAGGCGCTGTTTGCCCCCCTTGCCCATAAGCCGGGCCATGCGCTCATCCACATCGACATCATCGAGATTGACGCCCACCGCCTCCGACACACGAGCGCCCGTGGCATACATGAACTCGAGCAACGCCTTGTCGCGCAAGGCCACGGGATCTGTCGAACCCCCGACGGACACCGCGTCGAGCAATCGCGCCACCTCGTCGATGGTCAGCACATCCGGCAAGGTGGACGCCGCTTTGGGCGCCTTCACAGCCGCGGCCACATCGGCGTCCACCGCACCGTCGAAAGCGGCGAATTTATGGAATTCATGCACGGACGCCAGCCGACGCGCCTTGGAGCGCGCGGACTCGCCCTCGCCATCCAAAAAAGCGACGTAATCCTCGACGTCCCTGCGCGTCACCGCGCCCAGACCCGTGATCCCCCTCGATCGCAACCAGGAGATGTACCGCTTCAGATCAGAGGCGTACGCGTTGACGGTAGCCGCGGACAACCCCCGCTCCACGTCGATATGCGCCTCAAAACGAGCCAGCAGCCCCTCAAGTCCGTCGTCTTTCATCGACGTTCATTCTAGCTGCTGGCCTGATACGAGAAACCCCGCGCATGGCGGGGTTCCCAACATAGACGACCGACCCCTTACAGGAGCCGGTTTCGCTCACGCCTCGACGGGAGCGTTGACGTCCTCGGGGAGAGCGGCCTTGGCGGCGTCCACGATGGTCTTGAACGCCTCGGGATCGGACACGGCCAGTTCGGCCAGAGCGCGGCGGTCGAGTTCGATGCCGGCCAGGCGCAGACCTTGAATGAAGCGGTTGTAAGTGATGCCCTCGGCACGGACGGCAGCGTTGATGCGCTGGATCCACAGCTTGCGGAAATCACCCTTGCGGGCCTTGCGGTCGCGGAAGTTGTAGTTAAAGGAGTGCAGCAGCTGCTCCTTGGCCTTGCGGTACAGGCGGGAGCGCTGGCCGCGGTAGCCGGAAGCCCTCTCGAGAACAACACGACGCTTCTTATGAGCATTCACTGCGCGCTTGACACGTGCCATAATCTATTCCTCAGCTTTCTAAATGTCTTGATTGATGCGAGCAGGGGCTCACTTGTTGAGCATCTTCTTGATGTTCTTGGACTGCGCCTTGGCCAGAACCGAGTCGGCGGACAGGGCACGACGCTTGCGAGCGGACTTGTGCTCGAGGTTGTGGCGCATCGCGGAACCGACCTGCATCAGCTTGCCCGTGCCAGTGACGCGGACGCGCTTGGAAGCGGCGGAATTACTCTTCATCTTCGGCATTGCTGCCCTCCTTGGTGTTGTTCTTCTGTGCGGAAGCATGGGTGACGGAAGCCTTCGCCGCGGCCGCGGCCTGAGCCTGGGCCTCCTGCTTGGCGGCCAAACGCGCGGCCTGACGGGCCTGGCGTTCGGCGCGGGACTGATCGCCACGACGACGCTGCTCGGACTGGGTGTGCACTTTCTTGCCCTTGGGCGCAAGCGTCATGATGATGTTGCGGCCCTCCTGCTTGGGCTGGAATTCGATGGTGCCGAACTCCTCGACCTCGGCGGCAAGACGCTGCAGCAACTCCACGCCGCCGATCGGGCGGGACTGCTCACGGCCACGCAGCATAATCGTGACCTTCACCTTGTCGCCGCCTTCGAGGAATCGAACCACATGGCCCTTTTTCACATCGAAATCATGCTCGTCGATCTTGAGGCGGAAACGAATCTCCTTGATCTCGGCAGTGCTCTGATTGCGGCGGGCTTCGCGAGCCTTGATCTTCTCGTTGTACTTGTACTTGCCGTAATCGATGAGCTTAGCCACGGGAGGCTTCGCATTCGGCGCCACCTCGACCAGATCGAGGTTGGCTTCCTTCGCCAGATTCAGCGCGACCGAAGTTGCGATAACCCCCACCTGTTCGCCATTCGGGCCGATCAGGCGTACTTGAGATACGCGAATCTCGTCGTTAATCCTTGGTTCGTCGCTGATGATGACTCCATTCCTCGTGTTACCAGTCGCGTCAATTCCGATCCTGCGCGATTCGAGGCATACCGAAGAAGTCGCCCTTCAGCGGTCAAAGCTTCACGAATGATGTCATTCGTTCCGTGGAACGCGCACAACGCGCGGACCTGCGAGGCCAATGCCTTGAACCCGAAGCCATAACAGGCTTCCAGGTGGGAAAATCCGCTTTCTTGATTTCTCAAGCCAAATAAAGAGAATACCACACTCCTCGACTGGCCGACACGCCGGATGGTCCCACCCATCCACGGATGCGGTGGCCCGCGTTCGCCACGGCGGAAGGCGACGGCTCAGTAATACCGAATTCCCAAATAGACGGCAAGCACGATACCGGACACGCACGCCAGAATACGCATCAGCCGCTCGGGCACGCGGCGCACCACGGCCGGAGCGAATCGCGAACCGACCACCGATCCGATGAACAAGGCGGCCATGGCGGGCCAGTGAACCACCCCGGTGATCACGAACATGATGGTCGCCGAAATATTCGCCATGCCGCATCCAAGGGTTTTCAACGCGTTGATCTCGGCATATGGACCCACCTTGCCGACCGACAGCACGGCCAGCGTGGCGGTGCCGGACCCCGCGCCGAAATATCCCGAGTAGACCGACAATGCCGACATGGCGGCCACCATCGGAATTGTTTCGCCGGGATCCCCCCGCCGACCGTCACGCTCCGGGCGTCCGGCACTCCCCCGCCGGCTGGCGGAGCCCCCCGCATCGGCCGACCCGCCAGCCCGCGCGGGGGCTCCGTCGGATCCCGCCGCCGTCTTCCTCGGCCTGGCGAGAATCAGCAACGCGCTCAGCGCGAGCATCGGAGGCACCGAATACTCGAAGAACCTTGCGGGCAACGTCAGCAACAGCAGCGCGCCGATCACCCCGCCGACAAGACCGATCACCGCATACACCAACGCGACATGGCGGCGGCGGCGCAGTTCGGGTCGCGCGCCCAGGCACCCACCAATGACGATGCCCACATTACCCGCGGTATTGGTGGCCGAGGCCATCACCGGAGGCACTCCCACCGCCAGCGTGGCGGGAAAGGAGATCAGCGAGGCGAGGCCCACGCTATAGCCAACGAAACCGGCCCCTACGCCGGCAGCCACCAAGGCGACGAATTGCCAGATAGTCATGACTCATATGCTAACGCCGGGCCACCGCGACGAGGAGTCATATGCCAGCGATTGCAACGAACCGAAGCGCCTTGCGACGCGGTCTCAGCCGCGACGGGCGACCAGCGAATCAACCCAGTAGGCAAGCGGCGGCAATAGGGCGAGCTGCAGCACAATGCCGGGCAGGCCGGCGGCAAGATCGCCAGTCCAGATCGAGGCGACGTCCACGCCACTGCCGAAGGCGGCCACCGCAATGGCCACGGCGATCGTGTAGGCCACACGACCGGCGACCTGCGCGACAACCACTTTGGCGAGGAACGGCAGACGCACGCCGCGCAGCAGGCCGGCCACCAAGCCGTAGACGCACAACTCGACCACCATGAGCGGAAGCATCGACGCCACCGGCATGCCGGTCAGCGCAAAACTGGCCAGTGGAGCCAGCGCGCCCGAAATCGCGCCGGCCACCGGTCCGGCGATCAGACCGACGAAGATGATCGGCAGATGCATGGGCAGGAACGCCACCCCCAGCGCGTCGCCCATGCCGCTGGCCGCTCCGATGATGTGAACCGCCTGCGGCAACGCGACGGCCGCGGCAATGGCGAACAGCGTGGCCGCGGCGGTGGTTTTCACACCGAGCTTCGGCAGATCAGCGTGGGTCAGGGTTGTTGAAACACTCATATCGACTCCTTTGAACAGATAACCAGAACAGATAGTCGGAACGGATACGGCCAATGCGCAAAACGACGGCGGGACGCTAGCCGATTGCCGGCCCCCGCAGATCCACCGTGGTGACGACATCGGCGGCCTCGCGGGCGCCGGTCGCCTCGAAATACCGTTCCTCAAGCGGGATCCACTCGTCCCTGAACCGTTGCAGCATTGTCGGATTGCGCCTGGCGAGGCGACGCAGCTGCTCCTCGGGGCTGATGTCGAGAAAAACCGACAGCCGGTAGTAGCGCCGCAAATCCGGGTGGAGAGCGTAGCTGCCCTCCACCAACACCACCGGCGTCGCAGAGGGATCGACCGTCACCACGTCGTCGGCGAAACGACCGGCATGGCAGTCCCAGGGATGGAAGGCAACGGCATCGCCGCGGTCCAGCGGCGCAAGCACCTCATGCTCGACCCGTTCGCGGTCGACGTTGCCGCCCGGCTGCGCCAGACGCTCGGGCGAGCGCTGCTCGGGGCGCAGGAAGAAATCATCCATATGCACCACGGCGCATCCAAGCCGATCGCGCAGCATGGCCGCCAGCGTGGTTTTGCCGGAGGCGCACCGGCCGTCGATACCGATCATCACCACCATGAGAAACCCGCGATCCGGCGTCAGTCCAGCACGGTCAGACGGTACTCGCGCGAACCGATGCCCAGCTCCGCGGCGTGCTCAAGAATATGCTCGCCGTGACGGGAGGCGATGCGCTGCGAAACCGACGCCCCATCCGGCGCGGCATGGATCAGGTCCACGCAGGCCTGGTCGAGGGCCACCGGATCAAGCGACGACAGCACGCCGATATCATGCATGTCCGGCTCGGAGGGCGCGGCGAAGCAGTCGCAGTCCACGGACAGGCGGTTCATGATGTTGAGATACTGCATGCGGCCACTCATATGCGTGATCACGGCTTCATCCGCCTCGGCCATGGCCTCCAGGAACTCGAGCTGCGGCGCCTCGACCCACTGGTCGGCGGAGCGCCCCCCGGAGTGGATCCAACGCTTGCCGTTGGAGGAGGCCAGTCCGATGGACACGTTCTTCAGCGCCCCGCCGAAGCCTCCCATCGGATGCCCCTTGAAATGAGACAGCACGAACACCGAGTCATAATCGTCGATATGCCTGCCGACGATGTCATAGGCGATTACCTTGTGCTTCGCGACCGGGATCCTGATCTCACCGCCCATGTCGAGGATCTCGACCGGGGCGATGTCGGCATAGCCGTGATCGCGCATCACCTTGAGGATTTTGTCCGGCGTCTCGCGGTTGCCGTTGTAAGCGGTGGCGCACTCGACCAGGGTGCCGCCGAGCTCGCCAACCAGATCCCTGATCAGCGCCGGGCTGAGGTTGTTGGATTTGTCCGATTCGCCCGAATGGATCTTGATGGCCATGCGGCCGGGCAGCTTCGCGCCGAGCGCATGGTATGCCTTCACGATGGACTGCGGCGTGATGTCGTTGGTGAAGAATACCTCGGGTGCGTCCGCCGATTCAGTGCGATGCTCGAGATCGCCGACTTCGCTCATGCTTTTCTCCTCGCCTTTCCGTACATGGACCGCCGGGAAGCCGGATGGCGCGTCGATGCGCCGCGGCAGCCGTCGCGTCTTCTTACGAACTATACACTTGGGTGTCATGAACAATGACACTTCCGCCGGCGGGACACGCGTCGGAACATGCGTGATATTCGGCGCCGGCGAGTATTACGCCGGCGCGGGGAGCCTCCCGCAGGTGCCGGACGGCGCGCTGGTGATCGCGGCCGACGGCGGGCTCGACCACGCACGCTCGCTGGATATTCCCGTCGACGTCGTGGTGGGCGATTTCGACTCGATCGTCGACGCCCATCCGCTCGACGGCGAACAGAGCATCGTGCTGCCGCCTCAGAAAGACGATCCGGACATGCTGTCGGCCCTGAAAATCGGCTGGTCGCGCGGCTGCCGCGTATTCCACATCTACGGCGGTCTCGGCGGCCGCGTCGACCACACACTCGCCAACATACAGCTCATGGCCCTGCTGGCCGCGCAGGGTGGCATCGGCCTGCTGCATGGCGACGGCACCGTCGTCACCGCCATTTGCGACGGCGCGCTGTCGTTCCCGGCCGATCACGGCGTCGCCCCCGGACGCATGGTGTCGGTGTTCGCCCACAGCGACATCTGCGAGGACGTGAACGAGCCGGGGCTCAAATACGAGTTGCGGCACGGCACACTCACCAACACGATGGCGCTGGGCGTCAGCAATGAACTGCTGCCGGGCGTCGCGGGGGCGATCGGGGTGCGGCGGGGCACGCTGATCGTGACGTTCCCGGCGGAGGCCCCCATGCCGGTCGTGACGCGCTTCCACGAGTTCGACGGGGATTTGGGGCCGCTCGACACGCAGGTCTCCTCGCTGCTGTCCGACCGCCTGCAGACACGGCGGCCATCGTTGCCGTAAGTACAGGCGGCGCATTACAGTGGGAGGCGTTGGTAAACAATGGCCCGGTGCCAATGCGCGCCGCGGTCCCCTCAAAGGGAGTAATTACATGACAGTTAAGATTGGTATCAACGGCTTCGGTCGCATTGGTCGTCTCGCCTTCCGTCGCATTTTCGAGCTGCAGGCTCGCGGCGGCCAGGCTGGTGACATTGAAGTTGCCGCCATCAACGATCTGACCACCCCGTCCGTGCTCGCCTACCTGCTGAAGTACGACAGCACCCACGGCACCTTCCGTCACGACGACGGCACCCCGGTCGACGTGAAGTCCACCGACGACTCCATCATCGTCGACGGCAAGGAATACAAGGTCTACGCCGAGAAGGATGCCAACAACATCCCGTGGGTCAAGAACGACGGTGTCGAGTACGTGCTCGAGTGC
>ERZ808240.3934-NODE-3934-length-13807-cov-14.616565_pt1 | contig 13807 bp, 15 predicted proteins | sample MGYA00521084_ERZ808240 | MGnify/ENA primary metagenome ERZ808240 (study PRJEB31516, sample SAMN03275571) | gut metagenome | biome: mammalia-associated habitat; material: feces | host: Papio cynocephalus | place: Kenya | collected 2012-08-06 ... | reverse complement strand
AATACTCCACGGAATGGAAAGACGGCATGGAACCTTATTATCCTGTTAACGACAAACAAAACTCTGAGCTGTATGCTCAATACAAGGCTTTAGCAGATAAGGAGGAAAATGTAATCTTCGGTGGGCGATTGGCTGAATATAAATATTATGATATGGCTCCGATTGTGGAGAAGGTGATGAATATGTTCTAACTTATCACTTCAATTTATTAAGTCTACTATTGATGATAATGAATGCGCATGATAAATATATAAAGGATTTAGATAATCTTATTCAACGAGGTGATGATTTGCAACTAGGTCTTTATAATGAGCTTAAAGATGAGTTCAAAAAAGACTTCGACAAAATGCCCGAAGAACAGCTTGCTTTATTCAAAAATAAGTCTTTCAAGGATAAGTATGATTCTTGGTATAATGAATCTTATATGTTGATTAAGCAGTTAATGCCAGATCGTTTAGAGGATTTTGTCCTATTTTACAAGCAACCAAAACGTAAATCAATAACTAATCTTACTTATACAATTTCTGATTATTTACAAGGTATTGAAATAAAAAATGGTTATGGCGAAGTTGTAGTTAGCAGGAAACAGGCTCTAATTAAATTTCAGCAACAGTATTGTATAGTAGTTTCATTAAAATACAGATTTGAATCTTCCCTCTATGATATTCGTCAGTTGGTTCAAGCTGATATGATGGACTCTGAAATTGATTCGGCAAGACATCTTTTTATGAATGGTTTCTTGAGAGCTGCAGGTGCTATTTGTGGTGTAGTATTAGAAAGACATTTCTCCATGGTATGTGAATCTCATAAATTAAAGCTAAAAAAGAAAAGTCCATGTATTAATGACTATAATCAAATTTTGAAAGATGAGGATGTTATAGATACTGCTACGTGGAGACACATACAGTTGCTTGGCGATATACGAAATCTATGTGATCATAACAAGGGCGTAGAACCAACAAAGATTCAGTTAGAAGATTTGATTAATGGAACAGATAAAGTTATTAAAACAATATTTTAATAATGGGACAAATAAATGGTACTTTACTATTCTATGTTTGGTTTGGTGCTTTTTGTGCAATGGCATTTTCTGTAACATCTAAAGGATTCAAAGGCATTCAGCCTTTGTTAAAGAAAATGTTCCCAAAGATGAGTGACAGATGGCTAATACTTTTTGATATAGTTTTATCTCCCATCTTGGGTGCTCTCTTTACATATGTTATAATGCAACCAACAAATTTTAAAGATGCAGTCCTTGAAGGGCTAACATGGAGTGGCACTTTCGTTGCTTTAAGCCAAAATAAGGAGGAGTAAAAATGGGAAATATTGATTTTATAAATGTAATCTTATTACTGCTATGCATTTTAATAGGGACTTGTGTGTTAATATTTATAAGAAATGAAGAACGGAGAATTGTAATAAGAAAATTTCTTTTGATAAATATATCTTTATCTCTATTAATACTTGTAGTATATTATTTGTATTTAGAAAGAACAATTAATGGAGCTGTACTTTTCCTTGGTAAAAAACAGACGGAAATAACTAATAGAATTACTGGAGAAGAAGATGTAAAGAAACTGCGAGATAGTTTGTTGATATATAAGATAGAATTGGAAAAGGTTAATGACCAATTAAGGGAATATTCTAAATATATAGATGTTAAGGACAAACAAAGTATGTTGAGAACAAAAATTGGCAATTTAAATGCTCAGATAGAGTTTATAGATTCATACAATGAAATCTTGCCTAAATCAGAATTTTCTAGAATACGGAAAGGTGAAACGACATCTGGAGAAACAAGTTGTTTTATTCTTTACCCGCCTAATAATTTGTCAGCTTCTCATCTTGATTTTGTCTTACGTTTTGTTAATGATGATGTAGTAAAGAATATTGCGTGCCTATATGTAGAAATAATGCATAAAAATCAAGATGGTTCTTTTACTCTTTTGTGGGAGGAGTATTATAAGCCTAGAAAAGGATGTAATAGACTTAGAGTGAATAATTATCTAAAAAAGAAAGATACAGAAATGAAAATTGGATTCTTTTGGAAAAATGAACTTGGGAAAAATGAATTTCCTAAGTTTGAGTATGTTAGATTTAGTATAAATAAAAAATAAAGATTTTAAATAACCGATATGGAAAAGATATTAACAATAGTAGTTCCTACGTACAACATGCAAGACTATCTTCGTCGTTGTTTAGATAGTTTGATTGTATCGGAGGAACATATGAAGCAACTTGAAGTACTTGTCATCAATGATGGCAGCAAGGATAATTCCTCAGCCATTGCTCATGAGTACCAAGACAAGTATACGGATACCTTCAGAGTTATAGACAAGGAGAATGGTAACTATGGTTCTTGTATTAATCGTGGACTAAAGGAAGCGACAGGTAAGTATATAAAGGTGTTGGATGCAGATGACTGGTTTGATACAAAATCATTTAATGAAGTCTTAGAGATAATGTCCAAAGTTGATGCTGATTTGTTTATTACTGATTTTTGTGAAGTATCTGTTAATGGTACAGTTACTAAGAACATGTCATTGGTCGGGAAACCAAAGCAGGAAGTTTTTGACTTTACAAAATTTTGCGTAAATCCTTTTGAACTTATTCCTATGCATTTTGTTGCATATAGAAGAGATATGCTAATTAAGATAAATTACACTCAATCAGAAGGCATTTCATATACAGATATGCAATGGGTTTTTCTTCCAATGGCATATGTTAAAACTTCCTATTACGCTCCAATATGTTTATATCAATACTTAATAGGCAGAGCTGGACAAACAATGGATAAATCTGTAATCAAGAAAAGCATTGGACAATTGATGAAAATGGTTGATGGTATGATTGATGCTTATAATAAGCATTGTTCTGAATTTTCTAATGTTGCTAATGATTTTTTGATTAAGATAATAAGCCTTCAATTTTACAAAATCTTTATGCTTGGTCTCATTGATAAAGCGGTAGATAATAAGGTAATGATAGAATTTGATAAAAAGTTAAAAATGTCGAATGCTGAACTGTATAATGTTTGCGACAATGTATGTTTTAGTAAGACTTTTAATCTCAGATTTATCAAAAAATGGCGAAATAGTTTATATCGAGAGCTTTCTTTTGGGGACTTGACCATAATTAAGATTGTACGGTTACTACAAAATCTTAAAAACCGATTAGGAATTTAGAGCTTTATGGTTAATACATTTTTATTAAGTATAATTATTCCTGTATATAATGTTGAGAAATATATTATGAAATGTATGTCATCCATTATAAAGCAAATAAACGAATTAAAGGAAAATGACATTGTTGAAATTATTATAGTGAATGATGGTACACCAGATAATAGTATCAATATTATAACAGATTATATTAGACAATATGACTTTGTAAAAGTTATAAGTCAGGAAAACAAAGGACTAAGTGCTGCAAGAAATTTTGGATTATCAAAAGCAAGTGGTAAATATGTTTGGTTCTTTGATTCTGATGATTGGCTTAATAACGGTTCTTTGGAGCCTATTGTTCTATATTTAAAAAAAGGGCTTGATTTATGTGTGATTGGAAAAATAAGTATTGATGAAGAAAAGAATATCCTTGATACATATCTTTTTCATAAGAAACATAAAGCTTTAGAACTCATACGGGATAATCAGTTTATGGCACAATTATATATTGTACGTAGACAAATCCTTCAAGATAATGATTTACATTTTTATGAAAGCATTTACCATGAAGATGTTGAGTTTACTCCAAGAATGTTATGCCACATAAATAAATATTGTATTATAGATAAACCTATTTATTGTTATCTGAAGCGAATAGGTTCCATTACGATGGGAAATGGTTTGACATATAATCCTAAACGGGCAAAAGATACATTTTTAATTGTTAAGTCTTTGGATTGTTTCAGAAAACAACTTACTTTTTCTGACAGAAAAGAATTTTCGCGTATTATTTCATTGCTGATGAACAATGTCTTGCAAGACATTCCAAATATGGAAAAATCAACAATAGAACTTGTTCGTAAATTGTTTAAAAATAACAAGACGTATTTCTGTCATTTACTTAAATCATTGAATTTAAAATATATGTTAGAATGGATTCTCTTTTCTATGTTTCCATCTAATGTAATAGAGATATTTTCTTTTGTGAAAATTAAAAGACTAAAATAAATATTTTATTATACAATGAATAAAAGCTCTCTAATAGTATTTGTATGCAGCCTGTCTCTTTTAGCTGTATTATATTTTTTGTCTCAAGATTTATTTATTTCAGAATTTAGATTTGAGTATAATTTTCTTGTGATTTCTTTGGTCATATTTATTGGTATATATTCATTTGGTATTTACAAATCAATAAATAATTTATTCCAACCGTTACATATATATGCTTTCTTTTATATCTGTATTTGTTTCTTAACTCCTTGTTTCATGATTCTTGCACATGAAGAAGATTGCCATGGAGTAAATGTTATGAGAGGGTGTATACCTGGTACTATTTATGTAATTATAGCTTTTCTAAGTTTTTTATGTGGATACCTAAGGAACCAAAATAAGCAAATAAAGATTGAAACGTTAGAGATTTTATCGCAGACAAAAATTAAACGGATTTTAAAGACATCTTATATCTTCTTTGGTATCGCATGTGCTTTAAACCTTTTCCTTTTAATATCCATAGGCTATAATTTGAATTATCTTTTCACTTTAGGTGGAGATGGACTTGCAAAAGTAACTGGCATTCCTGATAATTTACGTTTTCTGTTTAATTCTGGATATGTTCTTTTAGTTCCGTGGTTGTTTATTTGTGCCTATGGTAATAAATGGGCTACTTTAATTGGGGCATATTTGTTGTTCATTATATTTTATGCTTATGGATGGCGTTTTATAATTTATATTGTTGCAGTGTCTGGAGCTATTGTTTATTTTAGAACTAGAAATAAACAACCTAAAATATCCCACATATTGGTATTGGGTGCGGGGCTTTTGGTATACAGTACAATTGGCGGTATGATGCGTGGAGCCATGAGAGCAGGTGAAAATGCAACAGTTCAAAAAGTTGAAACAGATAATTTCATATACACATTAGAAAGTAATTTTGATATCTATAAAACATATTATGGGGTGGTTCAAACTTATCCATCAAAAGAAGACTTTTGGTATGGACAAGCTGTAGTTGCTTCTCCAATCATAATGTGGATACCTCGTTTTGTATGGCCAGACAAGCCATTGGGAACAGAGTATCCTTTGACAATAGGAATTATGAAATCGTGTGGAAATGAATCAATAGAAGGTGCAGCTATGGCTTCTCCAAATATAACTGAGTACTATTTAGATTTTGGAGTGATCGGTATAATCTTATATAGTTTTATTTTAGGTGTTTTCTGCAAAAAAATGCTAAGATTGTATTATGGAAAGTCTTTGTATGGAGTTATAAAATATGCTCTATTCTGTGGCTTCCTTATACAATTAATAAACCGTGGCTATATGGCACAGCTCGTTACGTTGATTGTAATTTTGTATTTGCCATTACTCCTTTATAGAAAATATTATGTCGCAAAATAACTCTCATTTTACTGTCGATTACACCAATATGCTCAAAGGGGTAGCATTACTATTTCTTTTGTGCAATCATTTTTGTGTTGTAAAAGATTGGATTTCCCCCCCCAGTGAACTTCTTGATATAATGATAAAAGGGAAGCCTTTGTTGGGATATGTTGGGGCTTTTGGCAAGATTTGTGTGGCAATATGGGCATTCTTGAGTGGGGTGGGAGCATATTATTCTTACAAAAATGATATTATGAGGGCGTATAAGAATAATATTCTTAGACTTATAAATCTGTTGATACAATATGCACTTATCCTTGCCGTTGTATTTGTCCCAGTTATTGCCTTATGCAAGCCGAGTTTCACGGGGGAGCCATATACTATAAATCTTTGGCATTTTGTGTGTAATGTGTTTGGATGCGATGCGGAGTATGATAAGGCGGCATGGTATATGAGGTTTTATATTATGTTTGTCTTGTCTTTTCCGGTGATTGTTGCTGTAAAGAGTAGGATTGGAAACGACTTTATTTTTTATGGAACAGTATTCTTGTTTTTCTTGTTTGTACCCAAACTATTTTTCATTATACACAATGATATGATGCTTGGTACTGTTTCTTTAAAGCAAGCTTTAGGAGAATATTGCAATTATATCTTAATAGTTATTGTGGGGTATATGGTTGCAGAATATCGAATGTTTGAGAGATTTCAGAAAATGCTGAGCGTAAAAGTAAATATTGTTGTGTCTATGTGTTTCTTGGTTATTGCGATGGCTTTGCGTTCATATAGTAAAACAATACATCTTGGCGTTGTTGGTATTTATACTGATATTCTGATAACTCCATTTGTGGTGTATTCTTTTTTTGTATACTTTCAGTTCGTGGGGGATAATATTCGGCATCTGTTTATATATATCGGCAAAACGAGTATGGTTGTATGGTTGGTGCATTGGATATTCAATGTTGGTGTGCCACAAATTCAAGCCGTTGCGTATTTTCCAAAACTAAGTTATTTGGTTATACTTTGGGTATTGATGATGTGTCTTGGATTCAACCATATTTTCTCGTATATCGTGAGGAAATCAAATTTACTTATCAAAATTAAGAAATAACGTAATGAAAATAATAGTAGCCCATGAGGGTAAGCAACATTCTTTTCGCACGGCTGAGGCTCTGTTGCAGAAAGGATATCTTTTCAAGTATATTACGACTATATACGACAAACCGTTTTCATTGACACGTTTGGTCAAATGGTTATTGCGAGGGGATGCAAAGAAGAAGTGTGCTTCGCATAGAACAAGTTCCATTCCCGACGATATGGTCTTGCAGTATTGTGAAGGGAAGGGACTTTTGAGATTGTTTCTTAGTAAGATTCCTGCTTTGTACAAGCATTTTCCACATTATTATGATTGGCTGCACGACAGTTTCGGACGTAAAGTCGCTGAATACGCCATCAAGAATAATGTGGATGCAGTTATCATGTATGACACCAATGCCAATGAATGTTGGCGAATACTGAAAGAGCATGCACCACAGATTAAGCGGATACAAGATGTGTCGATTGCCAATAGACTTTTTATGAAAGAAAATTTCATAAAGGATATGGAGCAAACGCACGATACAAGCATAAAAGAAGAACAGATATATCTTTGGAACGAGAATAATTGCAAAAGATTTTTAGAGGAAATAAAAGATTCTCAATATTTCTTGATTGCCTCGAATGTCGTTAAACGTTCCATGATGTTCAGCGGTGTGAAAGAGGAACAGATGTTTATGGCTCCATATGGAGTGGATTGCAGAAAATTCAACTTCGTTCAGAAACAACCGCTGACGAAACCTTTGAAACTCGTTTATGTAGGACAGGTAACTTATCGCAAAGGAATTCATCATCTACTGAAAGTTATGGACAGAATTTCAGAGAATGATGTTGAACTCTATTTGGCTGGTGGATATTCGGAGGCGACGCCTTTCGTTAAAGAATATAAAGACAGAAAGAATATCCATTTCTTGGGATTTGTTACACGTGATGCCTTGGCTTCGTTGTATCAAAAGTCGGATGTTTTTGTTTTTCCAACTTTAGGCGAAGGATATGGTATGGTTATATTGGAAGCCTTGAGCTGTGGCGTTCCTTGTATCGTCTCCGATTTGGCAGGAGGTGATGATGCTATAATAGAGGGCTATAATGGTTTTAAATTTAAGGCTGGTGATGACGACGACTTGTATAATAAAATAATGTGGTTTATGAATCATCCTGATAAACTGCCGGAATTGAGCCAAAACAGTAGAACATCCGTTGAGAAGCAAACCTGGCAGAGTTATTATGACTGTGTGGTAAAGGCTGTGGAGACGATAATGAATGTAAAAAAATGAAAGATTTTTGGTTATATTGATTGAATATCTTATCTTTGCAAAAGATAAGCTTCGACTCGGCATAATATTCAAGCAAGCTTGATATCCTACTTTCATTTGCACGAAATTTAAATGTTTAAAAGAAGAAGATTATGGAACAAGAAAAGAAATACAACAAGGTTGGTGAATGGCTTCATTCTGATGCAGAGCCTATGATTGATTTGTCTGGTATGTCTGATACAGACAAAGCTTCTTTGCTTAAAATGGTTATGAGATGAAAGTTTATCTTGACACCAATATGCTTTATTTCTTATTGTTGAAAAACAATGAAGATATATCACCTGCTGTAAACTCAATATTGAGCGATTATCAAACGGTATTGTGTACAAGTTCTGTATGTGTGCATGAACTTATTCATTTGTGTCATATAGGTAAGGTTCCTATAGGAAAGAAAAAGTCTGTTTTAAAAAAAGCTCATGATGTTTTGATATGGCTTAATGATATGAATATTGGAATTGTTGCTGTTACGGATAAACATCTACAGGAATATGCAGATTTGCCATTCTATGATGATCACAAAGACCCCAATGACCGCTTGATTATTGGACAAGCAATATCAGACAAGGTTTTGTTGGTTAGTTCAGACCATAAATTTGAGCGGTATGTAAAATATGGCTTAAATTTCATATTCAATAAACGATAATCCCCCAATCAGTAAGTTATTTGACTTAAGGATTGGGAATGCAGATGAGCACCTTAATACTGACTTTTGCTTTAAACGGCTGTTCAGTTCAGAATTCAACAAAGAGCCGTTTATACGCTTTCTGAATGAAATGTTTCATTTGGAAAGCCACTGATTCATTGACAACAAAAGAAAAATTTCTATAATTCATTTTTATTAATTTGGTATTGCAGTATGAATTGACAAATATTCATACTAAGATGCTGTATACTCGTATTTTTTATGGAGAATATTATTCTCATTCCCTTCGCATTCTTAAAAACTTATTCGGGGGGGGTAAACCTGAAAGAAAGTAATAATAAGCTGGATTTATATCTGAAGAATTGCTGCGTGTCGTGTGTTTCGGCAAAGAAGAATGCTGGCAAAGATACGGATGTGGCTTTAGTAACAAACTTGGATGTTCCTGAAAAATATGGGAAAATACTTAAGCAGGCTGGAGTGAAAACACTTAAATATGATTTCGATCACTTCAACTTTAATGGAACATACGACTGGGCTTTGGCATTCTACAAGCTTAATGCCTTGTATCATGCGGTGAAGGAGTTGGACTATGACAACTTTGCTTATCTTGACTCTGATGTGTATGTGCAGGGGGACTTTTCTGATATATGGAAGGAATGTTCAAAGAAGATTCTGATGTATGACATTTGTCACGGGCTGCAAGTGGAAGACTACAAGAGGTTCTTGAAAGAAACGACAGATTTCTTAGGTTGCGATTCTTTAGGACTGACGCATTATGGTGGCGAATTCTTCGCTGCAAGCAGAGAGAATGCACAGGCTTTTGTTGCAGAATGTATCTCCGTTTATGACGAGATAATGCAAAAGTCGTTTCAAACCAGCATGGGCGATGAATTCATCTCTTCTTTGGCAGCAGCGCGTATTGCAGACAAAGTGAGAAATGCCGGTGCTTACATTTATAGATTCTGGACTCGGAGATTTCATCTGATGTCTACCAATTATGAATATAATCCTGTAGCTGTTTTGCATGTACCTCAAGAGAAAGATTTTGGTATGTTGAAAATCTTTGACCGGTATGTGGTTCATGATAAGTTGCCAAACAAAAGAAAAGTTTGGCAGCTTCTGCATCTGAGCCATACAGACTGGAAGATTGCTCTATACCTAAAACTGCAAGCCTTAAAGGGGTAGCCGCAAAGCGGATTTATGGGCTTACAAGATTTACATGTAATGAAAAAAGTTTTATTTATTACCAATCTCCCAACTCCTTATAGAATAGACTTCTATCGGGAGTTGGGGAAACGGTGCGACTTGACTGTGGTGATAGAGGCAAGGCGTTCAAATGATTTGCATTTCAACTGGAATGATGACAATATCCAAACTTTCAAACTTGATTATCTTAATGAGGGTAATCTGAATGAGAAGAAGACAAACTGGTCTGTTCTGCCATATTTGTCTAAGCGGAAGTTTGATGTGATAGTTGTTTCTTGCTATCATACTTATACCGGAATGTTGAGTCTTGCTTGGCTGAAAGCTAAGCATATCCCGTATGTCTTTGAAACGGATGGCGGTATGATAGCCAATGCCGAGGCGTCTCTGAAAAAAAAGTATAAGACATTATTGATAAAAGGAGCAAAGGATTATTTCAGTCCGAGCAAAGGTAGCGATGACTATCTGTCTTATTACGGCGCAAAATATGACACCATTCACCGTTATCCTTTCTCATCCCTTTCTGATGCGGACATACTTCCTCGATTATTGTCTGTACAGGAAAAGAATGATATCCGTCAGCGTTTAGGCGTTAAAGAACCGAAGGTGATACTTGCTGTTGGTCAGTTTATCCACCGTAAAGGTTTCGATGTGTTGATGGAGGCGGCTAAGGATATGGATAGAAATATCGGCATTTATATTGTTGGCGGAAAGCCGACAGAGGAATATCTGTCGCTTCAAAAGAAATACGACCTGACACAGGTGCATTTTGAGGGATTCAAGACCAAAGATGAATTGGCAGAATATTTCAAATCTGCCGACTTGTTTGTTCATCCTACACGTGAGGATATTTGGGGACTGGTTATCAATGAGGCGATGGCATACGGGCTGCCTGTGGTGACCACCAACAAATGTGTGGCCGGTATGGAACTGGTTTCTGACCAGGATTGCCTGATAGATACGGATAGTCCAGAACAACTGAAGTCTATTATGGAAACTCTGATGGGGAATGATGAAAGACGGTTGCGAATTGCCAGTGATAACTTAAAGAAAATAGCAGGATATACTGTAGAGAAAATGGCAGAGGCACATATAAAAATTTTTGAAACTCTATGAAATCAATTTGTTTTTTAGCCCAGTTTCCACCTCCTATGCACGGATTGTCGAAAGCTGTGGAGACATTATATAATTCCCGGTTGAAAGAGAAGTATCATTTCTCGAAGATTGATATCACTAATAACAAGAGAATCTTGCACTCGTTGATGGCTTTAATAAGATGCAAGAGCGATGTGGTGTATTTCACTCTTTCGCAGACCCGTGGCGGAAATCTTCGCGACTTGATGTTCTTGAAACTGATTCAGTGGCGCAGGAAGAAATGTATCGTGCATATCCATGGTGGTTATTATCGTCAGTTGATTGACAATGACGTTTCTGCTTGGCAGCGAAAGATGAACTACCATGCCGTGAAACGATTGGCTGGTGGCATCGTGCTTGGTCATTCGCTGCATGGCATCTTTGAGGGGATTTTGCCTGATTATAAAATCTTCGTTTGTCCCAACTGTGTGGACGATGCCTTTATCGCTCCTTCTGTGGATGAGAAATTATCCAAGATGCAGGTTGAGGGAAGCAAGCTACATATCTTGTATTTGAGCAACTTTATAGAAGCGAAAGGTTATCGAGAAGTGCTGCAACTGGCTCGTATGGCACAAGAGAGAGGGGACGGAGATAAATTCGTGTTCCACTTTGCAGGTAAGTTCTTTGACCCTGCTGAAGAGGAGTTCTTCAAGAGTCATAGCAAAGGTTTGGGAAATGTGGTATTTCATGGAGTTGTTGGTGGACAGGACAAGGTGGACTTACTGAATCAAAGCCAAATTTTCTCTTTGTTGTCTCGTTATCCTAATGAGGGACAGCCAATCTCTATCTTGGAGGCAATGGGAAACGGTATGGCTATCATTACTACCGACCATGCTGGTATCCCTGAGATTGTATCGCATGAGAACGGTTTCACTTGCAGCAAGCAGAACATTGACGTGAATGAGATATACCCGTATCTGTTGGATTGTTATCAGCACAGGGATAAACTTGCAGCTGTTTGTCGGTTGAACTATCGGGAAGTCAAGGAGAAATATACGGAGAAGCAGTATATAGACAATATGGACAAGATTTTCTCGAAGATATGAATAAGCATCAAAAGGACTTGTTCCTTCTCTTGAAATCCGCATTGTGGAGTGATGAGTCAGATGCTCGGTCTGTTCATGATGTGGATTGGGATGAGATATATAAACTTGCCAAGGAGCAATGTTTAGTTGGAGTCATTGCTGATTCTTTCAGGTTTCTTGACGAGGAGGAATGCAGCAGAGGCGAGAAACTCAGATGGTTGGCTTATGTAGTGAGACTGGAACGAACGAATAGGGAGATGAATCTCTTGGTTGACAAGCTTTTCAAGAAGTTCCATAAAATGAAGCTTTCTCCTGTTCTTTTGAAAGGTCAAGCTTTTGCTGCCAATTATCCTTATCATCTTCACCGGCAATGTGGCGACATTGATATTTACTTCAAGAACCGGGCTGACTGCGAAAAGGCGGTGGCTTGGGCAGCGAAGGTGGATGCGGAGGCTGCGGAATCATCAGACAACAAGCGAGAGCGGAAGCACTTTGCTTTTTCGGCAGAAGGAAATGTGGTGGAGCTACATTATTATATGTGTCTGTTTGAGAATGGACGTTTGCAGCGAAGGTTGCAAGAAATTATAGATGAGGAGTTTTCGCAAAATTCGCCTTTTTTTGTTGATATTGATGACGAACAAATAGAGTCAATTCCTCCTACATTATCCGTTCTGCACCAGATTATTCACATAGCCCGACATCTCTTGGAGGCAGGAATCGGATTGCGACAAATTTGTGATTTGGCTTTGTATATTGATAAACACAATGAGAAGGTAGACAAAGAAAAGCTCTGTAGATATCTGGAAGAATTGCAACTTTCTGCCGTGGCAATGGCTTTGGGAGACATTTTAGTGAAATGTCTTGGAATGGAAAAACGAAAGTTGCCTTTTGCAGCTGATGAGCGATATTCTGATTTTATCCTGAACGAAATTTTTGAAGGTGGAAATTTCGGAAAGAAAAAGGTGGAGTATAGAAATGAAAACAATGGCTTGCAACGCAAACTACAGTCCATCATATATTTTTATAAGCGTTGCAAATTATATATGCCTTTGATGCCGTCTGAGTCGAAGAGCTATTTCTGGAAAAAAATCAGACTGAACATCAAACTTCTTGTTACACATCATTATTAGTTATGGACACAATACAAGTGAAACTTGCTGCCTTTGATGGAAAGGATTTCAACAAAGGGGCAGGATTTCTAAAGACTACTTTATGGTATTTCGTGAACGCTCTCATCGTCAGGGCATCTTGGAATCCGTTTATGGGTATTAAGATAGCTTTGCTCCGTATGTTCGGGGCAAAGATTGGCAAAGGCTTGGTTATTAAAAATAATGTCATCATCAAGTCGCCGTGGAACTTGGTCGTAGGCGATGATTGCTGGATTGGCGAAGATTGCTGGATAGACAATCTGGATAAGGTGGTGATAGACAATAATGTTTGTATCTCGCAAGGTGCTTTACTGCTTACAGGCAACCACAACTATACCATTTCTTCCATGCCATACCGGAATGCCTCCATTCATATTGAGGATGGAGCATGGATAGGAGCAAAAACTACCGTATGTCCGGGGGTGACAGCTCATCGCAATTCTATTCTTACTGTGGGAAGTGTGGCTACCAAGGATATGGAAGAGAATGGGATATACCAAGGGAATCCTGCGGTGAAGATTAGGGAAAGGAAAATAAGAGAGTAATTCTGAAAAAATGAAAGTTTCAATCATAACAAGTTGCTACAACCGCGCAAAGACGATTCGCGGTTGCATAGAGAGTGTGTTGGCACAGGATTATCCCGATATAGAGTATATTATCGTGGATGGGGCTTCGACAGACCGTTCGGTGGAGATTATCCGAGAGG
>ERZ808240.3933-NODE-3933-length-13808-cov-3.384062_pt1 | contig 13808 bp, 10 predicted proteins | sample MGYA00521084_ERZ808240 | MGnify/ENA primary metagenome ERZ808240 (study PRJEB31516, sample SAMN03275571) | gut metagenome | biome: mammalia-associated habitat; material: feces | host: Papio cynocephalus | place: Kenya | collected 2012-08-06 ... | reverse complement strand
GAGACGCGGTGGGCGGATTCTTTTTTGGGGGAGTACGCGTGGTTGCGCTGGTACGATTTTATGGTAGTGAACAACAAAGAAAAATTATTCCATATCGGAATATTGCCGTCGTACGGCGCGCCGCTCGCGCTCATCTGCGGTGACCCGGGGAGGGTCGGGCATATCGCCGCGCTGTGCGAGGATCCGTCGCCGCTCGCGTCGAACCGCGAGTATACGTCGTATTCCGCAAGGCTTGACGGAAAGAGAGTAATCATCATGTCCCACGGTATCGGCGGACCGTCGACCGCGATCTGCGTCGAGGAGCTTTACATGTCGGGCGTCCGGACGATAATACGTATCGGCACCTGCGGCGGGATGAATAAGAATGTCCGCGCGGAGGACATCGTGATAGCGTCGTCCGCTATCCGCGCCGAGGGCACATCGAGGGAATATTTGCCGGTGGAGTTTCCCGCCGCGGCGGATTTTGAGGTGACGGACGCGCTCAGGAGAGCCGCCGGCGCGCTCGGACTCGTTTCGCATACCGGTATCGTCCACTGCAAGGACTCGTTTTACGGTCAGCATTCGCCGGAGCGTATGCCGATAGCCGACGAGTTACAGAATAAGTGGAGAGCGTATATCGCGGGAGGAGCGCTCGCGTCGGAGATGGAGACCGCGGCGCTGTTCTGTGTGTCGTCCTGCCTCGGCATACGCGCCGGAGCGGTTCTGCGGTCGCTCTGGAATCAGGAGATTGCCGCCGCCGGACTGCCAATGGACGGGAGCAACCCGAAGGATGAGCTCTCCGCCGCGAAGGTCGCTGTCATGGCGGCGAGGGGGCTGATCTGAGCCTATTTCATGCGATAGAGGGGCCGTCCGTCGAGGCGGATTACCCGGTTGTCGAGTATCTCGAGCTTCCCGTCCTTGCCGTCGACCGTGAGCGTGCCGTCTGAGAATTCATACTTTCTGACGGTGTTCCCGACGATGAGCTTTCCGGACGACGTGAACTCATACCTGACGCCGAACCCGTCCCAGACTCCGACGAGAGAGAAGACCTTTTCGGTCGTGGTATCAGTGACAGCGCACTCGGCAATGTCGTAGTCGGAAATTTCACCAGACGGCTCGTTCGCCGGTGACTGCTCTGACGGCGCGATACTGCCGAGAAACAGCGTGCAGACGAGGAAGGCTATCGTCGAGATCGATTTTATTATTTCTTCGAACATTTTTACCTCGGAATATAAAAACTACAGGACTGTGGAAGTCCTGTAGTTATTGTTTTTAGGATTAGAAGAGTTATGAATGGGAATTTGATGCGGGATAAGCTGATATTAATAAAATACATATTGCATGAGATATATTCCATTAATTATGTCTTTTTCGCTCATTGTGTGGACAATGTATAAGTTGTTTATTTTTACCAAAGTGATAAAACACTTTTTGTGATGAATGACAAAATATCGTGATTCATATTGACAATACGGAAAATATGTGATATACTGTTAGTGACATAGGTTATTGGGACTATATATTGCTAACCAATTGGCATATTGCTAGCTATTGTCAAGCTGTTAGCGTAAATTCCAAAATAATTTAAGAATTAGTCAACAACGTTGACTATGGGAGAAAGATTATGAAAAAAACTCTGACAAGAATTCTCACTGACGGTATTTTCTCAACGGTAACACTGATCACGGCAGCGTTTATTACACTTATAGCGAATAGAATTTTTGACACACATCTTGAATTATCAAGCCGCTTCGATATGAATCTGATTTCGCTGAAACTCAGTCGTATTGCCGTACCTCTTCTTGTTTTCGCGCTTGCGGAGATTATGCGACGGTCTGAAAAGAAGATTAGGATTGTGATTGCCGCGTATTTATCCGGAATTGCTTATGGTGTCGCGTATGTTTTGTATTGTGCTGTGAGCAAAGTGGAAATACTGTTCTGGGAAGACAATATTTTCGGAATATTTTTCTGGACGTCGCTGTTTATTTATATCATCTCGCGAGTATCCTGCGCGATGAAAGCAAAGGATAAGAAAAGTGTGCTGACATATATGCTTGTCCTCATCACTGCGTTGATCATTTCGGTTGCCACCGCTGTTTTTTATATTGAACCGGATATTATTGTCATCCCTGATAGTATTTCTATGGATATAATAAAGAACGCGGCGCGTGTGCTGTTTATGTCACCGCTTGTTAGTCGCAGAGGCGTTGGTATGGTTATAATGGGTCTACTGTTTTATTTGGTCAGGGACAGAAATTATCAATGTCTCGTATATCTTGCTTTCTGCGCGTTTTCGCTTGTTGGCGCCCTGTATGGCGTCAATGGGTACTGGCACGATTCATATCAGTATTACATGATTCTCGCGCTCCCACTCATATTTTTATACAGGAAAGAACACGCCTGAAAACGAAACAGAATAAAAGCTCCGGCAGACTTCGTATGAGATCTGCTGGAGCTTTCTATATACAATGAAATCAATCAAGCCATTTTAATAGGCAATTATGGACAAATCAAAGAAAATAAGAAAAGTACTTGATTATACCAGGCTATTGTGATAAAATCATATAGGAGGTGGTGTTGTGAACAAGTATTATGAGGAGACAAAAGAAAATCACAACGTGTTCGGTTACGGACCCATCGGCGATTTTCCGCAGCACTTTCATTCGTCAATAGAGTTCGGGTATATATTGTCCGGTAGTGAAAAAGTTATGGTCGAATCCGAGGAGAAAATACTTTCCAAAGGGTCGGCAATGTTGGTGCTGCCATATCAGTCGCACGGGTATGAGAAGGTTTCAGACGGGGAGAAGTTTTTTGTTCATAGTCCCGTCGGATGTTATGAATACTCCGGAGATAAAACACTCAGGAATAGTTCTTTCGACGCCGTTTTTTTCGTATTCTGGGAAAGACCTCGAGTGTATGGACAGTATGATAATGCCGCTCATCAGGCAGATAAGAAAATGTGGAGATACAATACCGGTCAACAGTCATATATGGTATACGGAGCTGATCCGCGCGATAATTCTGTTTCATATCGATCACACCGGATATTCTAAATCAGCGCCGCAGGCAACCGAGGCGAGACTCATACAGAGGATAATGTCGGCTGTCGACGCGTATTATGAGGACTGCAATTTCTCAGCGAAGACCGCGTCGAAAATGATAGGTATTTCTCAGCGATATCTGTCGTCGATTGTCCGTCAGCAGACCGGTCACGGTTTCAATGAGCACTTGAGAGAACTCAGACTGGCAAAATCGCGCCGTCTTTTGCAGGATACAGCGAAGAATATCGCCGAAGTGGCGCTCGAAAGCGGATTCGCCTCGATACGCACCTTCAATCGCGTATTCGCGGAATCGGTCGGCACGACGCCGAGAGAATACAGAGATAATATTGAAAAGCATATACTGTGAAAACAAAATCCCCCGCGGACCACATATGAAGCGATCCGTGGGGGATAACTGTTTATTCAGTTATTTCCGTCTGGTGAGAAATTACTTCTCTTCATCCGGCGCGTAAAGCGTAACGAGCTTCTTAAGTCTCTCGTACTTAGCCTTAGCGTTCTTCTCGGCCTTGCCGAAGAGCATATCCGCGCGCTCCGGGAACGCGAGCGCGAGACGGCTGTAACGGGTCTCGGACTTGATGAAGTCGATATAGCTTGCGGTCGGCTCCTTGGAGTCGAGGGTGAAGGGGTTCTTGCCCTGCGCTTTGAGAGCCGGGTTGAAGCGGAACATCTGCCAGTAACCGGCGTCAACGGCGCGCTTCATCTCGAGCTGGCAGTTGGTCATGCCGCCCTTGACGCCGTGCATTTCGCAGGGGGAGTAGCCGATGACGATAGATGGTCCCGGATAAGCCTCAGCCTCAGTTATAGCCTTCAGCGTCTGGTTCATGTCGGCGCCCATAGCGATCTGCGCGACATAGACGTAGCCGTAGGACATAGCGATTTCGGCGAGATTCTTCTTGCCTGTAGCCTTGCCCGCAGCCGCGAACTGTGCGACCTGACCGATGTTGGATGCCTTGGATGCCTGTCCGCCGGTGTTGGAGTAGACCTCGGTATCGAAGACCATGATATTGACGTCCTCGCCGGAAGCGATGACATGGTCAAGACCGCCGAAACCGATATCGTATGCCCAGCCGTCGCCGCCGAAGATCCAGATCGACTTCTTCGAGAGGTAATCCTTCTCGGAGAGTATATCAGCCGCGATCGGGCAGCCCTCAGCCTTAGCCTTTTCGAGCTCGACTATGAGAGCGTCGGTGGCAGCGCCGTTCCTGGCGCCGTCGTCCTTGGTGTCAAGGAAGTTCTGAGCCGCGACCTTGAACTCGTCGGAAGCCTTTTCGGACGCCATCATCTCTTCGAGCCTGCCGATGAGACGCGCGCGGATGGTTTTCTGACCGAGGTAGATACCGAGACCATGCTCGGCGTTATCCTCGAACAGGGAGTTCGCCCATGCCGGACCCTTGCCGGTTTCCTTGTTGACGGTGTAAGGTGTTGCGGGTGCGGAGCCGCCCCAGATGGAGGAGCATCCGGTCGCGTTCGAGATATACATTCTCTCGCCGAACAGCTGAGTCACTATGCGTGCGTAAGAGGTCTCGGCGCACCCCGCGCAGGAGCCGGAGAACTCAAGCAGCGGCTGCTTGAACTGGCTTCCCTTGACGGTGGTGTTGATAAGTTCCTTCTTCTCGGAGACCTTTTTGACGGCGTAGTCAAAAGCGACCTGCTGATCGAGCTGGCTCTCCTGCGGGACCATCCTGAGGGCGACCTTGTCGGTTCCGTCCTTAGCGGCTTTCGCGTTGACCGGGCACGCCTTGACGCAGAGAGTACATCCCATACAGTCGAGCGGACTTACCGCCATCGTGAACTTGTAGTTCGTCTTGAGAACCGGCTTTGCGGCGAACTTGGTGGACGCCGGAGCGTTTGCAGCCTCTTCCTCTGTCATAGCGAACGGGCGGATGGTGGCGTGCGGGCAGACGAACGCGCAGCTGTTACACTGGATGCAGTTTTCGGGAATCCAGGTAGGAACAGTCACGGCGACGCCGCGCTTCTCATAAGCGGCGGCGCCCTGCGGGAAGGTGCCGTCGACGTGCGGCATGAACTTCGAGACGGGGAGAGAATCGCCGTTCATCTTGGAGACCGGGATAACGATATCCTTGACGAACTTGACGAGCTCGGGGCGGTTGCCCTCGACCTTTTCTTCCTTCTCCTCGACCTTGATGGACTTCCAGGAATCCGGAACGTTGATCTTGACGATAGCGTTTACACCGGCGTCGATAGCATTGTAGTTCATCTGAACGACAGCGTCGCCCTTCTTCGAGTAGGACTTCTTTGCCATGTACTTCATGTACTCGACAGCCTGGTCGATCGGCATGATGTTCGCGAGAGCGAAGAACGCGGACTGAAGGATCGTGTTGGTACGCTTGCCCATGCCGATCTCAATAGCCTTGTCAATCGCGTTGACAGTATAGAACTGAATGTTGTTGTCTGCTATATACTTCTTGCACTCGTCGGGGAGATGGCGATCCAGCTCCTCGGGAGTCCACTGGCAGTTCAGCATGAAGGTTCCGCCCGGCTTGACATCGTTGACGATCTTGAAGCCCTTCAGGATATAGGACGGGTTATGACATGCGACGAAGTCAGCCTTGGTGATATAATAAGGAGACTTGATGGGGTTGTCGCCGAAACGCAGGTGCGAGATGGTGACGCCGCCGGTCTTCTTGGAGTCATACTGGAAGTATGCCTGGATATACTTATCGGTGTGGTCGCCGATGATCTTGATGGAGTTCTTGTTCGCGCCGACAGTACCGTCGCCGCCGAGACCCCAGAACTTGCAGGAGATTGTGCCCTTAGCGGAGGTATCCGGAGCGTGCTTCTCCTCGAGGGAGCATTCGGTGACATCGTCCACGATGCCGATAGTGAAGCCGTTCTTCGGCTCGTCCTTCGCGAGGTTCTCGTAAACCGCGAAAATGGAGGACGGAGGAGTATCCTTGGAGCCGAGACCGTAACGGCCGCCTACGACCTGTGCCTTGATACCCTTGGACGCGAGAGCCGCGACAACATCGAGATAGAGCGGCTCGCCGAGAGCGCCGGGCTCCTTTGTCCTGTCAAGGACAGCGATCTTCTTCGCGGTCTTCGGAAGAGCCTCAATGAGCTTGTCGGCGACGAACGGACGGTAAAGTCTTACCTTTATAAGACCGACCTTCTCGCCGGCTGCGTTCATATAGTCGATGACTTCCTCAGCGACATCGCAGATCGAACCCATAGCGACGATCACGCGGTCAGCGTCCGGAGCGCCGTAGTAGTTGAAGAGCTTATAATCGGTTCCGAGCTTCTCGTTGACCTTGTCCATATACTCTTCGACGATAGCCGGAAGAGCGTTATAATACTTATTACATGCTTCGCGGTTCTGGAAGAAGATATCTCCGTTCTCAGCGGAGCCGCGGAGAACAGGATGCTCAGGATTGAGCGCGCGGGCTCTGAACGCGGCGATAGCGTCCTTGTCGACCATTTCGTCAAGATCCTTATAGTCCCAGACCTCGATCTTCTGGATCTCATGGGAGGTGCGGAAGCCGTCGAAGAAGTTGATGAACGGAACGCGACCCTTTATGGTGGAGAGATGCGCGACCGCGCCGAGATCCATGACCTCCTGCGGGTTGGTCTCAGCGAGCATAGCGAAGCCGGTCTGACGGCAGGCATAAACGTCGGAATGGTCGCCGAAAATGTTAAGAGCGTGAGACGCGACGCAGCGTGCCGATACGTGGATGACGCAGGGCAGAAGCTCGCCGGCGATCTTGTACATATTCGGGATCATCAGAAGAAGACCCTGCGAAGCGGTATAGGTAGTGGTGAGAGCACCAGCGGCGAGAGAACCGTGAACGGTACCTGCCGCGCCTGCCTCGGACTGCATCTCCATGACTTTGACACGCTCGCCGAAGATGTTCTTGAGACCGGTGGCGGACCAGGTGTCGGTCAGCTCAGCCATAACGCTCGACGGAGTGATAGGATAGATGGCGGCTACTTCGGTAAACGCATAGGACACAGTCGCGGCGGCCGTGTTACCGTCCATGGAGATCTTTTTTCTTTCGATTGCCATGTTTTGGAAAATCCTCCTGTGTTTTTTTATTTTGCGCATTATCAGGAGAGCGCCCCGCGACTTCCGGAGTCGCGGAAAGCCCACACTTATATAATAACACTTTTCGGGAGAAAAGTAAAGACCCAAAATGACAAAAATTGTGAATAATTTCGGAATTTATTTTCAAATGTGACCGTTATAATAATTCTTCTGTCAATATAAAGTCACAATCATCGGTATTTTTCCATGAAATTGCGACGCGAGGATGGTGAGAAACCGTCATAATCGGACCCTGCGGAAATGATCCACAGATCTGTGAAAAATATCTCTCAGTCGGCGAACATCGGGGTCGAGAGATATCTGTCGCCGGTGTCCGGAAGGAGGGCGACAATCGTCTTTCCCTTGTTCTCCGGACGGCGGGCGAGAAGGGTCGCCGCGAAGACCGCCGCGCCGGACGTGATGCCGACGAGCATACCCTCCTCACGGGCGATCTTCTTTCCGGTCGCGAACGCGTCCTCGTCTCCGATCGTCATCACCTCGTCGATAACGTCCATATCGAGTGTATCGGGCTTGAATCCGGCGCCTATGCCTTGCAGCTTGTGCGGACCGGCGACGCCCTTTGTCAGGAACGGTGAGCCCTCCGGCTCGAAGGCTACGACCTTGACGTCCGGGTTCCGGGACTTCAGATATTTTCCGGTTCCGGTCACGGTTCCGCCGGTGCCGACGCCCGCGACGAATATGTCGACTTTGCCGTCGGTGTCGCGCCAGATCTCGGGACCGGTCGTTTCAAAATGCGCTTCGGGGTTCGCGGGGTTCACGAACTGTCCGGCGATGAAGCTGCCGGGGATCTCCTTCGCGAGCTCGTCCGCCTTCTCAATGGCCCCCTTCATGCCCTTTGAGCCGTCGGTGAGGACAAGCTCCGCGCCGTACGCCTTCAGGAGGTTGCGGCGCTCGACGCTCATCGTCTCGGGCATTGTGAGGATGAGCCTGTACCCTCTCGACGCCGCTATGGACGCGAGACCGATTCCGGTGTTTCCGCTTGTCGGTTCGATTATGACCGAGCCCTTTTTCAGGATCCCGCGTTTTTCGGCATCCTCGATCATGCTCTTAGCGACGCGGTCCTTGACGCTTCCGGCGGGGTTGAAGTATTCGAGCTTCGCGAGGATGGTCGCCTCCACGTTGTTTTTTGACTCGTAGTTTACGAGCTCCATGAGCGGGGTGCCGCCGATGAGTTCGGTTACATTTTTATAGACGTTCATTGTTTATGCCTTTCTGCCGTTGCGGCTTGAAACTTTTTGCTTTAAGAAAATTATATCACCACCGCGGCGCCGTGTCAATAGAGAAAAGCAAAAAAAGTCGCAATCGTCCATATATATGTCCCCCGTGTGTATTCAAAAAAAGCTCCCGATATGCTAAAATATTATTGCCACGGAAAATTGCGGCTCAATCAATAAGTTTGCGGAAGTAATTTATGGAATATATTTTTCTCGTTGTCTCAATGCTGTCTTCGACGTCGCGTTCGCTTCTCTCAAAGCGGCTCAGCGCCTTCACGTCGACTCTCGCCGGGTTCGGCGCGGTGAACTCACTGATATCCGGGACGGCGTTTGTTTTGGTGATGGTCTATTGCGCCGCTTCCGGCGGGTTCGCGCTGTCCGGGCTCACTCTGGTGCTCGGGCTGTTTTACGCGGTGTTCACCGTTCTGGCGCAGCTTTCATATATGCGGGCGCTCGCCGTGGGGCGGGTCTCGAGCGTTTCGTTTTTCTATTCCTGCGGGTTCCTGATTCCAACCGCGGCGGGGCTCATCGTCTGGCGGGAGGGGATATCTCCGGTCGGCGCCATCGGCATACTTTTGCTTCTGCCCGCGTTCTGGTTCTGCGGCTCCAAGGACGTGAAGGAAAAAAAAGCCACGGAAAACAAGGGCTCGGCGTGGGTCATATGGGCGCTCGCGGCGATGGTCTCGTCCGGCGCCGTCGGGCTGATACAGAAAATACACAGGACGTCTGAATCGGCGGGCGAGGTCGGCGGGTTTCTCGCTGTGTCCATGGGTGCGTCGTTCGTTCTTTCGCTCCTGCCGCTTATATTCTCCGGTCAGTCTCCTAAGAGCTTCGGAATGAAAAAAAGCGACGCCGCGGCAGCCGCGGGCTGCGGCATATGCGTGGGAGCCTCGAATATCATCAACCTGATACTCACAGGTCTGATACCCGCGGTCATATTCTTCCCGGTTTTCAACGGCGGCGTTGTGGTCCTGTCCGCGGCGGCGGCGAGGGTCTTCTGCGGTGAGAAGATGACGAAGAAAGGGCTTTGCGGGATGATCATCGGTCTCTGCGGCATAATGCTCGCGGCGCTCAGATAAAAACAAACCTCTGACGGGGCGGTTCCTGTCAGAGGTTTTTGATAATATTCAGTCCGAAAGACCGATGATGCCGTTCAGCGTCTTCTCAAGCGCCCTCTCGTCGCGGTGTCTGACCCATATTGAGCCTTTGCCGTCCGAGATAATCACGGCGCCGTTGTCGGCGAAATCCACCTTGTGCTCATCCGAGACTATCCACTCCTCAGAGTCAGGGTTCAGGGCGTACAGCACGGTCGCGAGATCCCACGAAGGGCGCCTGAAGCTCTTATCCGTGAATTTTTCATACGCGAGCCTTACCGGGTAATCCGCCGGGCAGTCCTTCAGCGTCTCTCCGGTGATGACGTTCAGACCCGTCTCGAACCCGCACCAGACTATCGGCGCGGGGCATTTTCCGGCGACAATCTTCGCCGCGGGAATATCGCACTCGATATTGAATTCGGGGGTCGCGGTGTTCTCAAAATTACCGCCCATGATGACGACTTTGTCGACAGATTTTCTGACGAGCGACACGCCGTCGAGCGGGGAGATTTCATCCGGCTCTGAATCAAGCAGGTCGGCGAGATTTCCGAGCGGACCGATCAGGACGAAAGTCACTCCGGTGTTCTCCGCGAGCAGTCGTCTGAGGAGCGGAACCGGCTTTTCGGTCACCGGCACATTCTTTCCTGACGCGCGGTACGCGTCCGAGACCGGCTTCGTGTACTTTGTCGCGTCCGCGAAGAATCCTTTTCTGTCGGTCTGTCCTATTGGTGTCACGACTCCGAACCAGTCGTTTATTGCCGCGATGACGTCGACGCTGAGAAGGTCGGACGTGCAGTGCGTCACGCCGAGAAGATCGATCTTCCCGTCCGCGCACGCTCTGTCGAGTATCGCGAGCGCGCCGCAGTCGTCGCAGTCGGGTCCTATATCCGTGTCGAGTATGAATCTGCGCTTTTCCATGGTCGTTTCTCCTGTTGAATAAATCTGCGTATTTATCTTACCTGCCCGTCTCCGGTGATCAGGTATTTTTCAGTCGTCAGCGCGGAGAGACCCATCGGTCCGCGCGCGTGCAGCTTCTGGGTCGATATCCCGAGCTCCGCGCCGAAGCCGAACTCGCCGCCGTCGGTGAATCTTGTCGACGCGTTGACATAGACCGCCGCGGCGTCGATCTCGTTTCTGAATCTCGCGGCGTTCGCCATATTTTTCGTGATTATGGCTTCGCTGTGCTTTGTGTTGTACCTGTTTATGTGGGCGATAGCCTCGTCGATGCCGGACACCACCTTCACGGCGAGGATATAATCGTCGTACTCCTCGGACCAGTCGGACTCGGCGGCTGCCTTCAGCGTGAAGGAACCTTTCTTGTCCTCCAGTATCCGGACGGTGCGCTCACAACCGCGTATCTCGAGCTCGTGCGTCAGCGCCGCGGTGAACTTCGGCAGGAATTCCCCGGCTACATTTTCCGAAACGAGCATCGTCTCGACCGCGTTGCAGACCGACGGGCGGGAGAGCTTGGCGTTCAGCGCGACACTTACAGCGGTATCGAGGTCTGCGGTGTCGTCGACATAGATATGGCAGTTTCCGGCGCCGGTCTCGATGACCGGAACCGTCGCGTTGTCGACGACGCTGCGTATCAACCCCTTGCCTCCGCGCGGAACGAGCAGGTCGACGTATCCGCGCATCTTCATTAGCGCCGTCGAGCTCTCGCGCGAGGTGTCGTCGATGAGCTGCACCGCGTCCTCCGGAAGCCCGCAGTCGCGAAGAGCCTCACGCATGACGAGAGTCAGCGCGCGATTGGTTCGTATAGCCTCCTTGCCGCCTCTGAGGATACAGACATTGCCGGTCTTTATGCAGAGCGCCGCGGCGTCTATCGTGACGTTCGGGCGCGCCTCGTATATTATCGCGACGACGCCGAGAGGGACGCGGATATGCTCGATGACAAGTCCGTTCGGACGCTCGGAGCGTGTGCCGGAGCCGATCGGGTCGGCGAGGACTATGAGCTCACGGAGGCTCGCGGCGATGCCCTCGATACGCTTTTTGTCGAGCTTCAGACGGTCGAGCATCGGTCCGGGGACGCCGTTCCTGTCCGCTTCCTCGAGGTCGGACGCGTTCGCCTCTATGATGTCTCCGCTTCTCCCTGTGAGAAGCTCGGCTATGCGCGCGAGGACCGCGTTCTTGACGCCGGTCTTTGCTCCGGAGAACGCCGGAGCCGCCGCATTCGCGGCCTTGCAGAGGTTTTCAACGTAACTGAAAGAATCCATAAATTTCTCCATTTTACAAGATGGTCGTCATCTCGGCATTCTCACGAGCGACGAGAGTGCGGAAGCGAACTCTTCGACGAATCCGTCCGCGTCCGCGAGCGTGTTCTGCGCGCCTATGCTGACGCGTATCGTGCAGTCCGCCTCACGGTCGTCGAGCCCGAACGCTCTCAGCACATAGCTTCCGTGACCGGTATTCGACGAGCACGCCGATCCGCTCGACACGAATATTCCGGCGTGAGACAGACTGTGGAGCATGACCTCGCTCCGTACCATCGGCATACGTATGCTGAGTATATGCGGAGCCGCCGGTCCGTCAGGCGTGTTCAGCTCGACGCCGGGGAAGCGTCTTGCGTCAGAGAGTACCGAGACTATTCTGTCGTGTATGGCGGTGATGGAGGCGATGTGCTCGTCGAGCTTCTCATATCCGACCTTCGCCGCCGCTCCGAAGCCCGCGATACCGATGACGTTCTCGGTTCCTGAGCGCATTCCGTTCTCCTGACCGCCGCCGAAGATTATCGGGACGATCGCTTTTTTCTTAAGTATCTCGGGCGAGACCCAGAGGGCTCCGACACCCTTCGGACCGCCTATCTTGTGTCCGGATATCGTTATCATGTCGGCGCCGAGTGACTTCGCGGTGAACCTGATCTTCAGGAACGCCTGCGTGCAGTCGGTATGTATGATGGCAGCCGGGTTCGCCTTTTTCACGATGTCGGAGATGCGTCTGACGTCATATATCGCGCCCGTCTCGTTGTTGACGAGCATGAAGCTTACGAGGATCGTGTCGCTGTCCGCGACCTGTTCTATCATCTCGTAGTCCGGGATGCCGTCCGCCGTCGGGATTCTGTGGACGATGAAGCCGCGGCGCTCAAGCTCCTTCGCGGTCTCCATGATCGCAGGATGCTCGCTGTCCGAGATGATGACGTTCTTTTGCGAGGTGTAGTTCTTCGCGCCGGTCGTGCCGAGGAGCGCGAGGTTGTCCGCCTCGGTGCCGCTCGCCGTGAAGATGAGCTTGCGACCGTCGAGCGCCGTCAGGTATTTCGCCCCGAGGGCGGAGAGTATGTTTCGTTTCGCCTCTGTGACCAGTCTTTCGGCTTCTACTCCCATCGTGTGAAGCGACGACGGATTCCCGTAGATATCCATCGCCTCGAGCATCTTATCCCTTGCCTCGGGTGTCAGCGGGGTTGTCGCGCTGTTGTCAAAATATATCTTGTCCAAAACGAATCATTCCTTCTTTGTTATAAAATCTTGCGATTTATTTAAGGGTACTGAATAAATCGGGGTTTCGCAGAAAAAAGTCTTGAATTTATGGGCTTTTTTGCGAAAACGACCTTAAATCAGTGTTTACTTGAAATCGAAATAGTCGAGTATAGCGAGGACGTCGTCGATATGCGAGTCGTATTTCTCGGCGAGGGCGGCGTAGGTGAAGATATACACCTGATTGTTCTTTATCGTGACGATCTGCATGAACTTGTACTGCTCACCGGTCAGGGTCGCGGTGTAGATGTACTGCTTCGCCGGGACGCCGTCGAGCTTGCACTCGGATTTATCGACGTACTCGAAATCCGTGAAGATGGATTTGAAATCCTCCTCATAGAGCGCCCAGTAGTCGTCGACGCTCGTCACGTCGCGGTCGAGCTCGAACGCGGTCATCGAGACGCTCGACGGGTCGGCTCCGTTATAGTACGCCGATGTCACGCCGGTCGAGATATCGGTAGTCCACTCGTCCGGAACGTAGAGGTGATATGTAAGGGACTCGTCGGATATCTCCTTGAAGCCCATAGGCGCCGAGCCCTTGTCGCCGCACGAAACGAGCGCGGAAGCGCCGATCACCGCGGAGAGCAGGAGAGCGGCTGCGGATTTTTTTTTCATATGATCGGACCTTTCATAGTAACCCGACAGGCGGCGCGCCGCCGGCGGATTTTTCTGATTTTATTTATATTTATTATACACTCATTTCCCGCCGCTTTTCAACATTAATTTGTAAATACGTGGGCTTGACTTGAAAAATGGCTGTCATGCGGGAGCATGACAGCCTGCGATCGAGTCTGTAAGCCGGGTTCTGTAATCGGCAATCATCTATCTCGACGCGCCGTTACCGACGCGCTCGCGGCAAAATGCCGCTGCCACAGACAAACGGGTTCTGCCGGGCAAGCAGCCGCCAGAAAGTGGCGGATCCCGTAAGG
>ERZ808240.3932-NODE-3932-length-13811-cov-3.343486_pt1 | contig 13811 bp, 10 predicted proteins | sample MGYA00521084_ERZ808240 | MGnify/ENA primary metagenome ERZ808240 (study PRJEB31516, sample SAMN03275571) | gut metagenome | biome: mammalia-associated habitat; material: feces | host: Papio cynocephalus | place: Kenya | collected 2012-08-06 ... | reverse complement strand
GACGTTCAGGGCTCAGTTGAAGCCGTAAAGCAGTCACTTGAAAAGCTTTCAAATGACGAGGTAAGAGTTAAAGTCATCCACGGCGGCGTAGGCGCTGTATCTGAGAGCGACGTTATGCTTGCAAACGCTTCAAACGCTATCATCGTTGGATTTAACGTTCGTCCTGACCCTGTTGCAAAGCAGAACGCGGAGCAGAGCGGCGTTGATATCAGACTTTACAGAATAATCTATGATGCAATAGAAGAGATAACAGACGCTATGAAGGGTATGCTCGCACCTAAGTACAGAGAGGTGGAGACAGCCCGTATCGAGGTAAGACAGGTATACAAGATATCCAACGTTGGTACTGTAGCAGGCTCTTACGTCCTTGACGGTAAGGTAGGCAGAAATAACGAGATAAGAGTCGTAAGAGACGGTATCGTTATCGCCGAGGATAAGATGTCAAGCCTTAAGAGATTTAAAGACGACGCCAAGGAAGTTGCCGCAGGCTTTGAATGCGGTATCACCCTTGAAAAGTTCACCGATATCAAGGAGGGCGACATTTTCGAGGCGTTCTATATGGAAGAATACAGAGATTGATAAGCATGCTTACGGGACGGACAGCCGCCCCGTAAGAGCATATTTAAGCAGGAGATAAAGATATTATGGCAGGTTACAGAGCAGGACGTATGTCCGAAGATATAAGAAGAATAATATCGGGCAAAATGAGAGACCTTAAAGACCCAAGGATACACGGAGGAGATATGCTTACTATCGTCCGCTGCGACGTGGCAGGCGACGGCTCATTCTGCAAGGTGTATGTTTCAAGCTTTGAGGGCTATGAAAAGGCAAAGGAAGCTGTTAAGGGCTTTGAGTCGGCAACAGGATTTCTCAAAAGAGAGATATCCAACGTGCTGAAGCTGAAAAAATGCCCTGAACTTAAATTTATCGCAGATAATTCTATCGAGCATTCAGCAAAGATAAACAAGCTTCTAAAAGAAGTTCTGCCCGAAGAAGAAACAGAGGAGACAGACGGCGAAGAACAGTAGAGGGGAAAGGGTATTATGACATTTCAGGATATTCTCAAAATATATGATATTCTCAAAATATTTGAGGAAAATGATGATTTTCTTATTCTCACTCACAAAAGCCCCGACGGAGATACGCTGGGATCAGGCTTTGCCCTGTGCGCTTTTCTGAGAGATATGGGAAAAAAGGCTAACGTTGTAAATTCCGACAGCTTTCCGGAAAGATATGATCTTATCTATGAGGGCTATTACCCTCAGGAAATTGATGTGAAGTATGTTATCGCAGTGGATATCGCAGATACAAAGCTTCTTGGCAGCAACCTTTCTAAGTATGCCGAGGAGGGCGCAATAGACCTTTGCATCGACCACCACATCTCAAATAAGTATTTTGCAAAGCAGTCTTATGTTGACGCTGACGCTTCTGCGGCGGCGCTTATAATGTATCAGATATTCAAAGCCTCAGGCAGAAAAATATCACGTCAGATAGCAAGATGCCTTTATACAGGCATTGCAACTGATACAGGCTGTTTCAAGTATGAAAACACAACTCCGCAGGCTCATATCGCCTGCGCAGAGCTTATGTCATATGGTATCGACTTTGCTTATATCAACAGAAAAATGTTTGATGTAAAAAGCAGGGGCAGACTTATGGTGGAGCAGTCCGTTACAGCGAATATGGAGTATTACTGCGGTGGCAAATGCTCTATGATAGTGCTTACAAAAGAGCTTATGGAGAAAAGCGGCGTTGACGCCGCCGAGTTCGAGGGACTAGCTTCTATACCATTGTCCGTTGAGGGCGTGAAAATAGGCATAACAGTTAAGCAAAGACACGAGAACGTCTACAAGATATCAGTGAGAAGCGACGACGAGATAGACGCTTCCGCATTCTGCCGTGAGTTTGGCGGCGGAGGACATATAAGAGCCGCAGGCTGTGAGATAACAGGAAGCCTTGAAGAAGTCAAGGCTAAGCTTCTCAAGCAGGCGGAAAAGGTTCTGGGCTGATGAGTTTGGATAACAGCAAGGATAATATCTGCGGCATTTTGCCCGTAAAAAAGCCTGAGGGCTGGACTTCTTTTGACGTTATCGCAAAGCTCAGAGGAGTTTTAAGAATAAAAAGATTGGGTCATTCGGGAACTTTAGACCCCATGGCAACAGGCGTTCTGCCGGTTTTCGTTGGCAGAGCCACAAAAGCCTGCGATATTATCCCCGACAGACGAAAGGTCTATACCGCAGGCTTTCAGCTTGGGGCAAGCACCGATACCTTAGACAGCACAGGAAAGGTGCTGGAAACAAGCGACAAGGCAGTTACTAAAGCCGACCTTGAATGTGCAAAAAGCAGTTTTATAGGCGATATCATGCAGGTGCCGCCTATGTATTCTGCAATAAAAGTGAACGGCAAAAAGCTCTATGAGCTTGCAAGAGCAGGCAAAGAAATAGAGCGTGAGCCGAGAGCTGTCCATATCGACAGCATTGATATAATAGAATATGACGAAGCTTCACGCAGCGGCGTAATGAAGGTTGATTGCGAGAAAGGCACTTATATACGCTCTGTTATCAGCGATATAGGCGAAAAGCTTGGCTGCGGCGGAATGATGACTTCTTTGGAGCGTTCCTATTCAGGGGGCGTTGATATAAAGGATTGCTATACCATAGAGGAGATTGCCGAGCTTTGTGGGCAGGACAAGCTGTCCGAAATGCTTATCCCACTTGACAGAGCCTTTGAAAGCTATGAAAAAACTACTTTGGGACAGTGGGAAACAAAGCTTTATAAAAACGGCGTAAAGCTCAGACCTGAGCAGACAGGGATAAAAGACTTGTCAGAGGACAAGCTCTACCGTGTCTACGGCAGCGATAACAGCTTCCTCGGTATCGGTACTTTTCATGAGGGCAGTTTCAGAAGCTTCAAAAATTTCTGATAATTTGTTTTATTCGGAGGGATATTTTGACGGATATAACAAACAGCGGGTATATCCCCGACAAAAAGACAGTTTGCGCTCTTGGACTTTTTGACGGAGTTCACAGAGGACATCAGCTCATAATAACAACGGCTGTAAAAAAGGCTCAAAGCATTGACGGACATTCGGCAGTTTTCTGCTTCAAGACCGATACAGTGACCTCAAAGGGTCATGACGGCAGGATAGAAATGCTTATGAGCGACGAGGAAAAGCATGAAAAAATGGCAGAGCTTGGTGTCGAGGTGCTTTTCTCGCCTGATTTTGCACTGTTCAAAGGCATGGCGCCTGAGGACTTTGTGAAAAAGGTGCTCAAAGAAAGGCTCAATTGCAGCGGCGCAGTGTGCGGAAACGATTTTACATTCGGCAAAGGCGCACAGGGCAAGGCTGTTGACCTTAAAAGGCTCGGCGAAAAATATGATATAGACGTGGAGATAGTAAGCCCATTGCTCATGGGTGGTGAAGTCATAAGCTCCACAGAAATAAGACGATGCGTCCGTGAGGGCGAGATAGCCAAAGCAAATGAAATGCTGGGCTACAATTTCGGCTTCTGCCTTGAAGTGGAACACGGCTTCCAGCGTGGCAGAACGTGGGATTTCCCCACAATAAATCAGCAGATACCAAAGGGCAGAGTAATGCCGAAATTCGGCGTTTATTGCTCCACTGTTGAGATAGACGGAAAAAAGTATGCAGGTGTAACGAACATCGGCGTAAAGCCGACCGTCCATGTTGAAACAGCTCCTCTTGCGGAGACTTTCATCATGGATTATCACGGCGACCTTTACGGCAGAAAGCTTAAACTTGAACTGCATGAATTTCTCCGACCCGAAAAAATGTTTGACAGCTTTGACAGTCTCCGTGAGGAGATAGCAAGGAACAAAGAACAGGCGGTCAGATATTTTGAGGAAAACGGCATTTGATATTAATTTTGAAAGGAAGATATAAATGAACAAGGTAAGAACAAGATTTGCACCTTCACCAACAGGTTATATGCACATAGGCAACCTGAGAACAGCACTCTTTACCTATCTTATTGCAAAGCAGAACGGAGGAGATTTTATTCTCCGTATCGAGGATACAGATCAGGAGCGTTATGTTGACGGCGCTGTTGAGGTCATCTATAAGACCCTTAAAGACGTTGGACTTAATTGGGACGAAGGTCCTGATATCGGCGGACCAGTAGGTCCATATATCCAATCTGAAAGAATGTGTATGTTCAAGAAATATGCCGAGGAGCTTGTTGAAAAGGGCGAAGCTTATTATTGCTTCTGCGATAAGGAAAGACTCGAGGAAGTAAGAGCCATTCAGGAAGCAAGCGGTATCGCTCCAATGTATGACAGACATTGCCGCAACCTCTCACCGGAGGAGATAAAGGAAAAGCTCGACGCTGGCGTTCCATACGTTATCAGACAGAAGATACCTACAGAGGGCGAAGTTACTTTCCATGACGAGCTTTACGGCGATATCACTGTTGACTGCTCTACCCTCGACGACCAGATACTTATAAAGACCGACGGTATGCCTACCTATAACTTTGCAAACGTCGTTGACGACCACCTTATGGGTATCACACACGTTGTAAGAGGTAACGAGTACCTCGCTTCTGCACCTAAGTATAACCTGCTCTATAAGGCTTTCGGCTGGGAGATACCTACCTATATCCATGTTGAGCATATCATGAAAGATAAGCAGCATAAGCTCTCAAAGAGAGACGGCGACGCTTCCTATGAGGACCTTATGAAAAAGGGCTATCTTAAAGAAGCCGTTATAAACTATATCGCACTGCTGGGCTGGGCACCAAAGGGCGAGAATGAGATATTCTCCCTCCAAGAGCTTGTTAAGGAGTTCGATATCCACGGCCTTTCAAAGTCACCTGCTATCTTTGACCCTGCTAAGCTTAAGGCTATCAACGGTAAGTATATAAAGGCTATGACCCCTGAGAAGTTCGCAGAGTATGCTATCCCTTATATCAAGCAGTCCGTTCATAGAGAGGACGTTGACCTTAACGAGATCGCAAAGCTCTTGCAGGCAAGAACAGAGCTTTTCACAGAGATACCTGAAATGGTAGACTTTATCGACGCTCTCCCTGAGTATGATATCGCACTTTATACACATAAAAAGATGAAAACAAATCCTGAAAATTCTCTTGAATCTCTCAAAACAGTTCTCCCTGTACTTGAGGGCGTTGAAGATTGGACAGAGGAAAATATCCATGACGCACTCTTTGACCTTATCGGCAAGCTTGGCGTAAAGAATGGTATCGTTCTGTGGCCTCTTAGAGTTGCAGTTTCAGGCAAGGCTTTCACTCCGGGCGGCGGCGTTGAGATATCCTATCTCATCGGCAAGGAGGATACTCTTGCAAGAATAAGAAAGGGCATTGAGAAGCTGTCATAATAATACCTGCAAAAACGTTGGAAACAGCACAAACGTAGGGGCGACCTCTGGTCGCCCGCTGTATGTGACCTGCTGTCTGACGTTTTTAGCAAACGAAATCAGTATCAGTGGAGCATTTTGAGTATTTGCTGCTTTAAATTTACTTAAAATGCTCTGCCTTTCGTACAGCTATCACTCCCCTGTCACATAAGTATTATAGAATTGTAAAGACTTATGAATGTTTTTCCTAAGAGGAGGAAAATGAAATGATAGAGGTTATAAACCTTACCAAGAGATATGGCGACAAAAAAGCTGTCGATAATATCTCTTTCAAAGCGGAGGACGGCGAAGTTCTCGGCTTCCTCGGTCCTAACGGAGCGGGAAAATCCACGACTATGAATATCCTTACAGGCTACATATCCTGCACGGACGGCAAAGCCCTTATAGACGGCGTTGATATCCTTGAAGACCCTATCAAGGCGAAAAAGAAGATAGGCTATCTCCCTGAGCTTCCGCCGCTTTATATGGACATGACCGTAAAAGAGTATCTCTATTTTGTCTATGACCTTAAAAAGTGTAAACTTCCAAAGGTGTCGCATCTGAAAGATATATGCGGACTTGTAAAGATAGACCATGTTTATAACAGAATAATCAAGAACCTGTCAAAAGGTTATAGACAAAGAGTAGGTCTTGCTCAGGCTCTTATCGGCAACCCGAAAGTGCTTATCTTGGACGAGCCTACAGTTGGTCTTGACCCAAAACAGATAATCGAGATAAGAACTCTTATAAGAAAGCTCGGCAAAAATCATACTGTTATCCTTTCTTCTCATATCCTCTCTGAGGTGCAGGCTGTCTGCGATAAGATAATCGTCATCAACGAGGGCAAGGTGGTCGCAAACGATACAGAGGAACACCTCTCTCAGAAGCTCTCAGGCGAGCATAAGCTCACTGCAAAAATTCAGGGCGATAAGGATAAGATCGTCAGAGCAATGCAGGGCATAAAGGGCGTTGAGAAAGTTATCTGCGACGCAAGCCATAAGGACGGCGTGAACGATATAAGAATAGAAGCAAAAGAGGGCGTCGATATCAGACGTGACGTCTTTGAAACAGTTGTTAAAAACGGCTGGTATTTGCTTGAACTCAGAACATCTGAGCTTTCACTTGAAGATATATTCCTTAAGCTCACAATGGGCGAGGCTGTGCCTGCCCTTGCAGATAGTTCTGATGAGGAGGGAAATGACTAATGGGCGCTATATTCAGACGAGAGGTAAGGAGCTATTTCACCTCACCTATCGGTTATATTTTCCTTGCGGCATTCTATGCCTATGCAGGCATAATGTTTGCAAACTACAGCCTTGAAAGCGGCTATACAAAGCTCGATTCCGTTTTCAGTGCGCTTCTTATAATCATAATCGTGCTTATACCTATCCTCACCATGAGGACCATATCCGAGGAAAAGCGAACAAAAACAGACCAGTGTCTGCTAACCGCCCCTGTGGGTCTTGGCAGTATTGTTGTCGGTAAATTTCTTGCCGCTTTCCTTATCTATATCATAGCTATCGCTATCACAGGCGTTTTCGCAGTTGTAGTGTCCGCTTTCGGTACGCCTGACTGGAACGTCGTTGTGGGCAATATCGTTGCTCTGGCACTTGTTGGCGGCGCTTATATCGCTATCGGTATCTTCTGCTCATCTTTCACAGAAAATCAGATAGTCGCCGCAGTAATAAGCTTTATCGCACTTATCTTCGTATCGTTCCTGTCAACAATAGGCAATCTTCTGCCTTTTGATTGGCTCACAACAGTGTGCGAAAAGGTGTCATTCGGCGAGAGATATTATTCATTCACCTACGGACTTTTTGACTTTTCTAATGTTGTGTTCTTTCTGAGTGCAATAGTGGCATTTCTTTTCCTCACGGTGAGAGTGCTTGAAAAACGCCGCTGGGGCTAAAGGAGGGCTGTTGAAATGGAAGAGAATAATAACGAAAAGGTCTCTGTATCAGGAGCAGACCTGCTCAAAGACGTTGTAGCAGACGAAAAGGCAGCAAAGAGCGCTCCGAAGGATACAGAAAAGGATAAAAAAGACAAAGGCAAGAAGAAGGATAAAAAAGAGAAAAAGGCAAAGGACGGCAAAAAGTTCAATACCAAAAAGCTCAAGCATGGAACAATGGCAACAGTGTTCACCTGCGTCTTTATCGCTCTGCTCGTCCTTGTGAACGTTGTCACAACAATGCTCTTTGACAGATATCCTATCACTATCGACTTGACAAGCAATAAGATATATTCAGTTTCAAACGATACAGAGGATTATGTAAAGAAAGTGAACGTTGACGTTCAGGTAACTATTTTCGCAGACGAGAATACTTATACAAATTACAGCTCTTATAATAAGCAGGCTGTAGAGCTTCTGAAAAACTATTGTAAGCTCAACCACCACATCACATATCGTTTCGTTGATATCGACTCACACCCTGAGATCGTTAAGGAGTATACCGATACTATCAGCCAGTTCGATATGATATTTGAAACAAAAACAAAAGTAGACGGCAAAGAGATAAGCCGAACAAGAAAGCTCGGTATGCTCGACCTGCTCACATTTAAAGATGAGTTCGAGCAGCAGCTCTCACAGTCAGGCTACAGCATAGAAGCCCTTGCTCAGCAGGCAGGCGGCGACCTTGCGTTCCTGTCTTATTACGGCAGCTATGTTGAGTCCTCAAACGCAGAGCAGGCTTTCACTTCCGCCCTTATGACAGTAACAGACCCTAACCCTGTCTATGTTACTATCCTCACAGGCAGAAGCGAGCTTACACAGCTCACATATTTCCAGACGCTTCTTACAGCAAACGGCTATAACGTGAACACAGTGGATATAACTTCCGAGGATATCCCTGCCGATACAGACGTTATCGTTATCCCTGCACCTAAGACAGACTATCTGGAGGAGGATATCACAAAGGTCAGCGACTTCCTCAATAATGACGGAAATCTTGGCAAACAGCTCCTCTATATCGCTTCTTATGGTCAGGAAGATACTCCAAACCTTGATGAGTTCCTGTCAGAGTATGGACTTTCTATCGGTAAGGGCGTTATCTGCGAAAGCGACTCAGGCAAGTATTATAACTCGCCTTGCGTAACGATCGCTTCCACAGTTTCCGATAACTTCACACAGGACGTTTCCACAGAAAGCCCAGCTATCCTTTCAGCACTCTGCCGTCCTGTAAACACACTCTTTGACGAGCAGGATATGGTTTCCACAGACGCTTATCTCCAGTCCTCCGACGCCGCTTATACAGCAGACGTTGAGATATCACAGACCACAGGTCAGGTAAAGATAGGCGACCCATTGGTAAAGGGTCAGCAGAATTATATGGCTGTCGGCTCAAAGGCAAAGTTCACAGACGATAACAATACTCTCTATAGTAACGTTATCGCAGTAGGCTCAGAGGGACTTCTGTCTGATACCTATTTGCAGTATTCACAGTATCAGAACAGCGAGTATTTTATAAGCGTTATAAATGGTCTTACCGGCAAGACCGCAGGTATCACTATCACACCAAAAACTATCACAGGCAACGTTTTCGATGTTACTCAGCAGCAGAAAACAGTCCTCAAGTGGACATTCTGCCTTGGCGTACCTGTTGTAGTTCTTATAGTAGGTATCGTTATCTGGGCAAGAAGAAAGAATAAGTAAAACACAGAGGTAATCACAAATGAATGGTAAATTGCAGGGTATCATAATCTGCGGAGTCACAGCGGCTTGTCTGGTGGGAGTAATGGCGTTTCTCAATTCCACATCAGGCAAATCAGACGCCGACTCCAGCTCATCGTCAACAGCGGCAGTTTCAAGTGAGGACGAGAGCGTTGTTATCCTCACAAAGTCAAGCGATGATATCACAAGCGTAAAAGTTTCAAACGAACACGGCGAGTATTCCGTTAATAGGTCAGAGTCGGGCAAATCCACATGGAGCATACCTGAACTTGGCACTCTTAATGCAAATACAACGGCTGAGTCCTCTATGATATCGAACCTTGACAGCTTCAAAGCTAAAAAGCTCGTTGAAGAAAACGTTGAGGATATGTCAAAATACGGACTTGATAAGCCGACAGCAGATTTCACAGTTGAATACAGCGACGGCACTACCACTACCGTTCATATAGGTTCTGCTTCACCAAGCAATGAAAGATACAGCTATGTGAGCCTTGACGATGAAAAGACCGTCTATATGGTAATGGGAACAAAGCTTTCATACTATACAGACCCAGTGACCGAGTATGCAAACCTCACTTTGCTCACAAAGCCGTCTGACGATGATTGGCCTGACTATGGCAAGGAAACTGTTACAAGAAAAGACCTCGACTATGAAATGGCGTTTGAAAACAACCCTAACGAGGTGGAGGGACTTTCAGGACAGGTAATGACAGAGCCTATCTTCTCATACCTGAACATCACAAATTCTTCAGCAACGACCCATGGTATGTGGGGACTTACAGCGCAGAGCTGTGAGGTCATCGCTCCTGACGAAGCCGCAATGAAAGAGCATGGTCTTTCCGACCCGTTCGCAACAGTAAGGCTCTCAGGAGACGGCTATGACTATACCCTTAAAATAGGCGACCCTGTCTATGCTACCGCAGGCGACAGCAGCGAAACAACAGATAAAGTGTCTGCATATTATTGCTACTTTGAGGGCGTAAAGGGCGTTGACGCTATATATCTTGTTTCAGCCGATAATCTCCCATGGGCAACTGTCAAAGCGGAGGACGTTATCACAAGCCTTATGACTTCAAACTACCTTGTTGACCTTAAGGACGTTGAGGTAGTATATAACGGCAAAAAGACCACTTATGAGATAGAAAGCTCAGGCTCAAGCGCTGATACAGATTCTGACGGCAAAACTACCGCACAGGTAACAAAGGTCACAACAGACGGCAAGGAGCTTGACGTTGACAACTTCAAGACCTTCTATCAGTATCTTATGGGCTGCCCAACAAACGAGATATACTTCACAGATCCAGAGGGCGAAAGCTACCTGACTGTAACATTCGACCGCAAGGACGGCAAAAAGGACGTAATGGAGCTTTATAAAGACTCATCAAGACGTTCAGTAGTCAAGCTCAACGGCGAAACATCGTTCAGGATACAGTCAAGCTGGGCAGATACGTTCGTTGCCAATATGGACAGACTTCTTAAAGGCGAGGCTGTTGACGATAACTACTAAAGTTAAGCATAAAAACTGACGGGCGAACGCTGTTCGCCCCTACGGTCATGTTTCGACAGCTTTTGCAAAGAATATGTGATACAATATGTATCCCGCATAAAGCATGGTGAAAACCTGCGCAAAAAAGTTTTCAAAAACTCTTTTAATTTTGTTAAAAGTATGGTATAATAAAACAGTAAACAAAAAGAGAAATATATTATGAGAAAGGCGGAGAGATAAATGGCAGAAGAAAAGAAAGCTTTTTTCACCTATAAGGGCGTTCCACTGGTGAGAAAAGGAAATAATATCTATTTTGGAAATATGTATGACGAGTTCGTAGTCATGATAGAAATACTTTCTACAGAAAAGGTCGGCGGTATCGACGTTGCAAATAAGGTAAGAATAAGAAAAGTTGCAACAGACAGCACACTGCCTCCGAATAAGCAGATAGTAAAGGTAGCAGAGAAATCAAGCCTCTATGAAGCACTTGATTTTGCCTGCGCATGGCTCAAAGTATCATAAAAACATAATAGAAACAACCGGCGTGTATCACAAAGATACACGCCGGTTTTGTATGTTTTGTTTGCTATTCAACATTAGGTCTTGTTATAAGGGGCATTATCTCATCTATCATTTCCTTTGGCAAATTGTAATCCTGAAATTCGCCTGTATCATCTTTTATGCTAAAATTGCATATTTTACTTTGATAGTGCTGGTAGCTCGAGCTATCCCATGAATACTGTGAAACATCGATTATACAAATGTTTTCATGTACTTCCTCTGGTTCAACCTTTTCAAGAGAGATTCCATAAGCGTCAGCACCGCCGTATTCTGCGCCGTCAATGTAAGGATAATCCTTGCATACTGACTTAGCATTCTCTATCCACGCAGTTATCTTATCTATAGTGTCCTTGTCTGTTATCTCATATGGTTCTTCTCCATACCAGTGATAAATATAATATGCCGAAATTTCAGAGCTGTCAGGTAAACTATCAGTAAAAGTGTAATTACTTCCCGCAGGTTCCAAAACAACATATGCAGTTTCATTTCCGTCTATCCCATTTTTATCGGTATATATCTTTTTTACGCTATTGTAAAGATCATCACATTTGATCTTCATGCAAAGATATTTGCTGTCAAGTCTGAAAACATCTGCCTTTACATCTGTGATAGCACCGTCGGCTTGCTGAGCAGGATCATATAAATAACGTGTTGATGAAGCGTCAGCAGCTTGTCCATCAATGTAAGCTTTCTCTTCTTCTGAAAGCACTTTGTTGCTCAGATAGTATATCTTGTCATCGATAGTTATCGTGTACGAAGTGTCAACTGTCTCTGCTGTGGAACTGTCTGCGCTTGTAACTGCGTCCACCGAAGAATTGCTTTCAGCCACTTTTGTATTTTCTGATTTTGAGCATGAGCAAAGGAGCAGTGAGAGCGCTAAAACCAAATAAACTGTCTTTTTCATGTTTTGTCACCTACCCTATAATCTATTATATACACAATATACCATATTTCGGCATCGCTGTCAATATCCAATATATACAAATAAATATCAGTTATTAGTGCGCTTTAGACAATGACAAAAAGCACGATGATTTTCAATCGTTTAAGTTTCAAAATTCAATAATCGTGAAAAAGTTTTTTGAAAATACGCCCATTTTTTTGGCTCTACCCCCTTGTAAAGCTATCGGAAGTATGCTAAAATAATATAAGCGTTATGAATAATGACGGGATCTATGAGGGAAACGTTTACACTTTTGCCTAAACGTTTACAACTTTAAAATATTGAAAAGGAGCGTATAAAAAATATGCAGTATGGTTATTTTGACCTTGAACACAAGGAATATGTCATCACAAGACCTGACACACCTGCACCTTGGGCTAACTACCTTGGCTCACCTGAGTATGGTGCTATCGTATCCAATAACGGCGGCGGATACAGCTTTGTAAAGAGCGGTGCTAACGGAAGAATAATCCGTTATCGTTTCAATTCAAATATCGGTCTCCCTGGCAGATATATCTATATCAGAGATAACGATGTCAATGATTATTGGTCATGCACATGGCAGCCTGTAGGCAAGCCTCTTGATCAGTATAAGACAGAGTGCCACCATGGTACAGCTTATACAACAATCAAGTCTGACTACGCAGATATCCACTCCGAGCTTACATATTATGTTCCTCTGAACAAAACATATGAGGTATGGAGAACTAAGATCACAAACAATTCTGACAGATACAGAAACCTTTCAACATTCGGCTTTGTAGAGTTCACAAACGAGAACAACTACGAGCAGGATCAGGTAAACCTCCAGTATACTCTGTTCATTACAAGAACAAGCTTTGAGGGCAACAAGATCGTTCAGCATATCAACGAGAACAGCGGCAAGGACGAGAACGGCTCTAACTGGAGAGAAAGATTTTTCGGCGTAGTTGGCGCTCCTGTTTCCGCATATAATGGTAACCTTGACAGCTTTATCGGCTCTTACAGAACATACGGCAACCCTGTTGCAGTTGAAAGAGGTTTCTGCGATAACAAGCTCAACTATAACTCAAACGCTTGCGGCGCTCTTCAGTCTGACATTATCCTTGCTCCTGGCGAAACAAAGGAACTCATCTATGTTGTTGGTCAGAAGAATCCAAAGGTAGCAGACGAGATACTCGCTACATATAACGAAGCTGGCAAGGTAGACGCTGAGATCAAGGAGCTTATCGCTTACTGGCATGGTCAGCTCAATAACTTCCAGATCGAAACTCCGTCTGACGAGTTCAATAACATGGTAAACGTATGGAACGCTTATCAGTGCTTCATCACATTTATCTGGTCAAGAGCTGCATCATTCATCTATTGCGGTCTGAGAAACGGCTACGGCTATAGAGATACAGTTCAGGATATCCAGGGTATCATCCATATCAACCCTGAGCTTGCCGCTGAAAAGATCAGATTTATGATCTCTGCACAGGTAGACAACGGCGGCGGACTTCCACTCGTTAAGTTCGACCACAACGCAGGCCACGAAACTTGCCCAGATGAGAATGACGAAAACTCTATCTATGCTAAGGAAACAGGTCATCCATGCTACAGAGCAGACGACGCTCTTTGGCTCTTCCCAACAGTTAATAAGTATATCGGCGAGAGCGGAAACAAGGCATTCCTTGACGAAGTTATCGTATACGCAAACGGCGGCGAGGATACAGTTTACGAGCACCTTAAGAGAGCTATCAATTTCTCAATGGAAAGACTTGGCGCTCATACAATGCCGGCTGGTCTTTATGCTGACTGGAAT
>ERZ808240.3931-NODE-3931-length-13814-cov-45.907842_pt1 | contig 13814 bp, 5 predicted proteins | sample MGYA00521084_ERZ808240 | MGnify/ENA primary metagenome ERZ808240 (study PRJEB31516, sample SAMN03275571) | gut metagenome | biome: mammalia-associated habitat; material: feces | host: Papio cynocephalus | place: Kenya | collected 2012-08-06 ... | reverse complement strand
GCCTGCTTTGCCGCACGTTTATCCTCCTCGAACGCATTGGCTGTCAGGGCAATGATCGGAATATTCCTGCAATAGCCGCTGTCTATCCGGCGGATCTGCCTGGTAGCCTCATAACCGTCCATCTTGGGCATCTGGATATCCATCAGCACAATATCATAATAACCCGGCTGTGACCATCTGAGTTTTTCCACTGCCACGTCTCCGTCATCCGCCTCTTCTACAGCAAATCCTTCATCCTCCAGAATATCACGGGCGATCTCCCGGTTCAGCACATTGTCTTCTACCAGTAAAATACGTTTTCCCGCAAAATCAGCTGCTATCGTCTCTTCCCACTTCTGTTCGTTCAGCTCCTGCATGGAACCCACCTGCAAAGCAACGGTAAAACGGAAGGTTGTGCCTTTCCCCGGTTTACTTTCGCAGCTGATACTGCCGCCCATCTGCCGGATCAGATTCTGCGTGATCGCCAGACCCAGACCTGTTCCCTGTATATCGGACATGGTAGTATTATGCTCCCGCTCAAATGCATCAAATACAACCGATACAAACTCCGGGCTCATGCCAATCCCCGTATCACTGATGCAGCCCTCATAAGTCGCAAGCCCTTCCTTCAGATCGAGCTGTCTGATCGAATAGGAGATCGTTCCGCCCTCCGGCGTGTACTTGATCGCATTGCTGATCAGATTCAGTTCAATCTGGTTCATGCGCAGCAGATCATAATACGCCACCTCATTGTCCACTTCTACGGAAGTGAGGAACCGCAGCTTCTTTCTGCTGAGATCCGCCTGAAAGATATGCTGCATATTGGCAACCTCTGTCGGAATATGATGCGGTTCGATCACAAGTTCTGCCTTACCGCTTTCAATCCTTGCCATATCCAGCACATTGTTGATCAGCTTCAGCAGATGCTCACCTGATATATTCAGCTTCTTTAAACAGTCCAGCACCTTTTCCGGCTCATGGATATGCTTCTCTGCCATAGCGGAAAATCCCATGATCGCATTCATTGGTGTCCGGATATCATGTGACATATTAAACAGGAAAATACTCTTTGCTTTATTGGCACTTTCTGCCGCTTCCTTTGTCCGTTCCAGCTCCAGCGTCATCTGGATCTCTTCATCGATGCAGCGTGCCATGGAAATACTGCACAGATCACCGGATGCATTTTCCATCAGGATATTGCGGATCTCCATCCAGTGCAGAAGCCCGTCATCTGCAAGCTGCCTGATTCTCATTGATAATTCTCGTTTTCCGGCCTGATAAGCCTCTGTCTGCGCCTTACGGCTCAGCTTCGCCATCAGCCCCCGGTACTCCTCTTCTATGATGATTGTCGACTGCAGGCTGTCAAGAATCTCGTCCAGCGTCTTTTCTTCCATTTTTCCTTTCTTGACGATACCCTGGTTGTATACTGTTTTTGCATGATTCCATGTCAGGTTGGCTTCCATGATAAACGGATATACCATACTGGCAGCAGATACGATCAGATCCATACTGGTCTGTTGTTTTACCTTTTCTTTTGTCAGTTCTGTAATATCCCGGATTCCGATCAGCATATGCTTTCCTGCCGGATCATCTTTGGAGACGGTAAATTTTCCCTGCAGATTACGCTGCTGTCCATTGATGACTGCATCATATTCGATATAGAAATTTTTCTGCTGTGCAAGCACTTCTTTCAGCACGGGAAGTCCGGTTGCTTCCTTAAAATGTTCTCTGTCCTTTTCACACACATATGTATCCGCATATGCGTTAATACAATGGGTATAATCATAATTACCCTTTGCCCAGTCAACCAGCTGTGTATCCTGATCCATCCGGTACTGCTGCTCTGTTTCTGTATTCAGATCCACATCGATCAGGCAGATCATATCGTCTGTCACATCCTGCAGCAGGGATACAAATTTATTCCGGTCCAGTGTTTCTTTCTCCAGTATTTTTTTACGTCTGAGCAGCACAAACAGTTGAAGCGCAAAGAATGCCATTACAACAGTTAACAGCCCCATTGCAAATACTTCGTCTTTATTTACCTGTTTTACAAGTAATTTTGCCGCTTTCGACGGGAAGTTCTGCATGAGCTGCCAGTCAGTTCCTTCAATCGGAAGCGTGTTACCCACAGAAGCACCGACAGGATCCTGATAATTGTACGCTGCGGTTTCTCCGGCAGCGATCGCCTGCTTCACTTTTTCTCTGTCAGACGCTCTGATCCCGGATATGAGTCCCTCAATGCTGAGCATCCGTCTGCCATAATCAGCTGTATATCTGCCAAGTATCGTGCCATCCCTGTCAACGATCACCGTATCGACCGGATAACCGTACAGCTCTGTTTTTAAGAGATCACCTACCGTTTCTTCCTGTAAAAATCCTACCAGAACACCATTTATCGTTCCCTTATAATATACCGGCGCATAAAAACCGATCAGCGTTTCACCGGTGACACGGGATTCCAGAATGCCTGCCATTCCTTTTTCGCCCTGTATGCCCCGGGTGAAATATTCTCTGTCCTTTACATTGGTCAGATACCCCTCGGTTGTATAAGCTTTTCCGTTCCGGTCCACAAAACGGACCCAGTCAAAATCAGACAGCTCTTCCAGAGATTTCAGCAGTGTGATATCCACATTCTCTGATCCGGCCTTCGCCTCATAGAGCAGCGCCAGAGAAGCAATCGCGTTCTTTTTATCCTCCACTATATCACCAAGATGCTGTGCAGTTCTGTATGAAAGTTCTTCCGTATACTGTCTGATCTGCTGCATCTGTCTTGCAAAATTTTCCCTGTGCGTCAGAAAAAGCAGTACCCAGATCAGTACAAACAGCAAAATGATATTAGATACAAGATGTATCATTAAGCGATTTTCTTTTTTCATAGACAGTTCTCCCTCTTATCTGTCACCTGAGATGGCAGGGCAGATAATGCATGCGCATTCTGCCCCAGAGTCCCATTTCTTTCTGTGCTTCATAAAGCTGCTCTAAAAACAATTTCAGCATCCTTCTCTCATACGGTGCAAGCTGTTCCTCTCCGTAAACAGCCTTTTCTATCACCTCAGTTACCTTACGATAACTCTTCTCCGGCAGTTTCCACTTTTCATGCAGAATACAGTCTGCTTCTTCTGTCCGGTATCCCGGGCTCGTATTGATTTCGTATATCTGCAGAAGCCGGTCAATCGCCCGGATCAGAAAGCGTGTCTTTTCCTCCGGCGAAAATTTCTCATATTTTCTTTCAATCCTGCAGACGCTCCAGAGATAATACAGCTCGCCCAAAGCAATGATACATAAAAACAAAAGCGGAATAAGTAAGATATGCGCAACTACGATCTCAGTTGGTTTTTTCTTACCGGCCTGCTCATCGCTGACTGTTCCCTGATCTGTTTCATTTTCAATCTGATCCCCATACGAATCATCCTCTTCCGTTCCGGCCGTCTGGCTGACATTCTGCGGCTTCTTTACCATTTGCAGAAGTGTATAGGTATCATAATAGAAGCCCGGCGTGACATCGATCGGTACAAATCCAACGCCGTCCAGATATACCTCCACCCAGGCATGTGCATTCTGCTCTGTTACAACAATCTCCGCATCTCCTGCTTCTTCCGCCATCTGCTGTGAAACCAGATACCCTTCCACATATCTTGCAGGAATCCCTGCTGCCCGATAGGCAAGCACAGCTGCGGAAGCAAATAACACAGCGTTCCCCTGATGTCCTTTATTTAAAAACCAGGTGACCGGATCTGTTCCCTGCGGTATTTCCGGTTTTTCAATATAAGATGCCCTCTGTACCAGAACATCACGGATCCTCTTTGTGATATCATATACCGTTTCATCCTGTGACAGGAAATCATCCTGATAGAAAATATCATCCAGAAGCTGCTCCATCTGCGGTCTCAGCTCCAGATAGTTGTCATAGACAAACCGTGCATAAACATTTTCTGCCTCAGCGTACAGCTCCTGTTTTTCCGTATACGGTGACTGCAGCCAGTTTTTTGCATATAAAAGTTCGCCCGGCCTCGTATCCGACCATTCTGTATACCGGTATTGTCTGCTGCCTGTCAGCATATCGGAAACATAATTGGTATCCCTGTTTTCTTTTACACCGATGAGCGGAAGGGCAGCGGCAGAATATGGCATATAAACATAATACCTGTCCGCTCCCGTATTATGGACGCTGATCTCGTTTTTCCGGATCTGGGAATCAGCCTCCAGCCCTGCATAAGACGCATACTGGTTCTGCGGGATAAAGGACATATCCGCAAGCCACTTCAGCATACCGCTCCTCTCTCCCTTATAAGCAGATTTCGGAAGCTGTGTAAATTTGCCGTCCTGATATCTGCTGCCGACAAAACCTTTTAAATACAGTGTTTTTTTCTGTGCAGTTTTTACGCGGAGCACTTCTTTGTCCCCGTCCAGAAGCTGATCCGCCATTTCCAGATCACCCTCAGGTAACGTATCCTTACCGTACATCAGATCTTCCGTTGCCTGCACGGTTTGTTCTTTCAGCCATACCACGGAAGTAACAGGTTTATCCTCTGTTATAAAGGAAACCACCAGCACTGTAACCCCGACACCAAGCAGCCAGCCCAATCTTCTGATGCTGGCTTTTGTACGGATCTGTGAAAGCCATATGCCGGCAAAACCGGTCAGAAAGGCTGCACAGCCAACAGCTGAAAAACGGTCTGTCACAAGTCCTGCCACTATACAGGTAAGCGGAAGCAAACCGGAAATGATCAGGCTTTTCTTATGCAGCTGCTGCCAGAATAAGATCGTTGCCAGTACCAGGACAGCCAGACAGAACAGCTCGATATCCCGGTCTGTGATCTGCTGCTGCATTGCAAGTGCGATCGCATCCTCATACTTTATGTTCCACCAGCTGAGCATATAATTGATCAGTCCGAAAAGACCAAGATAAAGCCTGCGGATCCCCGCTCCAAAGCATCCTGTCAGAAGAAGCAGAAAGAAAAGCAGACTACTGTCCTTTTTTGTCAGATAAAAACGCAGCACAAAAACAAGATCCACTATAACAGCTGTCGAAAACATAACCGCCAGCTCCCCTGCCCGTCTCTCCGTAAAGACAGACAGAAACAGAAGCAGACCAGTCTGCAGAAGTAACAGCAGAAGCATATCCCAGACTGCAGCATATGCCTTTTTTTCCGTCTCCTCCGGATATATGATTTTCATCTTAGTCCTTGTGTTATCACTCATACTGTTTCCTTTATATCTGGATGTGGTGTGCCTTATCCAGTTCTTTCTGTGGAATCTCTGTTAATATACTTTTTCCTTTCCGGATCGTGGAGATCGTCTCCGCATCCGAAATGCAGAAAGCAGTCAGCTCCGTTTCTTCAGCCAGACTGTAGAGCGCATCCGAAAAAGCACCGCCACATATATAATAAATCTTTGAAAACTGATCCATCATATGATGCATTCTAAAATAAGAAAGAACACCGCCCGTCTGCTTTGGCAGAGAAACGCCCATATTTGTCTGTACAAGCTGTTCCAGTGTATGCATATGATCCAGTTCCTTACAGACAAAACTTTCCTTCATAAACATAGCCACATAATGCGGTTTTTTCAATTCCAGCAGCTTTTCACTGAAGGTCATCGCAAAATCAAAAACACCTGCGATCGCACCTTCTCCATGATCCTCATTCTCCTGCTTCAGACCGATATCAAACAGGACAACTGTATCATAATGGGAAGAATAGCCGGGTTCTTTGACCAGGATCTGATCCATTTTACTGGAAAGCTTCCAGTGGATGGAACGCACATCATCCCCAGGCTGATATTCCCTGATGTCAAAAACTTCACTGCGGTCATTTCCCTTTTTTCTGTATTCAAACTGTTCCCCCTCCTGTCTGCCGGACAAGATCCGGCTGTCGAGCAGCTGCAGGGGAATATGTCTTGGAACAACTGTCACGATCTGCTCTGTCATAGGCTGCAGATGCACACTGTTGACACCAAAAATATCATAACAGACGATCTCTTTGCAGATAATATGCTCTTCTCCACAGGAAACCGGCTGAAAATCCACCTCATATTTTCTTTTATATTGTGTACTTGAAATATTCAGTTCCTGTACGATCACTCTGTCATAAAGTGTATTGTGAAATTCGATCACGACGCGTATGATGCCGGTCGCAATAAAGGGTATTTTACCCTCTAATTCAAAATACATCGGACATGACTCTCCTGCGACGCATCCATGTGCTGCCTGCATCTTCGGCCGGATCTGCCTTGTCTCCAGCCGTATCATGATATATAGGATAACGGGCAGAAGCAGCTCCATCACAGACAACGCCAGCAGATAACGGTTTCCGCTGCAGAAGAGAGCAAGAAGCGTGATCCCTGTCAGGATCAGATAACATATACGATACTTTTTCATAAAATACTCCCTACCGGATAGAAGTAACCTCCGGTTTTACCTGCTTCACAATACCGGCTAAAATTTCTTCCGGCGTAACACCCTCAATCCTTGCCTGCGGACGAAGAAGAAGTCTGTGTGCACACACATCCGTATAAACAGCCACTACATCCTCCGGTATCACATAGCCACGCTCTGCCAAAATGGCATGTGCCTTCGCCATACGTGTCAGTGCATAAACACATCGCGGGCTGACACCCATCTCCACGAGCGGATGCTTTCTCGTTTCCTCACACAGACGGATGATATAATAAAGCACATCGTCTCCGATCTTAACGGAATTCAGATAGTTCTGGATCTCAGTCAGATTTTCCAGTGTTGTAACGGGTTTGATATCATCAAGCGGATTGGAATACCGGCGTGCCTTCAGGATCCTTGCCTGATCCTCTGTCGATGGATAACCGATCGAAAGCCGTACCATAAAACGATCCATCTGGGACTCCGGAAGTGCCTGCGTTCCCGCCACACCTGCAGGGTTCTGTGTCGCAATACAGATAAACGGACTTGGAAGAATATGCGTGACACCATCAACGGTTACTTTATGTTCTTCCATGACTTCCAGAAGAGCAGCCTGTGTTTTGGAAGAAGTCCGGTTGATCTCATCTGCCAGAAGCAGGTTACAGTCTGCTGCACCCGGCAGATATTCCATTTCACCGGTCTGTCTGTTATACATGGTAAATCCCGTAATATCCGATGGCAGGGTATCCGGTGTAAACTGCACTCTCTTAAATTTCAGATCGATCGCTTTTGCAAAAGCAAGGGCAAGTGTTGTTTTTCCGACGCCTGGGCAATCCTCCAGCAAAATATTGCCGCCGGCGTAAATGGTCATCAGCACTTTCCGAACGATCCCGTTCTTTCCCATAAAAGCTTTCTCAACCTCATTGATGATATGTTCTGACTGCTCTAAAATCATGATCTGTCCTCCTGTATGATCTGCTCTGTTGCATTTTCCGATACTGTGACCGGTAAATCGTCCGTGTTCCCATTTCTTCCTGTATTTGCATCTATATCATTTTCACTGATGCCCGGATCCTTTTCTTCTTTTTCCGGAAGTCCGAGCATTTTACGCACCAGATTCTCACTCTCTGTCAGCTGGTCTTCTGTCAGGTCATCCCCGTACTCCGGCGCATATCCCAGCATGTAATATTTCCATACATCTATATAATCCTGCCCGCTTCCGTCCGGAACCGTGATATAGCCATCCGTGACACGCAGATCTCCGAATGTAAATGGCATACCGATGGAATAGTTTCCAAGTATTGGCGGTGTCTGCGACAACAGACAGATCTTTTCCAGATTATCACACATATCAAACGCACCGTAGCAGATTTCATTTACGGTCTGCGGAAGCGTGATGGAAGTGATCGGAGTGGATGCAAATGCACTGTATCCGATCTTCTGTATACCGGCACTTTCTGCGATCCGGATCTCCTGCAGACCGGTGCAGCCTGCAAATGCCTCGCTGCCAATGTCATAGCTGCCTGATCCGGTGATCTCTACCTTTGTCAGATTATTACAGTATTCAAAAGCATACAGGCCAAACGGCTGCTGATATACACCGTTATTAAAGCCTGTACCGTCCAGCGTCACGCCTGTTAAACCGGAGCAGTAACGGAATGCGGAGGATCCCAGATAAACCATACCTCCGTTCATCGTAATATCTCCCTGAATACCGCTGCTTTCAAATGCATAATCACCGATCGCGATCAGATGATCCAGTCCTTCTACCGTAAATGGGTCCGCGCAGTTCCGGAACACATAGCCTGCGATCTCTGTCGCATTATCTTCCAGATGCACCACCCCTGTGATGTCATCTGTCGCACCTAAGACATAGCAGTTATCTGCCGGATTTCCTTCCGCATCCGTTCCGACACCATACAGAAGCTTTCCGCCTGCCATATCTACCATATAATAAGACGGACTGAACCGGTCTATATTGACAGTTCCCGTTCCGTTACAGTTTCCATACCAGCCTGCCATTCCATAATAGGCATAGCTGTTCAGATACATGGCATCAAATGCCGCAAAACGGAATGCAGGCGTATCATCAAACGCGCCGTATCCGATCTCCAGGTAATCCGGTTCATGTGACAGAAATGCCTGCAGACTGCCACAGCCCCTGAACGCGCCTTCTCCGATCTTTGTCAGGCCTGCAGGCAGTTCTACTGTCTTCAGATCAGCGCACCTTGTAAATACACCCGGCCCGATCTCCGTCAGATTCACATCCGGAAGTGACTGTTCCGTAAAGACCGTAATATCAGATGGAACACTGAGCAGCAAAGCATCCGCCTGATAGTTCTCATCTTCCTCTTCTGCCAGATAGCTGTAACCATCGTCTTTTTTACTGTAACTGAAAATACGGCTGATCATCTGCGCACCATCCGGAAGTAATTTTGCGAACGTCTTATCATACTCCTCTTTTGCCGCTGTCTCTACCTGTATCAGGGAAGCTGCGGAAAAGCTGTCTTCCTGTATTGCAGGCGGTGTCAGTCCCAGAAACAGGATCTTCTGCGGTGCATTTTCTGACAGACTCTTATGCTCCAGTTCCTTCAGTGATTCCGGAAGCAGCAGCAGATCGATACTGCCACAGTTTTCAAGGGCATCTTCTGCAATCTTTTCCACGCCTTCTCTTACCACATAAACACCACTTACACTGTTTTTGACTGCCAGAAGTGTCTTACCGTCCGCTGAATAAATGGCACCGTCATCTTCTGTAAAGTCCTCTATATCACTGCTTTCCGCCAGAAGCTGGTTATTGCCTCCGGGCGTTTTGCCCCACGCAGATAAATATTTCAGATAATATCCGGCCGGCACATAGATTTTTGCATCATTGACCGTTTTGAAGGAAACTGCAGCCGGTTTGGCAGCGGTAAAATGGATTTCCTTTATGGCATTTCCGTCCGCCAAATGAACTGATTCTGTCTGCTCACCCACCGTAAGCTTTTCCATGGTATCCGGAATCGACAGGATCTGTGTTTTTTCCCTGTTATATAAAATACCGTCCTCTGCCGCATAATACATATTATTTTCACCGGTTTCATATGACCTGGTGACATCAAATGTATAATCATCCTCCTGGCTTTCTCCTGTATTCGTCGTAGATAAAAACAGCAGGGAATCCGGTATTTTCATTGTGTCACAGGTGAAATAGGACGGAAGCCAGGTGACCGGGTCAAACTCATATGTCAGATCCAGTGCCTGGATCCCTTCCGGGATCGTCAGCACACCATCTACAGCCTTTGCCGCTGTCAGAACCTGTATCCTTGTATAATAAGATGTATTTCCCAGATAAAAGAATGCATATTCCCATCCCGCCTTCATAGAAGCAGGCACTTCTACCGTGGGAAGTGCATAAAGCACCTGTGCACCTGTCTTTTCCACTGTATAAAGCGGGCCTGCACTTTTTCCGTTTTCTGTCTCAGACCAGCCCAGAAAAAGCCTGCTGATCGGATCATCTTCCATACCAAAGCCCGGCAGACCGTTTCCCGCAACATCATAATAATAGGATGTCAATGCAATCTGTGGCTTTTCCTTCGGAACCAGTATCTGTTTATAGATGTTCTGATTATCCAGATCCTTTAACAGAAGCTTCGCGGAATACAGAACTTCTTCATTATAAGTTCCCTCGATCCAGTCATATCCTTCACCCGGGCGGAAATAAAAAGTAAGCGGAACCTTATCTTTTGTAACCTGCTCCGGGTAATTTCCCAGCTTAAAATTATCACCAAGCTCTGTCAGACGATATTTCGGAACACCGTCTTCACAGACATAAACGATCACAGAATAAAGAACCCTCTGGTCATTCAGGTATTCTCCCATATAAAAAGAATTGATAATATCGTCAATGTCCCGCAGTCCGATGATCTTCAGGCTGTATCTTTTATAATCTTCCTCATCCTTAATATCCAGCTTGTCATCTCCCGGATAAGGATCTGCATCTATGATCGTATCATCTTTTGGCATTGTCGGGGTTGTCGTATCCGGATCCTGATGAGAAGGCTTATCCGGTGTCTCAGTATTTCCTTTATCATCACCGTTTCCCTTATCATCCGTATGATCATTCTTATTATTGTCCGACGGATCCGTCTGGTCGGAAGAAGGGGTATCCGGGGCCGGATTCACAGGTGTGTCCGGGGTATCCGGGGTACCTGGCTTCTGGTTATTTCCTCCGTTATTTTTATCCGGATCTTTTTTGCCATCCTCTTTACCACCGTTTCCACCAGAAGGATTTTTTGCCGGCCTGATCTGTGGCTGGTCATGATCTGTTTTCGGATCTTCTTTTTTATGTGCGGAAGGCGTTTTCGGATCATCCTGGCTGCCCGGTGTATAAATAACGTCGTTTTGCGGAGACTGCTGGTCATCCTGCGGCATATCATCATTCTGCGCAGCATCGTCCGCTACGAGCATCGTCTGGAATAAGACAGACGAGGATGGCCTGTTTTCCGGCTTTTTGTTCTCATCGGCATTTTGATCCTGCTGCCAGAGTTCACTGTCGTTTTCCTGCTCATCATCTCCAAGCGAGATATCCTCCCCCGGAAACAGGATCTGATTATCTTTCCGGTCTCTTTCTTCATATGCGCCCGGATCAAACGCCTTCTCTTTATAACTCGCTGCCACAGAAATACCTGCTGCCGACAGAAAGACAAGTCCCACTATCGCTCCTGTGATCTTCCATTTATTTGTAAGTTTCATTACAGTCTGTCCTTTCTCTCATGTATGATCTGACCAATCTGCCACCGCACCTGTTCAAAGTCAACCGGTTTTGCAAAGTGTCCGTCCATACCCGCTTCTCTTGACATACGTTCATCCTCTAAAAATGCATCTGCCGAAAGTGCAAAGATCAGCGTAGATTTTGCATCCGGCCGGTCTGCCCGGCGGATCTGCCGTGTTGCAGCACGTCCATCCAGCTTTGGCATCTGGATATCCATCAAAATAAAATCATAATAGCCGATATCACTTGCCATAAACTTCTTTACAGCTTCTTCTCCATCCTCTGCGATCGTTACCTGTGCACCTGCTGCCTGCAGGATCTCCAGCGCGATCTCGGCATTGATCTCATTATCCTCCGCCATCAGAATATGTTTTCCGGCAAAGGTATAATCATCTTCGTAATCTTCCTTTACAACGGTTTCTGTCTCTGCCTGCTGTGCAGCAGGAAGATGCAGATAAACCATAAAATCGGAACCCTTACCGGGCATGCTGTCGATCATGATCTCACCGCCCATCAGATGGATGATCTGATCACTGATCGCCATTCCCAGACCTGTTCCGCCGTATTTTTTTGCCGTTTCCACAGTCTCCTGTTCAAAGGGACGGAAGATACGGTTTAAGAATTCAGGCTGCATACCTATGCCTGTATCATGTACACGGATCATCAGATCCACGATCCCATTCTCTTTTAAAAGCTGGCGGAAGGTGACACGGATCTCTCCCTCACTTGTAAACTTCACTGCATTCGACAGGAAATTCACGATAACCTGTGACAGACGGAAAGAATCACCCAGCAGCCAATAACCGTCAAAATCAAGCAGTTCCACCTCAAACCGGAGCCCCTTCGCTTCCACGTTTGTCTGGAACATATTCCGCAGATTCTGTGCCAGATTTCTGATATCAAACGGGACATTTTCCAGTTCGATCTTGCCTGCTTCGATCCTTGACATATCCAGGATATCATTAACGAGGGCAACCAGGTGTTTCGACAGATCCTCCGCTTTTTGCAGATAGACATCCACAACCGAATCTTTTACAACCTGCCTGCGTGCAAGTGAAAGCATACCGATGATACCATTGATCGGGGTTCTGATCTCATGTGACATACGGGATAAGAAAGTTGTCTTTGACTTACTTGCATCCTCTGTCATCAGAAGCTTCTGCTCCAGCTGCTGTAATTTCTGTTTTTCCCTGGAAATATTCTGAAAAATGAAAAAATCATACCCCTTGTTTTCATCCGGTATGATCGTAAGACGAAGCTGCGGAGAATCCGCCTGCTTAGACTGATATTCTGTTTCCAGTTTCCCCTCATGATCCCACTGTGTATAATCCTGCCAGAGCTCTTTAAATGCTTTTCTGTCCATTGTCTGGCGGAGCATCTGGAAATCGGTGTATAACTGTTCGCCGGAAATACCGACGACTTCTTCAAAATTTTCTGTATAATATACAGGTCGCAGTTCTTCCCGTTCCAGAAGAAGATAGGCTGCCCCTATTTTTCCGCACACAAAATTGTCATGTGCATTACTCTTTCCTTCTTTTTTCCACAAACGCTTTTCCCTGCGCAGGCTTAAATATCCATGTATCAGAATGATCAGGAGCAGAAGCTCTGCCATCAGAAACAGTACCACGCCCACATTTGAAAAATTAAATACGAATAAATGCTTCATAAATCTGCCTTTCCCCATGTGTATCCATCTTATTAATGATAACACACTCCGAAAAAATTGTCGAAATAGGAAAAACACGGTTTTTACCGTGTTTTTCCTGCATTTATTGTACAATATGTTTACTCTTCACCGCAATTCTGTCTTCTTTTTCACGCATTACGTGCATTGTGCACTATTCAGTGTCGTTTGTACCGAGCACAGTCTTGTAAATCTCCACATGATCGTAGATGCACCTCCAGCTGCTCGTAGCATTTCCGGTCACACAGACATAGGCATTTCCCGCCACATCCTGTGCATAGCTGGCAGCACAGTTACCCGACTGCACCACATAACCCGTTTTGGCACCGAGCACCATTTTGCCGTTGTCCTTATCCTCGATCCGGCGTAGAAACCAGTTGGAAAGAATGATGCCTTCCGGATGCTGCTCCGTCACAGAGGTTGTATAGGTGTGTGCGGACAACACCTCCCTGCAGAACGGAGCGTCCATTGCCGCCTCCAGGATCATTGCCATATCATAAACACTGCAGTGATGGGCTTCGTCATACAGACCGACACAGTTTGTAAAATGTGCGGTCTGGGAAAGTCCCATTTCTTCCATTTCCCGGTTCATCAGCGCCACAAAGGCTTCCTCGGAGCCTGCCACATATTTGGCAAGTGCAACTGCTGCTTCCGCGCCGGATGGCAGGATCGTTCCGTAAAACAGATCTCTCACCGTCACCTGTTCATCCAGTTCAAAGCCCGCATTGCTGCAGTCATTGGAATAACTGTAGTCCGTATCCTCTATGGTGATCGTCACCTTATCATCCAGCCTGCTTTCATCGATCTGCTCCGCTGCCACAAGCACTGTCAGGATCTTTGTCATGGAGGCAGGATTGATGACTGTCTGTGCATTTCGCTGCTTAAGGATCTTTTTGTTACCCACATCTACTAAAATGGCATAGCTGCTGACAACCTCTGCAGGCACATCTGTCGTTTCCGGCGTTTCCTGTGCACTGTAGACAACGCCCGGATCCGTATCCTGCATTCCATCTGTCTGTCCG
>ERZ808240.3930-NODE-3930-length-13819-cov-3.982491_pt1 | contig 13819 bp, 13 predicted proteins | sample MGYA00521084_ERZ808240 | MGnify/ENA primary metagenome ERZ808240 (study PRJEB31516, sample SAMN03275571) | gut metagenome | biome: mammalia-associated habitat; material: feces | host: Papio cynocephalus | place: Kenya | collected 2012-08-06 ... | reverse complement strand
TCTGCGTCTGCCGCCGGAAACCTATCAGAAATTCGCCAACGATGTGCGCGATTATCTGTACACACCGGCGCGCGGTTTCCAGACCATTGATTTGAATTGGGCAAAGGATTCTTTGGAACTGCTCAAAGATATGCACTAATCGACATTGGCTCTCCTCTTTCGGAGAGCCAATGTTTATTTTTTGCTCTGTCTGCTCATCTTCCAATACGCCACGCCGCACTGAATTAAAACAACAGCATACACGACAAGCAGTATCACCAGCATGACAAAGGACGCTGTGCGCCTCTGTATAACCAGTGTTCCCAACAAGCAGAAGAAAATCGCTAACAGCGGCAGAACTTTGCCCTTCCAAACGCGCTGCATCATATCCATGCGCGAGTCTTCATCACAAAAGATTGTTTCATCTGCGTCATTCATCTCGGACACCGGTTTGCGAAAATAGCTGTATCCCGCCATGTCTTGGATATATTCCCAGCCGCAGTCGTGAAACATCTGCACATATTCCTCTTTGTGTTCTACGCCGTCCGGATTAAAATCCAACTGATAGACCACATCTTCCGGTGTGCATCGCTCGAATTTGTACACACACGGGCCGAAAATCCCTGTCAGCTTCCAGCCCTGCCGATGCATCCGGCGCAGCCAATTGGCTTCTTTCTCCCACTGCGGAATGGTAAAAAACCGGAGTTTTCTCATTGTTTCTGCCATGTCTGTACCTCCTTTACATTGCGAAACAGCCGTTCAATGCGCCGCATTTCCAGCTGCAGCACCTCGCGTCCCAGCTGTGTGATACAATAAATCTTTCGTTTTTCTTCTTCCCGAACAAACCGAATCAGCTGATCCTTTTCCATTTTGGACAGTGTGCCGTACATCGTTCCCGGACTCAGACGAATCTCTCCATCCGTCAGCTGCTCTACCTGCTGGACGATGCCATAGCCGTGCATCGGCTGCTGCAAGCACAGCAAAATATAAAATCCGGTCTCTGTCATCGGCACATACACTTTTCTGATGTGCGCATCCATGGTATTTTCCTCCTACTCAAGCCTCGATGCATCGCAGTACGATATATCTTACCTTGAGTATATCGCACTGCGAGCGTCTTGTCAATAGATTGGCAGCAAAAAAGGCGTCCCGCTTGCGCGAGACGCCTCTCTTTGTATTGTGTTGTTTTTGGTAATTGGGTGAATTACTCAGCAACCTTTACCCAAACACCGCCGTTGCGGCAGGACTCGGTCGCAGCAGCAGCCATCAGTACCGGACGCAGGCCATCGTATGCGCCAACAACTGTCGGCTTGTCGTTTACAATGGAGTCGATGAAGTACTTGATCTGCTCGATGAATGCGTCGTTGTAACGCTCCAGGAAGAACCACTTCGGCTTCTCGGATACTGCACCGTCAACAGTGGTGATGGTAGCGGTAGAGTTCAGATCGTTCTGATCGGAAGCCATGCCCTTAGAGCCGAATACTTCTACTCTCTGATCGTAGCCGTATACTGCCTGACGGGAGTTGTTGATGGTAGCGATAGCGCCGTTTGCCAGCTTCATGGTAACAACTGCGGTATCTACATCCGGAATGCCGGACTCTTCCTGCAGGTTCGGGTTAACCAGGCAGGAACCTACTGCGGAAATCTCTACTGCCTCAGAACCGGACAGGTAACGAACCATATCGAAGTCATGGATCATCATATCATAGAAGATACCGCCGGATACTGCTACATAAGATGCCGGTGGTGGCTCCGGATCGCGGGAAGTTACGTTGATGTAATGCGGATCGCCAATCTTGCCTTCCTTTACTGCATCAGCAACTGCCTTATGGTTGTGGTCGAAGCGGCGGTTGAAACCTACCTGGAACTTTACGCCCTTCTCTTCTACCAGTGCCAGCAGCTTCTTGATCTTCTCAATATCATAGTCGATCGGCTTCTCGCAGAATACGTTCTTGCCAGCCTTTACTGCTTCCATGGAAACCTCGCAATGGGTGTCGGTGGAAGAGCAAACCATAACTACGTCAACATCCGGGTTGGTTACAACGTCCATGTAGTTGGTGGATACGTTGGTGATGCCGCGCTCTGCCAGCCACTCACGTGCGCCGGACTTATCCAGCATCGGATCAGCTGCTGCTACTACTTCAGCGCCGTCGATGTTGTTAAGCAGATTGTTGATGTGCAGCTTACCAATTCTGCCGCAGCCAACTACGCCAAACTTTAAATTTGCCATGACCTTTTCTCTCCTTGTCTATACTTGTTAATCAAGCCAGAAATCTGGATACCCGCAGACGCAGGTATCCAGTTTTCATCTAACATTACGTGATTCTGTTTCTTACTTAGCCATCAGGTCAGTGATGTACTCGTAAGCCATCTTTGCGTACTTGAACGGGTTAGCCTTAGCCGGATCCTGCTCAGCCTCAACCATGATCCAACCCTCGTAACCGATCTCGTCCAGCTTTCTCAGAACCGGCTCGAAGTCTACGCAGCCTTCCGGATCGCCCGGAACGGTGAATGCGCCGTTACGAACCGACTTCAGGAAGGACCAGCTCTCCTTGATAGCCTGATCGCGAACATCCTTACGCATGTTCTTCAGATGTACATGACCGATTCTGTTCGGGAACTCGTTCAGAATTGCCATCGGATCTACTTCAGAGAAGGTCCAGTGACCGGTATCGTAGCACAGCAGCAGGTCGTCGCTGGTGTTGTTCAGCATACGCTCGGTCTCTTCCAGAGTCTGTACGCAGGTACCCATGTGATGATGGAAGCAAGCACGAATGCCGTTGCTCTTTGCGTACTCAGCCAGCTTGTTCAGACCGTCGCACATCTGAGCGAACTCAGCATCGGTAAAGCGAGCCTTGTTCTCGAAGATGGACAGATCCTGATTGCCCTGAATAGAATAGGACTGCTCAGAAATGTTGATAGCAGTTGCGCCTGCGTAGCACAGGTACTCGATTTCCTTCTTGAATTCCTCGAAGGTCTCCTCGAACGGCTTGGTGCCGAGGAAGGAAGAGAACCACTTGGATGCAACGGTCATGCCGCGCAGATCCAGAGCTTCCTTGAGTTCCTTTACATCAGACGGATACTTATGACCGATCTCACATCCGGTGAAACCTGCCAGACGCATCTCGGAAATGCACTGCTGGAATGTATTCTCGTCGCCGAGATCCCACATATCATCGTTGGTCCAGCCGATCGGGCAGATACCCAGCTTGATATCCTTGTTTGTGAACATAATCACAACACCTCCATGATTTTATACCTCTGCGGCCGCCTGTTTTCCCGACGAAAACCTCTCCAAATCTTCGCATCACGCGGCAACAGATAATAGGCTTGTTTCCTATACTCTTTATGATATAGGATACATGCCTGTTTGTCAAATGTTTTGTGCAATTTGGTCAACTATTTTTTATATCTTGCACGTTCTAATTCATGTTGCACAACAGAACCTTGTTTTTGTGCGCAAACTTGCGAATATTTGTCCTCAAATCACCAAAATTTGCACACAAAAAAGCCGCCCCTGCACAAAACAGGGACGGCTCGGTATGCACAAATTTCATTTGCATCTTGCACGTTTCCACGCCCAGCAGCCGATTTCTATTCCGGCAGCTCCCAGCACAATCCATAATACAGTCGTATACCCTGCGCCGCTTTCACTGCCAGCACCAGTTTGTTCGTCGGTTGTATCCACTGTATACCCGCTCATCCTGTCCGCCATGTCTTCCATTGCATAGACCTGACCGGATTGCAGCGGTTGTTCGGCTGTCCGTGCCCTTTTAGAGCTTTGTACACCAGTCAGCCGCGGTTCTTCCAGCACAACAATCTGTATGTCGTGATTGATTGTTTCAACAACAGCGACCGCCGAACGCAGCTTGGGTGAACCTCCCATGATAAACGCTCGATGGATCGTTTCTTCTCCCACTGCATCTGCGATTCGCTGATCTATCTGTTCTGCTGTCTTGTCCTCATCCAATTGTTCCGTCACAACCGGAATCCATTTGCCTGTCTCTTCCCGAATCTGTTCTTTCTGTTCCTCTGTCAGTACCGCCAGCACGGATTCATCCTCCGTGAGCGGCATTCCCTGTGAAATCGTAACGTGAAAATATGCATCTTTTACCTGTACCGGAAGCACCCAGACATAATATTCCATCTGTTGTTTGATTTCATCATATGTCATCTGCCGTTCTTTATAAGAACTATAGACATCCGATTCATCCGCGTAGACTTTATATGCCCGGCTCCAGTCAATGTCTGCCGCCGTCACATCTGGGCACATCCCGCTCATCGCATCTAAAACACGATTTGTGAGCGTTGATACTTCCGCATAATCCGCAGAATCCGGCGTGAGCTGTTCAACATATTCCGATGCTGCAAATGCTGTACCGCCCAGAGCAAATGTTCCCAGCAAAACCAAAAGAAGGATTGTATATACTTTTTTCATCTCTTTCTCCGTAAAAAAAGCCGCCCCTGCACAAGACAGGGACGGCTCGGTATGCATAACGAAATTTACTTTCTTGCAATTACCTTCTTGACGTTGGCAACGATCTCCTCTGCGGTCAGCTTGTAAGCTTCCTGCAGGAAGGACTGAGCGCCAACCTGACCAAACTGGTCATGTACGCCAACCATCTCAACCGGAGTCGGGCACTTAGCAGACAGGACGCGAGCAACAGCAGAACCCAGACCGCAGGTGCAGTTGTGGTTCTCAGCAGTTACGATAGCGCCGGTCTCCTTTGCGGACTTCACGATCAGATCCTCGTCGATCGGCTTCCAGGTGAACATGTCGATGACACGAACCTTGATGCCTTCAGCCTCCAGAGCCTCGTAAGCCTTCAGAGCCTCGTCAACCATGATGCCGGAAGCGATAACGGTAGCTACGTCGTCAGCGGACTCCTTCAGAGTAACGCCCTTGCCGATTTCGAAGTCGGAATCGTCGCCGTATACCTTGATAACGCCCTTACGGATCATACGCATGTAAGACAGTCTGCCTTCAACAGCGGTCAGCTTCTTGGTGATCTTGTTGACCATGGTGAAGTCGGTCGGATCGATAACGATGGAATCCGGAACGGACAGATACAGTGCGCAATCCTCGAACGGCATATGGGTACCGCCGTTGTATGCAGCGCATACGCCAGGGTCAGAACCCAGAACCTTTACGCCCAGCTTTGCATATGCAGCAGACATGAATGCCTGGTCAAATGCGCGGCGGGAGGAGAAGCAGCCGAAAGAATGCATCCAAACCTTCTTGCCGGTAGCAGTCAGACCTGCAGCAACGCCCATAGCGTTTGCCTCAGCGATACCAGCGTTGATGGTCTGGTTCGGGAATTCCTTAGCCAGCTTTGCGGTGTTGATGCAGTTGTACAGGTCACAGTCAACGTGCATAACGGTCGGATCAGCCGCCATCAGCTCCTCCATTGCGGTAACGTAACCGTCACGGCAATTGCGGGAGTCCTTCTCATGCTTTCCAATTAAAGTAAAACTCATTTTCGCCTGTCCTCCTTACTTTGCAGCCTTAACAGCAGCAAGCTCTGCTTCTGCTGCAGCGATTGCTTCTTCCCACTGCTCCGGAGTCGGCTGAGAGCTGTGCGCACCGGTAGACTCAGCAAAGGTTGCGCCCTTGCCCTTGATGGTGTTCAGAATGATTGCGGTCGGCTGTCCCTTGGTAGCGTAAGCTTCCTGAACAGCGTCGTAGATCTGCTCTACGTCGTTGCCGTCTTCCAGCTCGATTGCGTTCCAGCCGAATGCATCGAACTTTGCTCTCAGGCCCTTGCCGTGAGACATGATGTCATCAACAGCACCGTCGAGCTGACGCTTGTTGCTGTCTACAAAGCAAACGAGGTTGTCGAGCTTGTAGTGAGCTGCGAACTGAGCAGCCTCCCAAACCTGACCTTCATCGCACTCGCCGTCGCCAACGAATACGAATACGTGGCTGTCGCGGCCGTCCAGCTTGTTGCCCAGAGCAGCGCCGGTAGCGGTGGACATACCCTGACCCAGAGAACCAGTCGTCAGATCAACGCCCGGAGTCTTGGTGCGGTCGGTATGGGACGGGAAGTTGGTACCCGGCTTGTTCAGGGTGCGGGTCTCTTCCAGCGGATAGAAGCCCTTCAGTCCCAGTGTTGCATATGCACACGGGCCTGCATGTCCCTTGGACAGAACACACCAGTCACGATCTTCCCAACGCGGATTCTTCGGGTCAATCTTCATGATATCGCCATAGAGGACTGCCATTGCGTCTGCGATAGACATCGAGCCGCCTACATGTCCAAAGCCAAGCGAACCGATGGTCTTCAGGGTCTCAACTCGAATTTCGGCTGCGAATTCACGGAGAGCCTGCATCTTTTCTGCTTTCTGCATTGAATACACCTACCTATTCCTTAATCAAAGAATTGTCAGCATGACATCGGAAAAATCCTTTCCTCCCGAAGTCATACCATACTTTCTTAGATTTTATCATCTCTGTAAACGAATTGCAATGCTCGCCCGCCGATTTTTAGAGAAATTTTCCCTGAGAGCAGAATTTCTGACCCGCTTCACAAACATTCCCTTTCCGGCACTGTGCCGCGCACAGGGAAAACCTGCTCAACAAATTCCATATTTCCGGTTGGATTTTGTTCAACTTTCTGCTATAATGATTTTATCATGGTTTTGTGTTAGTTACTTGTTTGTTCCAAGAAAGCGGGATTTCCTTATGAAAATCAGCAGACTCAATGCAATTGAAGAATATGTACTATCCAAAAAGACAGTCTCTATTGATGAGCTGTGCGAGGTGTTCAGTGTATCCAAAAACACCATCCGACGCGACCTGAACGAGCTGGAAGCGCGCGGCCACATCGCCAAGGTATACGGCGGCGTCACCGCCGTGACGCCGGAGGACGTCATGCCGCTTCCGGTGCGCTCCGGACTCAATCCGGGCGCCAAAGATCTGATCGGCAAGCTGGCAGCGCGGGAGCTGAATGATGGCGACACCATCTTTATCGACTCCGGCTCTACCGCCGTCAACGTGCTGCGGCATCTGCCGCCGCGCATCAAGCTGACCGTCGTGACGCATTCGCTTCCGGCCATGGTCGAGGCGGCAAAATACGACGGCATCAATCTGATTTCTCTCGGCGGCGCGTTTAATCCGGCAACCAGCTCGTTTGTCGGCATTTTTGCCCAGCAGGCGCTGTCCGATCTGCGCATCACCAAGGCGTTCCTATGTGCCACCGGCGTAACCGTCGAGTCCGGCATGAGCAATACGACATTCCTCGAAGCGGAAATCAAGCGCGGTGTCGTATCCCATGCCTCCAGCGTGATTCTCGTTGCCGACAACTCCAAGCTGGGGCACGATGCCACCGTGACATTCTGTCGGTTACAGGACATCTCCACCTTTGTCACCGACCAGAAGCCGGCACCGAAATTCGTGGAATTCTGCCGCGCGCACAATATTCGACTGATTTGGGAATAAGTACATCAAACCGTATCATTGCACAAAAAGAGGATGTCGCAACCGACATCCTCTTTTTGTGTCTTGTTTTGAACCATTAGGACTTTTTTCTCTGATCATCCAGATATGCCCGTCCCCAGACGCACATGGCATCCAAGATGGGCAAAACCGTCTGTCCAAATTCGGTCAGCTCATATTCTACTCTCGGCGGCACAACCGGATAGACATGCCGCTCCACCAAGCCGTCCTTTTCCAGCTCTCGCAGCTGCTGTGTCAGCATCTTTGGCGTCACCTTCGGCATCAGCTTTTGCAGCTTTCCGAACCGCAGCGCGCCGTCTGTCAAATGATCCAGAATCAGTGCCTTCCATTTTCCCCCAATCAGTCCCAATGTTGCCTCAATGGGACAATCATATGGAATTTCTCTCGTGTCTTGCTTCATCAGGATTCCTCCTTCCGCCGTTCTGCCCTTTTTCGTTGTTTTCTATCGTCACCAAAACCATAGTCACTTACCAAAAAGTGCAGTCTTGTTTCTTTCGCACCGATCTGGTACTATACTTATAATACCAGCTTCCCCAAGCATAGTATTGGGCGGTCTCGCCTGTACACTCATTATAACACCCGGCCAGAGCTTGTACAAGTTTTACCCTCTGTTTTACCCAAGATTTTCGTGTTCTTTTCCGGCGTCCGCGTGCACAGGCTGACTGCATTTTGTATTATCCGACAGGTTGACAACAGAACGCTATCATGTCGTTCTCTCAGCCGTCACGCTGTACAAAATTCTGTCCGCTTTTATCCGGCGTATTCTTGAAAAAGAACACACACCATGCTATAATTAAACCATAAATTATGCAAAAGGGATTTGTACGCCTTTTTGCAGCATTGTATTCAAATGTTCTGCCTGCGTCAGTCGGGCATAGAGAAAGGTGTGTTTTACAATGTACATGGACAAGGAAGTCAAGCGCGGCTATAACGAGTACCTGCGCCTTGATGAAGGAGAAGGCAAGGACGGCATGATGGATGTCGCTCTTCTGGTTATGGAAGCTGGAGATACCTACACCATCGAAGAAGCAGACAAGGAAGTTGCCTGCCTGCTGTTTGACGGTGACGTCAACATGAGCTGGGACGATCAGAGCGTAGACATGGTTCGCCCGAATCCGTTCGACTACAACCCGTGGTGTCTGCTGGTTCACAAGCAGACCAAGATCGTTATCACCGCAAAGGGCCCGTCTAACATCTACGTGCAGAAGACCCTGAACGACAAGACCGAGCCGGAATTCCCGAACAAGCTGTTCCGTCCGGAAGATACCGATACTTGGGCACGCGGCACTGGCGGCGTTCTGCAGAACTGCATCAAGCGTGATGTTCGTACCTGCTTCGACCTCGACATTGCTCCGTACTCCAACATGGTACTGGGCGAAGTTATCAACCTGCCGGGCAAGTGGTCCTCTTACCCGCCGCATCATCATCCGCAGCCGGAAGTTTACTTCTACCGCTTCGACAAGCCGCAGGGCTTCGGCGCAGGCTGGGGCAACGGCGAGCTGTATGAGACCCACCACAACGGTCTGTCTCTGATTACCAGCAAGATGCATTCTCAGGTAACCGCTCCGGGTTACGCTTGCTGCTACGCATGGGGCATCCGTCATCTGCCGGGCGATCCGTGGGACAAGACCCGTGTTGACGATGTTGAGCACGAGTGGCTGGTACGCGATGACGCAGACGAGCACATCTGGAAGTGCTCCACCGGCTACTAATCCCCCACTTTACCCCCTTACCCCGCTTATTTGAAAGAAAATAAGATAGATTTAAACAATGTGAGAATTGTGTAAGAATTGCATGAGGAGGAAAAATTCCAATGAGACACATGGAAACTGTCCGCCTGACCACTAGCCAGGCGTGCATCCGCTTCCTGGAGAACCAGTATGTCAGCTACATTGACATGGACGGCAAGGAAGTAGAACAGAAGTTTATCCGCGGTATCTTCATGATCCCGGGCCACGGCAACTGCGTTGGCTACTGCAACGGTATCGAGCAGGAAATCAAGGATATGGAAGTATATCAGGGCAAGAACGAGCAGGGCATGGCTCTGGCAGCTGTTGCATTCTCTCGTCAGCTGCGCCGCAAGCAGGCATTCGTTTGCACCTCTTCCGTAGGTCCTGGCGCCTGCAACATGATTACCGCTGCTGCTACTGCAACTGCTAACAACATTCCGGTACTGCTGATGCCGGGCGACGTTTACGCTTCCCGTCAGCCGGACCCGGTACTGCAGCAGATGGAGCAGCCGCAGAACCTGACCATTTCCGCTCATGACGCTTTCCAGGCTGTTGTTAAGTACTGGGGTCGTGTAAACCGTCCGGAGCAGATCATGACCGATATGCTGTCCGCATTCCGTGTAATGACCGATCCGGGCAACTGCGGCGCCGTTGCTGTATCCATCCCGCAGGATGTACAGGGCGAAGCTTATGATTATCCGGTTGACTTCTTCAAGAAGCGCGTTTGGAACATCGAGCGCCGTCCGGCTACCAAGAAGGCAGCTAAGAAGGCAGCTGAGATCATCAAGTCCGCAAAGAAGCCGCTGCTGATCTGCGGCGGTGGCGTTCGTTACGCTGAGGCTCATAAGGTATTCCGTGCATTCGCTGAGAAGTTTGGTATTGCTTTCGGCGAAACCCAGGCAGGTAAGTCCGCGATCGAGTGGACCCATCCGCTGTCTCTGGGCGGTCTGGGCATCACCGGTACCGAGTGCGCAAATGCTTTCGCACATGACTGTGACGTAGTTATCGGCGTTGGTACCCGTTACACCGACTTTACCACCGCTTCCAAGTGGCTGTATGACACTTCCGCTAAGTTCGTTAACATCAACCCGTCTGAGTTCCAGTGCCTGAAGATGGACGCTTATCCGGTTGTTGCTGACGCAAACGAGGCTCTGACCGCAATCAGCGCTGAGATCGACGCTCTGGGCGGCTACCACACCTCTGACGAGTACGCTGCAGAAGTTAAGAGACTGCAGGATGCTTGGTGGGCTGACGTAGATCGCATGGATCACACCGAGTACGTTGACGCTGAGTCCTACGTTCCGGAAATCCAGGACGCAAACCGTCGTGCTGTTGAGCACTACATCGAGTCCATCGGCTCCAAGCTGACACAGACCGCTGCTCTGGGTTACATCAACACCCATATCGCTCCGGATTCCATCTGTGTTGGTGCTGCCGGCTCCCTGCCGGGCGACCTGCAGGCACTGTGGAGAGCTCCGGTTCCGAACACCTACCATTGCGAGTACGGTTACTCCTGCATGGGTTACGAAGTTGCAGGCGCTTACGGCTGCAAGATCGCTTGCCCGGATCAGGAAGTATACGCAATGTGCGGCGACGGTTCCTTCGATATGCTGCACTCCGAGCTGATTGCTTCTATCCAGTACGGTTACAAGATCAACGTTTGCCTGTTTGATAACGCTGCTTACGGCTGCATCAACAACCTGCAGGTTGGCCAGGGCAACAAGTCCCGTACCACCGAGAAGAACATGCACATCCCGGGCACTCCGTACGATGGCTGCGATCTCGGCCCGGCAATGAACATCGACTACGCTGCTGTTGCTGCTGCATACGGCTGCAAGACCTACACCGTAAAGACCATGGAAGAGCTGGCTGCTGCACTGGAAGACTCCAAGAAGCAGACTGTTTCTACCCTGATCGACATGAAGGTTCTGCCGAAGTCCATGTCCAAGGAATGGGAAGCTTGGTGGCGTGTAGGCGTTGCTTCTGTTTCCAACAAGCCGGAAGTACAGGAAGCTTACAAGAAGCTGCAGGATCATCTGTACGAAGCTCGTCATTATTAATTCCCTGCGCCTATCGCGCACAGAATATTCTGACAAATACGCAAGAGTCTGCCCAATTGGGCAGGCTCTTGTTTTTTGTATACTTGACAATTGACTTCCGACAGGCCGATGTTTATACTAAAATCTGTAATATGATAGCAATGGGAGTAATAAATACATGGAGCAGACATTTTCCAGAGAAGATACCAAACTGATGAAAGGCGTTGCCATTTTTTTGATGCTGATGCATCATCTGTGGGCATTTCCCGAACGCATCGCGGGCGGCGAGCTGTGGCACGTCCTCAATATTTGCGGCGAAAGCTCTCTCGCCTATTTCGGTTCGTTCGGCAAAATCTGTGTTTCCTTTTTCTTCTTTCTCGGCGGATACGGCGTCTATCTCACCACCTGTTCCAAAAAATATGACCTGATTGCCAAAATCAAGGGATTATATCTCGCGTACTGGAAGGTTTTTGTGATTTTCATTCCCTTGGCATTCCTATTCTGCGCGCATCAGCCGACCTACTGTGACAAAGCAGAAATCTGTACGCGGTATGCCACGTTTTCCGCGCAGGAATGCTTTAACAACTTTATCGGCTTTTCCACCTCTTATAACAGTGAATGGTGGTTCCTGAACAGCTATCTGTGCGTTTTGATCCTGTACCCTCTGATTGACCACTTGGTGCGCCACCGTTCGACGCTGTTTAATGTCACGGCAATTGTCCTGTTTTCTATTTTTATCACAGACGTCTTTCCTGCGCTTGGCGATTTGGAAGTATTCGGCACACTCAGCGATAATTATCTGTATCAGACCTTCTTCCTGCTGTCCGCACCATATACCGCGTGCTTCTGGATGGGTGCCGTCTTTGCCAAAGACAATCTGCTCATACAGATCCGCGATTCCCTGCGCCGCAATCGTCTGCTTAACCCCCTGTTAGATATTTTCTTTGTCGGCGTCATCGTGCAAATGCGCTGGATTACCGGACAAATCGTAGATATTCTCTATGTTCCATTTTTGATTCTCTTTCTCATGGATTTGCTGCGTCATCTTCGCCCGATTCGGGCGGTACTGCTGTGCATCGGCAAGGAAAGCACAAGCATGTGGCTCATTCATCCCTTTTTCTGCTACTATTTCTATCCTGTTGTACAGGTCATCGTTGCGCCGCGCTGGGGCGTATTATCCCTGCTTCTCCTGCTGATTCTCTCGTATCTTGCCGCGCGGCTGGTGCGGCTGTTCTGGCGGTGCATCGGCACGATGGTACAGCGCACACAAAGCATTTTCCTTAAAGTTTCTTAAGTTTTATCCAAACCTCTTTTCTTGTCCTCTTTTTTGTACTATACTAAAGAAGTATTTTAACAAAAAGAGGCGTAAAAAATGATAAAATGGAAAAAACGACTGATTTTGTCCGGTATCGCCGCCATGTTATGCGTGGCAATGCTGGCAGGCTGCGGAGCATCCGGCAGCAAAACAACCTCCAGCAATGCCAAGCAGTCCGGCAGTGCGCAGACCGCTTCCACTGACACAGGAAGCGCTGAACAGGCAAAGGAAAAGCAAAAAAAGCTGGAAGAGCAGAAAAAGAAAGAACAGGAAGAAGCCAACAAGATTCCCAAGGGAGATAAATACATCGCCTTGACCTTTGACGATGGCCCGACCGGCAACGAGGGCGGACGCACCGAACGTCTGTTGGATGGTCTGAAGGAGCGCAATGCCCATGCCACCTTCTTCCTGTGCGGCTACCGCGTCAAGGACTTCAACTCGATGATGAAGCGTTACTTGGCAGAAGGTCACGAGGTCGGCAACCACACGATGGATCACCGCTTAGCACATGAGGTTTCCGACGGTGATTACGAACAGGTTTCCAGCAACAACGACTTGATTCAGTCGTATACCGGTCAGAAGCCGACGGTATTCCGTCCGTGCGGCGGCGAATACAATGACAGCGTGCAGGCATCCATGCAAAAGCTCGGTATGCCGATTATCCTGTGGGATGTTGACACACTGGACTGGAAATACCGCGATGCCGCTTCTGTCAAGCAGCACATTTTAGACGGCGCACAGGACGGCGCTATCGTTCTGGAGCATGACCTGTATGAGACCACTGTAGAGGGCGTTCTCGCCGCCATTGATGAGTTACAGCAGCAGGGTTATGCATTTGTTACCGTATCGGAACTCTCAAAAATCAAGGGCGTCACACTGGAAGCCGGCAAGGTATATAACGGCTTTACAGATGAAGATCTGGGACTGAATACAGAATCCGAGACAAGCAGCGAAAGCGCAGAAACTTCTACATCTGACAGCACTGCAAATACTCAAGCATCCAACAGCACATCGTCCAACTAAACGGATACATACAAAAAGCACTCCTATGGAGTGCTTTTTTGTTGGAAAAAATCGCCTTTTCTAAGAGAAAAGCCCTCTCTGTCGCTCCAGCTTCTCGGCTCTCCCTCTGGGAGAGCTGGCATTTGCGAAGCAAATGACTGAGAGGGCACGACGCAAATAAATTCGTATCAGAGTTCCTGATACCTCACTGCCAGCTGATTACTCCCTCAGTCTTGCCGCAAGGCGGCAATCCAGCTCCCTCACGAGGGAGCCTGCCCTCTCTGTCGCTGCGCGACAT
>ERZ808240.3929-NODE-3929-length-13819-cov-4.064661_pt1 | contig 13819 bp, 8 predicted proteins | sample MGYA00521084_ERZ808240 | MGnify/ENA primary metagenome ERZ808240 (study PRJEB31516, sample SAMN03275571) | gut metagenome | biome: mammalia-associated habitat; material: feces | host: Papio cynocephalus | place: Kenya | collected 2012-08-06 ... | reverse complement strand
CATTTTATTTTATTGATAATGAGTTCTATTTCGGAGGGCCTAAGCCTTACAGCTGGATTCACGAGGATATTGAGAAGTTTGCATTCTTTAGTAAAGCGGCACTTTCTGCTATTCCTGTTATAGGATTTAAGCCTGATATTATACATTGTAACGATTGGCAGACAGGTCTTGTTCCGGTTTATCTTCACGAAAGATTCTCTGGCGGAGATTTCTATCATGGAGTTAAATCTATTATGACTATACATAATCTTAAGTTCCAGGGAATATGGGATCTTAAGAAGGTAAAAGACATTACCGGATTAGATGACAGCTATTTTACTTCGGACAAGCTTGAGGCTTATGATGATGCTAATTATCTTAAAGGTGGTATAGTATATGCCGACAAGGTAACTACAGTAAGTGAAACATATGCAGAAGAGATTAAGACACCGTTTTACGGAGAGAATCTTGATGGACTTATGAATGCAAGATCTAATGCTCTTTGTGGAATAGTTAATGGTATTGATTATGAGGTATATAATCCTAAGACAGATAAGTCTCTTGCAGCTAATTATGATCAGATAACTTTCCGCAAGGAAAAGTGGAAGAATAAAGTTGCATTACAGAAAGAACTTGGACTTACACAAGACAAGGGAAAGTTTATGATAGGTATTGTCTCAAGACTTACAGACCAGAAGGGACTTGACCTTATAGCGTATGTTATGGATGAGCTGTGTGCAGAGGACGTCCAGCTTGTTGTTCTTGGTACAGGTGAAGAAAAATATGAGAACATGTTCAGACATTATGACTGGAAGTATAATGACAGGGTATCAGCTAATATCTATTATTCAGAAGAAATGTCACATAAGATATATGCAGCATGCGATGCATTTCTTATGCCTTCATTGTTTGAACCATGTGGCTTAAGCCAGCTTATGGCACTTAGATATGGAACAGTGCCAATTGTAAGAGAAACAGGTGGTCTTAAAGATACAGTTGAGCCTTATAATGAATATGAGAGCACAGGTACAGGTTTCTCATTTGCAAACTATAATGCGCATGAGATGCTGAGTATAATTAATTATGCCAAGAGTGTATATTACAATCATAAGAGAGAGTGGAATAAAATCGTTGACAGAGGCATGAAGAAGGATTTCTCTTGGAAGAGTTCGGCTAAGAAATATGAAGAGTTATATAATTCATTATAATCCGATATTATTATACGTATAGATTTGATAGAAAGTTATATATCAATTGAATAAGTAAAGCATTGCATCAGTTAAATGAGATTGTCGTAATGAGATAAGGTTTATTATGTATAGATGTCTGAAAACATTTATCAATCTACATAATGTAAACAATTCTTAATATGACAATCTCATATTTTATTTTTATATATTTCAAAGACATTTTTATATTAAAATTCATCAGATGCTTTTATTTTATAGATTAAAAGAAAAAGCCGGTAAACTTTTCAATAAGTTTACCGGCTCAAAACAAATGCGGATGGCGGGACTTGAACCCGCACAATGTCACCATCGGCAGATTTTGAGTCTGCTGCGTCTGCCATTCCGCCACATCCGCGAACAATTAATATCATATCATAATAAAGCATATTAAGTCAAGTGTAAAATATTTATATGAAGATAATATGAAGAGTTATATATTATTCTATCAGAATTGAGGCTGAAACAATAATTGTTAATAAATTAACTTTATTGTTTCAAAATAAAAACTTAATAATGCTTTAACTTTTATAAAAAAAAGATTATAATTCATTAGCAAAATAAAATTAAGATAATTCTTGTCAACAAAATAATAGTAAGGAGGAATTGGTTATGTTGCCATTATGGCTGTGCATCCCATTTGCGGGATTGCTTTTATGTATTGCGATTATGCCACTTGTCAAGGCTGAATGGTGGGAGAGCCATCAGTTACATGCGGTAATATTCTGGTCGCTTCTTTTTATTATACCATTCGCTATAACACAGGGTGTTGGTACAGCAGCAGAAACGGTACTTGAATGCATAATAAATGATTATTTAGGATTTATTGTTTTATTATTTGGACTGTTCTGTGTTGCAGGTAATATTTCTCTGGATGGTGATCTGGTTGGCTCACCAAGAGTTAACACAATTACTTTGCTTATAGGAACATTTCTGTCAAGTCTTATAGGTACGACAGGAGCAAGTATGCTTCTTGTACGTCCAATTATAAAAATGAATTCGTGGAGACATAGAAGAAGTCATATTATGATATTCTTCATATTCCTTATATCTAATATGGGTGGATGTCTTACGCCTATAGGAGACCCTCCACTTCTTATGGGATTTATGAGAGGAGTACCATTCACATGGAGCCTTCATCTGCTGCCTGTATTATGCTTTAATCTTTTAGTTCTTCTTCCTATATTCTATATGATAGATAGAAGAAATTACAGACTTGATATTGCAGAAGGCAGTGTGCCTGATATAAGTAAGGAGTCAACAGAGCTTAAGTTCCAGGGTGGACATAATGTAATATTTATAATTACAATTGTAATTGCGGTAGTATTGAGCGGTACACTTTCAAACGTTCCAGCTTTTATAAGATCGGATGGTGTACTTAAAGGATTACATATAGGAGAGGTTACATTCTCATTTGTTACTATGATAGAAATAGCAATTATTCTTTTATCAGCATTTTTGTCATTCAAAACAACAAAGAAAGAAATACGTACAAAGAACCATTTTAACTGGGGTGCTATAAAGGAAGTTGCAGTGCTTTTCATAGGTATATTTATAACAATGCAGCCTGCACTTATTATCCTTAAGGCAGTAGGTCCAACTCTTGGAATATCTAAGGCATGGCAGATGTTCTGGACAACAGGCGCACTTTCAAGTTTCCTTGATAACACACCTACATATCTTGTATTCTTCACTACAGCCGGAAGTCTTGGATTTGCAAGCGGTATTACAACAAGTGTAGGCGTTATAACTGCTAAGGTACTTATGGCTATTTCTTGTGGCGCGGTATACATGGGTGCTGGAACATATATTGGTAATGCACCTAACTTTATGGTTAAGTCAATAGCGGATGAAAATGGTGTCAGAATGCCAGGATTTTTCGGATATATGCTGTGGTCAATAGGTATTCTTGTTCCTGTATTTATTCTGGATACACTTATATTCTTTTTATAGGAGGTGGGCATAATGAGTGAAAATATTAATAATACAAATAACGACAATGCTTCGGTAAGTCCTGAAGAATTGAAGAAAACTGCCTTAGACCTTGCTAATAAGATATATGACCTTGATGAAAGAGTATATAAATCAGTAGGTTCAGACCTTGGACGTGTATTTATAGGTGACAAGGCCAAATGTGTAGATAAATTAAGTGCACTTATATATAGTAATCCACATGGATATACTTTAAGAAGCGAGGTAGCGCTTGTAGGTAATATGGCAAGAACTATTCATGATAAAGCTGAAAAGTCAAAGTTTATGACGGAGTATAATGACATATTACAGGAAATAGCTGAGATACCTCATATATTTAATTCAGTAGATATTCTTGATACATCAATCAGTGAATTGAATGTGTCTAATCTTCACAGACATAATGAAGATAAGCGTATGATAATATGTATAAGCCGTACAGAGGGAAGTGCGGGTACTGATATCGGATTTGCTCTTGCAGATAAACTTCATCTTAATTATTATGATGCTGAGATTTTTAAAGACATTGTTTTAAGAAAAGATGCAGAAAAGGATGCAAGGTTCAAGAGTACCAAAATAGACCTGAGCCATGATATGATTAAACCGGAAAAAGCCAGAAGATTCAGTCGTAATCATGGACTTCCTGCTAATGATGCAGCTTTCTTTAACGAATCTGAGATTCTTCGTGAACTTGCAGAAAAGGAGGATTTTATAGTTATAGGGCGTTGTGCTGATGTTATTCTTAAAAATAACAATATCCCACATATAAGTGTGTTTATAACTGCCCCAGTCGAACAGAGGGCGAGACGTATTATGGAACTTGAAAAAATACCATATTCAAAAGCTCTGAAAAGACTTGTAAAATTCGATAAGAAAAGAGAACGTTATTATAAATTCTATACAAATAATGTATGGGGTCAGGCGTATAACTATGATTTGTGTATCAATAGTGCAAGCTATGGTATTGATGAAGCTGTTAACCTTATATTACGTGTAATTAATCGTGAAAAACATGATTAACTGAGTATTAGAAAAGCGGTTTGGAAAAGCACGCAGACTTTCTATGGAAAGTCTGCGTGCTTTCTGTTATAATATAACGAATGAAAGTCCAAACCAGCTGATATTACTGGAATTGTATGTATTGTAGATAATACAATATATTGTAAGTGGAAACAATAGAATGGCAGGAATGGGGAAATATATGAATGTATGTAAGAATTATCAAAAGATGATAAAGGATTATGATGAAGGCCGGTTATCATTAAAACAAGAAGAAAAATTCATAGATCATATTATCCACTGTGAAGATTGTAAGGAAGAATTGGAAATATATTATATTGTATCATATGGACTTGATGAGAATTATGATGCAGATAAACTGCCAGCTGATATAAAAAGCTGTATTGATTCATATGATTTTAAGACGTTAGTTGATTTGAAACTGAAAAAAAGCATAGAGCAATGCAGAATGGCACGGCAGTGGAATCATGATATAAGAATGATGAATATATTTATTAACATACTTATGCTTTTGATGGTTCTGGTGTGCGTTATCATTAGATTTTATTAAATATTTGAAATATTAAAAAGTATCTATATTGGTAGATATATGAATGGAGGATTGACATGGGTAAGCTTTTACTTATAGATGGACATAGTATATTAAACAGGGCATTTTATGGTATTCCTGACCTGACTAATAGTGAAGGTATACATACCAATGCTATGTATGGATTCTTAAATATAATGTTCAGATTCATAGATGAAGAAAAACCAGATTATGTTACAGTAGCATTTGATTTAAGTGCACCTACTTTCAGACATAAAACATATGCGGATTATAAGGGAACAAGAAAACCTATGCTGCCTGAATTAAAACAACAGGTTCCGCTCATGAAAGAACTTCTTAGGGCAATGAATGTTAAGATAGTAGAAAAAGAAGGCTTTGAGGCTGATGATCTTCTTGGAACGATTGCCAAGAATTCACAGAAGGAAGGAATAGATGTATCTATAGTGTCAGGAGACAGAGATCTTTTACAGCTTGCTGATACTAAGATAAAAATACGCATTCCTAAAACAAAAAAAGGTTCTACAGAGGTTGAAGACTATTATCCTGAGGATGTTAAAAAGCTTTACGGGGTTACACCATCAGAATTCATAGAGATGAAAGCGCTTATGGGTGATTCTTCGGATAACATACCAGGAGCACCAGGAATTGGTCCTAAGACGGCATCAGCACTTATTATACAATATCATGATATAAACAATATATTTGAGCATATGGACGAGCTTAAACCGCCTAAGGCTAAAAAGTCAATATCTGAGAATGTTGACCAGATTAAGCTTAGCAGATTCTTATCAGAAATAAAAATAGATGTTGATGTGGATTATAATGTTAAGGATGCATCTATAGATAATATGTTTAATGATGAATCATATAAGTTATTTAAGAGATATGATTTTAAAAATATGCTGAAAAGATGTGATGGTAATATACAATCAGAGCCTGAGTGCTATGAATATTTCGTGAATGTTACAGAACTTTCTGAAGTTGAAAATATATTTAATAAGGCTAAAAAATGCATATCTAAGAAGAATAAGATTGGATTAAGCATAATGGCAGAACAAGAGCTGTACGCGATTTCGCTTACGCTAGATGACAAAGATATATATTATATTCCAGTATATGGATTTGTGCTTGCAGATTATCTTATAGAAAAGCTTGCAGACCTGATGAAAGCTTCTGATAACAGATATATAGTTATTGATAATCTTAAGGATTATCTTCATATATTTGATAAATATGATATAGATGAACATGCATTTATGGATATAGCGATTGCAGCATATCTGATTCATCCTAATAATGACAGGTATGATTACGAAGCGCTTTCAAAGGAATATATGTCAATGCTTGTTATGTCAAGACAGGAATTGTTAGGTAAACAGAGCTTAAAGGAAGCATACGATAAAGACGATACTAATCTAATGAAGTTAGCATGTCTTACGTCATATGTTAATTACAAATGCAGTAGTACAATAACAGATATTTTAAATAAAGAGAACATGTATAATCTGTATGAAACTATAGAAATGCCACTTATATTTGTTCTTTATGATATGCAGAAATTCGGTATTAAAGTTGATAAACAGGCGTTATCTGATTATTCAAAGGTACTTGTAGAAAAAATAAATGTACTTGAAAAACAGATATATGAAGCAGCTGGGGAAGAGTTTAATATCAATTCACCTAAGCAGCTTGGCGTAATTCTTTTTGAAAAGCTTGGAATGCCTAATGGAAAGAAAACAAAAAGTGGATACTCAACTGCCGCAGATATACTTGATAAACTTGCACCAGATTATCCCATTGTTAAGAAAATATTGGAATACCGTCAGCTTACTAAACTGAATTCAACATATGCAGTAGGTCTTGTTCCATATATAAGTGAAGATGGAAGAATACATGGTACATTTAACCAGACGATAACAGCTACAGGAAGAATAAGCAGTACGGAACCAAACCTCCAGAATATTCCTATAAGAATGGAGATGGGAAAGGCTATAAGAAAGGTGTTTATACCTAAGGATGGTTATGTGTTTATTGATGCGGATTATTCACAGATAGAGTTAAGAATCCTGGCACACATGTCAGGTGATGAAAAGCTTATCGAGGCTTATAATTCATCTGCTGATATTCACAGGGCTACGGCCGCAGAGGTATTCAACACTCCTATAGATGAAGTTACGCCGTTACAAAGAAGCAATGCAAAGGCTGTTAATTTCGGTATAATATATGGTATGAGTTCTTTCGGACTCAGCCAGGATTTAAGTATTACGCCTAAGGAGGCTAAGGCTTATATAGAGAAGTACTTTGCATCATATCCAGATATAAAGACATTTATAGATGGACTTGTTGCATCAGCTAAAGAAAAAGGATATTCGCTTACCATGTTTAACAGAAGAAGGGAAATACCTGAGCTGGCATCCAGTAATTATATGCAGCGTTCATTTGGTGAAAGAGTTGCAATGAATGCACCTATACAGGGTACTGCAGCAGATATTATAAAGCTTGCAATGATAAGGGTAAGCAGGGCACTTAAAGAGCAGGGACTTAAGTCAAGACTCATCCTTCAGGTGCATGATGAGCTTCTTGTTGAAACAGCCATAGATGAGATTGATGCTGTAAAGGATATTCTTACTAAGGGCATGAAAGAAGTTGTAAGTCTTAAGGTGCCGCTTGAAATAGATATAAAGCAGGGGCATAACTGGCTTGAGGCACATTAATGGTTATGTTTAAGAATCAGGCAATACTATAAGAAACATTTAGAATATAATGTGAATTATATGACATTACTGGTTTGATATAATGGGAAATCAGGAATAGCAGGAAAGAAGATAAATATGAAAGTAATAGGAATAACTGGCGGAATAGGTGCTGGCAAATCAGCAATACTTAAATATCTGTCAGATAATTACAAATGTGAGATTATAATGGCAGATGATGTAGCAAAGAGCCTGTATTATAAGGGTGGCAAGGCTTATCAGATGATAACAATGCTTTTTGGGGATGATATTCTTGATGACAATAAAGAAATTGATAAGAAAAAACTTGCAGATGCTATATTTGGCAATTCTAATAAGCGTGCTGCACTTGACAGTATAGTACATCCACTTGTTAAACAGGAAATAATCACAAGAGTTACTAATAACCGTATAGCCGGCAAACTTGATTATACCTTTGTAGAAGCAGCATTGCTGCTTGATGACCATTATGATGTATTCTGTGACGAAGTGTGGTATATAGATGCAAATGAAGATACAAGAAGAAAACGCCTTAAAGATAACAGGGGTTATTCAGATGAAAAGATAGATAATATATTTGCAAGCCAGAAAAAGAAAGAAGAAGTACTTGATAAATGCGATTATTGTATAGATAATAGTGGTGATATTAATGAAGCATTTAACAGAATAAATGAAATACTTAGATAAATATGATGTTGAATTCGCATATAATCAGCTGTTGAGTTGTTATAATATTATTAATGTGATATATTAAGATGTTGTGATTAGTAATATAATAGACGATAAAGCTATAAAATATGTGAGATAAATCATTGCTTATAATAACGTTTATTTAAAACATTTTTATAAACAGAAACTATAATAAGAGGAACATGTATGGATAAGGATAAGAATGCTAATAATTATGTATTTGGACTTGATATAGGTACGCGAAGCATAGTTGGTGTTGTGGGGTATCTTGAGTATGGAAGGTTTAAGATAGTTGCGATGGCAGAAAAGCTTCATACAACACGATCTATGTTAGACGGACAGATTCATGATATATATAAAGTTGGTGATACAATAAGACAAGTTAAGCTTTCACTTGAAAGCCAGCTGGATACCGAACTTAAGGATGTATGTATAGCGGCTGCCGGACGTGTGTTAAGGACAGTGAATTCAACGGCAGAATATGAATTCGAGGAAGAAACAAGAGTTACACAGGAAGATATATATTCTCTTAATCTTCTTGCGGTAGAGCATGCACATAATAAGATAAATGACGGTTCCAGCAAAGAAAAGTTTTATTGTGTAGGTAATACGCCTATAAGATATCAGCTCAATGATTATGATATAGGCAATCTTGAAGGTCATAAGGCAAGAAAAATATATGTTGAACTTATAGCCACATTTCTTCCAGAGGAGGTTGTAGACGGCTTGTATGAAGCTGTTGAGTATGCCGGCCTTAATGTGGCTTCCCTTACATTGGAGCCAATCGCCTCTATGAATATTGCCATACCTGAACAGTACAGGCTTCTTAACATCTGTCTTGTTGATGTAGGTGCAGGAACATCAGATATATGTATAACTAAGGATGGAAGCATAGTTGCATATGGAATGATTCCACTTGCCGGAGATGAGATAACAGAAAAGATTGCCAAGAATTATCTTGTTGATTTTAATACAGCGGAGACTATAAAAATAGCTGCAAGCAATCCAGATAATGATATAGTTACATTTAATGATATTATGGGACTTGAACAGAAGGTTGCTGCAAGCGAGATACAGGCTATTGCTGATGATTCAATAGCCAACATGGCTAAAGCTACCGCTGACAGGATTATAGAGCTTAATGGTGGAAAGTCAGTTAATGCGGTGTTTGTTGTTGGTGGCGGTGGAAAGATGCCAAGCTACGTAAAACATCTTGCCGCTGATCTTTCAATAGCACCTGAAAGAGTTGCTATACGTGGCAAGGAAGTGCTTACTACAGTTGATTTTAATGTAGAAGGCTTTGAAAAGGATTCTTTATATGTAACACCAGTTGGTATATGTACTAATTATTACACACAGAAGAACAAGTTTATATTTGTTAATGTTAATAATGAAAGAATAAAGCTTTATGATAACAACAAGCTTACTGTATTTGATGCCATAATGCAGATAGGGTATCCTAACGAGAAGCTGTTTCCAAGACGTGGTAAAGAGATAGAATATATGCTTAATGGCAAGACAAGACTTGTAAGAGGACTTCCGGGAGAAGGCGCTGTTATAACACTTAACAGGGAACCTGCAAGTCTTAACACACCTATAGAACAGAATGATATTATATATGTTGAAGAGTCTACGATAGGTGAAGCTGCCTCTATAACACTCGGACAGATTGATGAATTTGGTTCTGATATAACATTTGAGGTGAATGGAAAGAATATTGTGTGTCCTAGATTCGCATATGTTAATGGAGAATTAAAGTCAGAGTTCTATGATATAAGAAATGGAGATGCTGTGCGTATAGAGAATTTCTATACAGTTGAACAGTTGTTTACATTCCTTGATCTGGATCATACAAAATATAATATTATGGTCAACAATATGCCTGCGGACAAGATGACTAAAGTATATGAAAACTTTACTGTTAATTTTACAGAAAAGAGTGAAGAGGACGAATATACATATAATTCATATGATGAGATGGATACAGGAGATTTATCATATAAATATAATGAGCCTGCCGATGCAAAAGAGCCATATTATGATAATATTAAAACAGAAAGTAATGTTGCTGGTAATGGTAATCCTGTTGATATAAATGTCCGGAATATTGATGGCAAAAAAGAAGCAGGTTCTAGTGAAAACAATAGTGATAATGTTAATAATAGTAATATTGTTAGTGGCAACGTTGATGAAAATAATATTAAAGAAAATAATATTAATGAAAGTAATATTGGCGGAGATAATGTTGCTGGTAATATTGCTGATGAAACTGGTGCAGGCCAGAGCAATGTTATAAGGAATATTACAATTATAGTTAACAATACTCCCGTAACGCTTTCTGGAAAGAGCAATTACATACTTGTTGATTTATTCCAGTTTTATGATTTTGACTTATCAAGTCCTAAGGGTAATATAGTTATTCTTCTTAATGGCGAAAAATGTGAATATACAGCAGCTATCAATGATGGAGATACAGTTAAAATATATTGGGAATAATGTGGATTTTAAGATGAAAGTAATATAAGAATGGTGGAAACGATATGAGAATGATGCCGATTGCAAGCGGTAGCAGCGGTAATTGTATATATGTAGGTTCTGATGATACACATATACTTATAGATGCTGGAATAAGCAGGAAAAAGATAGAAGAAGGACTCAACAGCATAGACCTGTCGCTTAAGGATATAGATGCAGTGTTTGTAACACATGAACATATAGATCATATAAAGGGGCTTGGGGTGATGTCAAGAAAGGATGGCATACCTATATATTCAACACCTGGTACCATAAGTGGCATAGCGGCAACAACGAGCCTTGGAGAGATTGACAGCAGTTATTACAACACTATAAATGCTGATTCCGATACAAAGATTAAAGACCTTACAATACATAGTTTCAGAGTGTCACACGATGCTAATGAGCCGGTTGCTTATAATGTAACATGTGATGATAAAAAAGCTTCTGTCATAACTGACCTTGGATATTATGATGATTATATTGTAAATAATCTTACGGATTCAGATATGATGTTAGTAGAGGCTAATCATGATATTAATATGCTCCAGCTAGGAAGTTATCCTTATTATCTTAAACAGAGAATACTAGGAGATAAAGGTCATCTTTCCAATGAAACATCCGCAAGGCTTATCAATAACCTGCTTAATGACCATATCAAAGGAATATATCTTGGACATCTGAGTAAAGAAAATAATTATGACAAGCTGGCTTATGAGACTGTAAAACTTGAGATAGATATGAGTGAAAATGAGTACAAGGCCGGAGATATATACATAGAAGTTGCTAACAGAAGTGAACCTTCTTCAATGCTTGAGGTGTAGTACATCTGAATATAAAATGTATAATTATAGATATAAAACAGATCTGACTGGTAACAAAATTATTAAATATTATGAGAAATGTAAAAATATCGGTTGCAATATAGACTGTAATATAAGGTATGAATGCCAGGTTTGAAAATATTATGAAAGATAGTTATGAAAAATAGTACAGTATATCTATTGAAAATATATGCAGCATGTTTTAAAATCTAATGATAAATGTATCTTTATAAGTTACATTTACATAAATATTCACACTTAATATGCGTGATAAACGCGGGAAAGAGGAAAAATATGAAGAAATGTGTAATCACAGTCGTAGGAAAAGACACAGTAGGTATTATTGCAAAGGTATGTACATATCTTGCTGATACAGGAATTAATATTCTTGATATTTCCCAGACTATTGTATCTGGATACTTTAACATGATGATGATAGTTGATTTATCTAACTCAACAAGCGGTTTTGATGATGTTAATGCAAAACTTGATAAGCTTGGAAATGAGATTGGCGTTGTTATTAAGTGTCAGAGAGAAGAAATCTTTGATATGATGCATAGAATATAATTGCATTATAATATAAATGTCAAAAGCAAGCCTGTACATTGCGGATTATGATATTTTCTGCAGGCAGAAATGAGGAGAAAAATGATTAACATATATGAAGTTACTGAAACAAACAAGATGGTTGAGAAGGAAAATCTTGATGTAAGAACAATTACACTTGGTATTAACTTACTTGATTGTGCAAGCGATAATCTTGCAGAAGTAAACGAAAAGATATATAAAAAAATTACAACACTTGCAAAAGACCTTGTTAAAACAGGAGAGGAAATATCGAGGGAAATAGGCATTCCTATAGTTAATAAACGAATCTCTATTACACCAATATCACTTGTTGGTGCTTCTTGTTGTAAAACACCTGATGATTATGTAACTATTGCAAAGACACTTGATAAAGCTGCGCACGAGGTAGGCGTTAACTTTATAGGTGGTTATTCAGCAGTTGTATCAAAGGGCATGACTAAGAGTGATGAGCTTCTTATCCGTTCTATCCCAAAGGCTCTTGCTTCAACAGAGCTGATATGCAGTTCTGTTAATGTTGGTTCAACTAAAACTGGTATTAACATGGATGCTGTAAGACTTATGGGAGAGATAGTTAAGGAGACAGCTGCTCTTACTAAGGATGCAGATTCACTCGGATGCGCAAAGCTTGTTGTTTTATGTAATGCTCCAGATGACAATCCTTTTATGGCTGGTGCATTCCATGGTGTCACAGAAGATGATGCTATTATTAATGTTGGTGTCAGTGGTCCCGGAGTTGTTAAGTATGCACTCGAAAGTGTACGTGGTGCAAGCTTTGAAGTGTTATGTGAAACTATCAAAAAGACAGCATTCAAGATAACAAGAGTAGGACAGCTTGTTGCACAGGAAGCTTCTAAAAGACTTGGCATTCCTTTCGGAATTATTGATCTTTCACTTGCCCCAACACCAGCAGTTGGAGACTCGGTTGCAGAGATTCTTGAAGAAATCGGACTTGAAAGAGCTGGTGCACCTGGTACAACAGCAGCACTTGCACTTCTTAACGATCAGGTCAAGAAAGGCGGCGTTATGGCATCGTCTTATGTAGGTGGACTTAGTGGTGCATTTATACCTGTCAGTGAAGATCAGGGAATGATAGATGCGGTTAATGCCGGTTCACTCACTATAGAGAAGCTAGAAGCTATGACATGTGTATGTTCTGTAGGTCTTGATATGATAGCTATACCAGGAGATACTAAGGCAACAACTATATCAGGTATTATTGCGGACGAAGCTGCTATTGGTATGGTAAACCAGAAGACAACAGCTGTAAGAGTTATTCCTGTTGTTGGAAAAGGTGTTGGCGAGACCGTAGAATTCGGTGGACTTTTAGGCTATGCTCCTATAATGCCAGTTAATACATTTGACTGTTCAGCGTTTGTTAACAGACCTGGTAGAATACCAGCACCTATACATAGTTTTAAGAATTAATTACACATTTTAGAATTAATATATTACTGTATCATAAGAACAAAGGAATGCAATGTTGGTATTTTTAAATTCAATAACATAATATATTATTAATGTTATTTGATAAGAGAAGAATAAAAAGTTATCTTCATTAGCATAATACTATTAATTAGAACTTTTTGAGTTAAATAAGAATTTGCTTAATGCTTACAGGTGCGGAAAATTCCGCACCTGTTTTGTATGTGCGCCTAGCGGCGCACGTTTCTAACGTAAACGCTCCAACCCATGTACCTACAAATATCCCGAAAAATTTGCTATAAC
>ERZ808240.3925-NODE-3925-length-13823-cov-3.492519_pt1 | contig 13823 bp, 8 predicted proteins | sample MGYA00521084_ERZ808240 | MGnify/ENA primary metagenome ERZ808240 (study PRJEB31516, sample SAMN03275571) | gut metagenome | biome: mammalia-associated habitat; material: feces | host: Papio cynocephalus | place: Kenya | collected 2012-08-06 ... | reverse complement strand
GGATGAGGATGAGTGGTTAGAGCATCTGGAAGAGCATTTAAAAGAGATCGTGAACATTTCCGGGAAAGACGAAAAGACGCTTGCACTCCGGATCGAGGAACATCGAAAAGAAGTGCATGACCGCATTGCAAAGGAGCATCCGGAGCTTGCAGAGCGTTTTAAGGAGAGACGCCATCATCTGGATGAGCACTTAAAGGAACGCAGACCGGAGGTTTATGAGCTGATCATAAGTCTGAGGGAGAATGCAGAGACAAAGAAAGAACCAGAAAAAACGGAATAAAAATATTTTTATAACAAAAAACAGGAAAGCAGAGAGAAGAACATGAGCAAAGCAAAAACAAAAAAAGTGCTGACACCGGAGCAGAAGAAAAAACGTAACCGTAATCTGATCATTGTCGCAGTGATCCTCGTGGCGGCATCCATTGCAACTTACTGGATGATGCCACAGAATAAAACGCTGGCAGAGAGTGAAGTATTCAACGAGGACGATGTAAAAGCACAGGCAGAAAATATTATTGATCTTTTAAATGCGGAAGACTTTGACAGCCTGCAAAACCTTGTTGTTACGGACATGCAGGAGATCATGAACAAGGAGCGTATGGACGAAGGCAAAGCCAGAATCTCGGAGGACTGGGGCAATTTTGTTTCCATTGAAACAATGCAGGATGCAGAGATCATACAGAGAGGTGCGCATATCGCGGTTGTTTATGTGACCGCAAAATATGAAAATATTGAGGCACATTATACACTGGCGTTTAACGAGGACATGAAACTGGCTTCCTTTGGGATCCAATAGCCTGATTATTCCTGCGGAAACATATAGGAAAAATAAACATCTTTAAAATTAGCGTAATTATCTCTTGAAATCGGAATCTGTGCACCGGATTTTGTAAAAAGAGAGGTCTTGCCAAACTTTTCCACGCAGCTTAATGCGACAATGTAACTGCGGTGGCATTTATAGAACCCTTTTTCCAATGTGAAAATTGTTTCACACTGGTGAAAGGGTTCTTTTATGGAAATCACAGAGCCATCTTTTAAAAGGACAGAGACGTTTTTATTCTGTGCCTCAAGATATTCGACATCCTGAAAATAAATGGTCTGATAACCGGCATCTGTTCTTGCCGTAAAGTGAGCCATGGAAGTCTTGCGGATTTCCAACCAGTTGTCGAGAACAGTATAGAAACGTGCTTCATCAAGAGGTTTCAGCAAATACCAGAAAGTGCGGACTTCATAGGATTCCAGGGCAAATTCCGGTGAGGAGGTCAGAAAAATAATCGGGACATGTGAGTCGCTCTGGCGGAGTTCACGCGCAGTATCCATGCCGCTTAAGAGTGGCATGAGCATATCCAGCAAAATCAGATCCATTCCATAGGTTTTGTGCGCGGCGATCAGTTCGTCACCGTTTGTAAACCGATAGAGCTGCAGCGTCAGCTGGTGCATCTGGCACCAGGAAGAAAGACTTTCCGAAAGTATATCTAAAAATTCAGTTTCATCATCACAAATCGCAATCTTTACCATAGTAATTTCCCTCACTTAAAGAATAATGCGGACGACAAAGTCCTCACCTTCCATATAAAACTGGTATTGGCCATGTTCTTTTTCTACATAATAAATGACACTTTGGACACCGGTGCCGTGATTTTTTGCAGTTGTAACCGGGATACCGTTTGAAAAAACAGGTGCTTCTGAAGTTGGATTCTTTTGCAGGATCAGAAGATGGTTTGCCTTTTCAAAAATGTTGAGATGTACAGAACGCTGTTTGACAGGGAGCTTCCTTACTGCATGCATGGCATTTTCCAGAAGGTTGGAAAGGATGGCGCAGAAGGTCATCTCAGAACAGCTTAGTGTCTGCGAAACCTGAACCTGTACATCGAAAACAATCTGGTTTTCCGTGAACCGCGTCTGATAAATGGAAAGCACCGAATTCAGCAGCTCATTTTTGCAGAAAGAATGGATGACTGTGTCATCGTAGTGCTTGTTGATCTCCTGAATGTAATCAAGCGCACGCTCAGGTTCCTGCTGTTGGATAAAAGTCTGGATCGCCGCAAGATGATGGCGCATATCATGCCGCAGGATCTTCATGCGCTGTTCACTGTTCCGGACCTGCTCGATCTCTGATTGCAGAGAACTCAATTGCATATTGGTGAGCTGCCCATATTGTTCAGCACGGCTTTTCAACTCATATTCCTGAAAATAGACGAACAGAAAGATGACATAGGAAATGCACATGGCAAATGCAAGGAATTCCACAACCACTTTATTTCCGGAATAGAGCAGTGCAGAAAACTTGGTAGTTGCATAGTCAAAAACATAATAGACAAATGGCATTGCTCCGAGAATATACAGCTCGCGGTCTGATTTTGCAAAAAGCAGCGCGGTAGTCTGGCACAGATACCGGCTTAAGAAAAAGAAAACTGCGACAGTCACAATAATTCTGGTCAGGTAATAAACCCATTCCAGATCTGTCAGGGATAAGGCAAAAATACCGGCCCAGTTACTGAACTGACAGCACAGGTAGGCGGTCATAATGGAGATCAGGGCAGGCAGCCAGCGGAATTTATAATACAGGATCAGCAGTAAAAACAACGGAAGATGCACCAGCAGTGGATAAAGCGGATCTGCATAAGCAGAACCCAATAAAAACAGGCAGGTCAGATACAAAACACCGGACACAATCCCTCCGGCAAGAAGCACGCAGATGTTTTTTTTATTCTGTTTTGCACCAAGAAAAAAGGCGGACAGAAAAATGCCAAACAGCATGGTCGTGATATGGTGTGTATAAGTTAAAATCTGAAGCAGCATGTGGCAATCCTCCTCGTCCGCTGTATCGTTGCAGGAATATCCTGTAGAAAACCGTTTTTCATTATTTCAACATATTTATTATAGAAAATTCGTGGAGCCAAAGCAAGCTTGCAGCTTACAATTCGCGCCATATATTGACAACTCGCGCCGAATTCCGGGTTGGGGGTATTTGCTATGGTAAAATACAGGCAGGTGATACGACAACGTATTTTGAAAATGCAAAAGAATGTGGGAGGAGAGTACACATGATAAGAAAAAAGAGAATGGGAAAAGGAATTGCAAAAATACTTTCCGGTTTACTGGTATTCGGAATGGTGGCAGGAATCGTTCCGGCAGTACCGGGTGGAACAGTGCATGCGAAGGCGGAGGATGAGAGTGAGCCGGGCGTGACCGCTTATGCGACAAAAGAGCAGTTGATGACAGCATTTACACCGGATGCAGATGGAAATGTAACGAATGTTGGAAAACTGTTATTTGGTAAAAATGCGTCTGGTGATGCACAGGATTGGTATATCTTGGGAAAAGACGCGGGTGTAAATGGGGATAATACTATTATTTTTGCAGCAAGTCCGATAGCAGAAGACGTTCTGTTTAATAATGATAAATCAGACAAATCGTATAGGGATGGTTATGGAATATATGCAGACGGTAATCCCACAGAGGTATATGCCAATCATTATGGAGCGAGTAATTTGAGAAATGTTTTGCAGAATATGGCAGGTAATACAAGTTATTTTTCGGACGCAGAGCAAGCACTCATGCAGGCAACAACTGTTACTACAACAGATACAAAGAATGGAAAAAATTATACTACTACAGATGTGTTATATGCGCCTGCTGGCGTTTTGTGGGCTACCAGTCTAAAAGCAGGAAGCGCTAACAGCGTGATATTGCAAAGGAGTACGTATTGGAATGATCCAATTGCTCTTGCTGCAGGAGGTTTCTGGTTACGTTCGCCGATGGATGGCTCTGGAGAGACAGCATATTATGCATGTAAGAGTATGGAAAAGGTTAATGGTATGGACGTTAACAAGAAAAACGAAGTCAGACCAGCCACCAATCTGGACTTGTCAAATGTACTTTTTGCATCAGCAGCAACCTGCAATAATGGTACTATAAACATAGGAGAAGCAATGACGCTTCGCTTGGATGGCAAAAATAAAGGCATAGGCACTGTAACATATAATGCTTCAACAAAAAAAATCAAGGTTGACAGAGGAAATACGACGGATAGGGTATATCTTATGGTTCAATGTAAATTGGGTGGTCAAGAAAGCCTCGATGGTTGCACGATTCATAATAGCCAAGATGTGACGATGTTTCCCGACGATGTTGACTTATCCAAATGCAAAATCTGGCTTGAGACAACAGATTCAGATGGAATGATTTATGCGGTTGAGGCGACAGAAGAAAATGGCGGGACACCGGCTGAAGAACATACTGGCATACATTCAATTGATTTGCCATCGGGGGAAACATGGCAAGGTGTAGATTCTCTAAACAAAATTTCGGATGCAGGTTACTACTATTTGACGGATAACGTTTCATTGACAGAGACTTGGACACCACAGAACAATGTAGTGCTTTGTCTGAACGGTAAGACGATTACAATGAATGCTGATGATAAGGCAGTGATTGAGGTAGGCAGTAATAATAGCTTTACGCTATGTGATTGTAAGGGCGAGGGTAAGGTCACACATGGTACCAAGCAGGATGGCACGAATAAATACAGTGGCAGTGGTGTAAACGTAAAAGGTACCTTTACTATGTATGGTGGCAGTATAAGTGGCAACACAGCAGATCAAGGCGGTGGCGTGTATAATAGGGGAATGTTTAACATGAACGGTGGCACAATCTCTGAGAATACATCTAATGTAACTGGCAGCACACTTTATGGTGGTGGAGGTGTGTATAATGCCTATGGCACATTCAACATGAATGGTGGAATTATTTCTAAAAACAGTGTTAGAGATTGTGGTGGTGGAGTTGCAAATTATCAGGGTACGTTTCATATGTCTGGTGGAGAAATAAAAGAGAACGTGTCGGGAAATTTTGGTGGTGGTGTGTATCAGGAGGGTGATTTAACATTATCTGGTGCTGTGGTAATCGCAGAAAACAAAGCCCAAAATGAAAATAACAATTTGTATATTCCGGCACAAACAACGGTATCTGCAAATGGACTGACCAGCGGTGCAAAAGTAGGCGTGACTACACAAAAAGCACCAGCAGAAAATTTTCCGGTTACGATTACAAGTAATTCCGCGAGCGCAGAATATTTTATCTCTGATAACAGTAAATATGAAACAGCCAATGATAATGGACAGGTTGTATTGAAATTAAAGGCGGAAAAAACTTACATAATTACAGTTTCAGCAGGGGCAGACGGAAGTATTTCACCAAGCGGTTCAGTAGAAGTCAAAGAGGGTGAGAATCAGACATTCACGATTACACCAAATGAAGGATACGAGATTGATTCTTTAATTGTAGATGGGGCAGTGGTAAATACAGTAACAACATACACCTTTGAAAATGTGACTACAGAACACACCATAAATGTTACATTCAAACAGAAAGATGCTCCGGTAGAAAATCCAACTTCCTATAACCTGTGGATTGGCGGTACACAAGTTACAAGTCAAAACACATCTGGAACAGGTTGGAGTTATGATGCAGGAACAAATACATTGACATTGACGGATTATGTCTATTCAGGAGATGTATATGAGGGTAATGAGGGAAGAGACAGAGCAGTAATATGGTGTAGCGATGATCTTAACATAAATTTAGCAGGCAACAGCAAGGTGGACGCAAAAAGAGGCAGTGATTCACATAATGGGGAGATTGACTGTGCGATTTATGTAATAGGTAATCTGACTATCAATGGATCAGGAAGCCTGAATGCAGGATGTACCGGTGGATTTAATGAGTATGGAATTTACGCAGGGAAGAAACTTGCAATTAATGGAGGAACAATTGTTGCAACAGCAACATTGGACAATCTGGCATTTTCATCAACAGGACTTTATGCTGGTGGAGAATTGACGATTGGTTCTGCAAACGTAACTGCAAAAGCAGGAGAACTTATATATAGTGAGAGTAAATACGATAAGAGTTATGGTATAGAAAGCAAAGGCAGTATAACGATTGCACAGGAAGCTGTCATTTATGCAGAAGGAAAAACAGCGGCGTTAAATAAGAAACCGGAAGGTTACACAGGAACAATAGGACTTGTATTCCAACAGAACAATCCAACACCGAATCCAAATCCAGAACCAGAGCCAACACCGACACCAGAACCAACTCCAACACCGTCTGGCTATGAAATTATTAATGGTGCAAACAGTTCATGGACACAAAACACAGATGGAAGTCTTGCAATCAGAGGAAATGGAGAATATGCAAAATTCCAGAGTGTAAAGGTAGACGGAACCGTGATTGATCCTGCAAATTATACCGTCACAGAGGGTTCTACGATTATTACTTTAAATGCAGCTTATCTTCAGACACTTTCTGCCGGAAGTCATACATTTGAAATTGTATGGACAGATGGTTCTGCAAGTACAAGCTTTATGGTAGCTGAAAATCCGTCTGGTGGAAACAATAATAACAATAATGCCAATAATGGAAACAACAACGGCAGTAACAATATCAGCAATAATCAGCCAACGGCTGGCAATATGGGCAATACAGATAACAGCCAGCCAACAACAACAGATTCCAGTGCAGCAGATACAACAAATGCCAATCAGAGTGCAGTTTCTCCAAAGACAGGTGAAGATTTCAGCATGGCACTTGGTACAACACTTCTGATGGTATCATGCGCAGGACTTGCAGGAATGTTTGTAACAAGAAAAAAGAACAATGCCAGATAAGACAGACATTGTAGAAAAAAATTTCTGATTAAAAATAAGCTGATTACAGAGATAAAAGTGTGCAGGAGTTAAAAAATATTTACATCTGACATATGGATCAGATGGGAGGAGATTCAAATGAAGAAAAAATTATTAACAGTTTTACTTGTTGGAGCAATGGCTCTTAATATTACAGCATGTGGTGGTTCATCGGATGATACAACCTCTGCTGACGCTGAACAGCAGACAACTACAGCAGATGCAGTATCAGAGAATGATGCAGATGATGCGGATGCAGCAGAAGAAGATACAACAGTAGGAGATGCAGCAGAAGAAGTTGCAGCTACTACAGAGGAAGAAGGTTTTACACTTCTGGATGTAACAGCAGATTTGGTTGATGCGGCATTATATGCAGTGGATGATGATAATACAGAGTATGTGATCACACTCTTTAGAGATCCGGATGGATATAGTTATGTTTCATTGATGATCGTTCCACAGGATGGACAGGGAGATGTCCTTTGTGGAGCATATGATGATTCCAATGTGACAAATGTTACAGATGATGATAACATTGACTGGACAGAGATCAGCACAACAGACGTTTATACAGGTGATGATTTCTCAGCTGTATTTGTAGAGGCAGATGATGGTTCTGTTGCAATTGCAAATTCAGACTTTTCCCTCGTTATGGAAGGTCAGTATTTAACAGCTGATGAAGCAATCGCTTATATGGGAGCAGCAGCTACCTATATTAACTAGTTTTTTCAGATATGCGGAGTCATGGGAGAATGGTTGCTTCGCATATCTTTACTTAGAACAAACCAAAAATCCTGCATACTTTTATCTCTGTAATCAGCGTATATTTTATAAGAATCAAAAAACAGGATTTTGAACAATTAGCAGAAGCTGTAAAATTCGTTTGAGTTTTACAGCTTTTTCAAAAAGTGAACCGTTAGAATAGCGGATGCGAACACAAGGGAGATTGCCATATGAAGAAGAGACTTACTTTTATTAATTGGAGACAGTTGTACAAACGGATGCTTGCTGTCAGTCTGTCCATTGCCCTGCTTGGCAGCACGGCAGACCTGTCAACGCTATCGGTTGCCGCACAGACGACAGAAGAGGAACAGGCTGTCATTGCTTTCGACTCCTTGCCCAAAGATATACAGGAACAGAACCTGGAGATTGGAGAGACAGATACAACTGTCAAAGGGATTTATGCAGCTGATAAGACAGCCCCTATATGGGAAGATGCTAATGGAAATGGAGAAAAATATGGTATCCAGATGAAAGATAACTGGTGGAACACACTGTTAAATACAACCAGTTTCAAACATTTTTACAATGATGAGACATTGGAAATCAAAATCCGCGCAAATGATGCAGAGTCCGGCATTGAGAACAGTGGGGTAGATAAGTATTATTACTATATCGAAAAGGTTTCTGATGAGAATGCCGTAGATAATTACAAGGTGAAGACAGCAGAAGAATTAGACAATCTGCCGATAGATGAAGCAGATGCGGCTGTCGGTTTTGTAGAAGTACCAGCGGGTGGAGATTCTGCTGTTACGTTATGTGTATTAGAAACAGACGCTAATTATGTCATTTATGCGTATGCTGTGGATAAAGCTGGCAATAAGAGCGGATATATCTGTGCGGAAGGGTTTGTAAGAGACACCGTGATTTATAGCTATGCGATAAATGCTCCCCAAAAGGAAGAAGGTACGTTGAGAGATACAGAAGGTACATTTTCTTTCGAGGCACCGGAAGACCTGACATTATTGTACTTCTATGTGCATGAGGAAGAATTTGATAATAAGTCTGGCTACAATGAATTTGTAACAGATATGAAGGCGTATTATAAAAAGTTATCGGATAGCGGCTCTTATAGTGATATGTATCTTCCGCTTGCAAAAAAGGAAAATGACGGTAAATGGACACCGGGTTTTACAGAAGATGGGGAAAAACGACAGGTTTCTTTTGGTTATTCTAAGAAAGAAATAACTCTGCATACCTGTCAGGTATCAAAAGGTCATTATAAACTTGCTATTTCAGATTTACAGCCAAGTGAGAAATGCATAGTCCGAATGGTAAGCATTGACAGAGCGGGCAATATAAGTGCCTCGCCTTTTATGGATTTTTCTACTACTAAGGCAATGCCGGTGATAGAGACTGCACCTGCATTGACCGGTTATTATGGCGACATACCAGCGGAGTTAACGATCAATCCGGGGGTGGCGGTGTATGATGGTAAAGAAATCAAAGGTGAGTGGAAGATCACAGAGAAATCTGCTACGCCGTTGCAGGTGGACACTACGACGGAATGTCAGGTGACTTTTATTCCGGATGCAGCTGAATATCCAGATACATATGAGAATATCGTGTATCAGGTGAAACCTGTTATCAGCAAACGTCCAATTACAATTAACGTTTCAGACATGACAATAGGCTATGGGAAAGATATACCTCAGATAACGGATGGCTCGTTTCAGTTTTCAATTGCCGATGATAGTAAATTGGCAGGCAATGACAGTATAGAGACGATTAAGGATACACTGACTTTGAATACCACAGCAACAAAGGAATCCGATTGTGGTACATACCCATTCACAGTAAGCTCTGACAGCAGTAATTATGAAGTGACAGCGAAGTATTATGAGGATTTATCCAATTTGTCCAGTCCAGGAACAGAAGGAACGCTTACGATTACGAAAGCAGCAGGAGAGATTATCCGGGGGGATGGATTTGAACAAAGCAAGACTGTAACTTTCAAAGATCCTGACTTTTCTTTAAATGTGTCACCAAACAACAGCGAAGGAAAACTCACATATAAAGTAAGTGATTCAAAGAATACAAATGGTGAGAGCGTAGCTGATGACCGGATTCTTTCAGTATCAGCCGATGGTATTGTGATAATTAATGGTGCCGGAAGTGCGACAATTACAATTTCTCTGCCTGAATCTAAGAACTATAGGACAGCAACGCCACTGACTGTGGATGTGACAGTAAATAAGAAGGCATATACAGCAGATTCCATCAGTAAGAGATATCTGTATTCCAGAGAAAATGAAGACAGTATTGACCTTTTAACCCTGCTTCCGGCAGATTGCGGTGAAGTGCAGTATGGTGCGATATCCACAGGTGGTGGCTCGTTTACAGAGCAGCCACAGATCAGGTCAGGAAAGCTGGCTTATAAAACTGCATCTGGCAACATAGGCGATAAGCTGACGATTGCTGTCACTGTTACAACGGACAACTATATAATAAACAATGACGGCAAGATGTTGCTTAATCTTGAACTGGTGGAACAAAAACCTGTAAAACCGCAGAATCCGGTTACTTTACAGAACAGTGTGATAACTTATGGAGAAACGTTGTCTGAATTGCATTTTAATAATGTGAAATTTATAGATGCCAACACGGAAGAAGAAGTGGCAGGAACACTTGCGTGGAGCAGACCGGATGCGAAACCAAATGCCGGAGCATATAATGCTGAGTGGACATTCACCCCTGATAATGAGGAATATGCATTGTATACAGGCAGTATGACTGTTACAGTCAATAAGGCTGTCCCGGTTATTATAAGTATACCGGTTCCAGAAGAACAGATATACAGCACATTAATGTATAATAGTGAGATTTTAAATAATACGGCACAGATAGTGGGTGTTGTGAAAGGAGTTGATGGAAACAGACTCAACGGAAGCTGGTTATGGGAGAATTGTGACTGGACTCCTTCAGCAGGGCAGAGCACACAAAAGATTTATTTTAAACCTGCTGATACATCCAATTATGAGAATACAGCATTACAGGAAGTAACATTGATTGTGAAAAAGGCGAGACCTTATATACAGATTGAACCACAGGTGAGCAGTTATAATCATGGCGATACCCTGTATAGTCAGAAACTGACCGGAACCGTAATCTATGGTGACGGTAAGGGAAATCGTGGAGCTGATGATGCATATGGTAATGCAATAATAAGTGGTACATTCGCATGGACGGCAGCGGATACAAAGCTTTCTCACCAGAATGATAATGGGAAAACCTGTGAATACATTTTTATACCAGATGATACGGCATCTTATGAGACATTGAAGGGTTCCATTCCTATAGGCGTAAACAAAGCGCAGTATCCTCCACAGATTCCGAGCAGTATAATGAAGGTTGGCTATTCCTGCGAAAAAGTCAGTGATGTGCAGCTTCCGGATGGTTGGATATGGACTCCGGCTGAAGGACAGGATACGGCTCTGATAGAAGGAAATACAATCATTGTTACAGCAGCTTATACGGCATCTGATTCTGTGAATTATGAGAATGTAAAAGTAGATGTGGCGATTACCCGTTCAGGCTGTGAACATGAGAGGACGGAACTTCGGGGTGAGGTGAAAGCAACCTGTTCCGCAACCGGCAGGACTGGAGAAATCTGGTGTATCATATGTGGAGAAAAGCTGACGGAAAGTAAAGAAACAGCAAAGGATTCTGCAAATCATGCGGCATTGACAAGTAAAGTCACAAAACAGCCGACTACAACAGAGGAAGGAATTATGTCCTATGAGTGTAGTGCCTGTGGTTATACAGCAACTAAGCCGATTGCTAAGATTGCAGTTAAAAATGACACGGATTCAGGCAATTCCAACAGCAGCAATGATTCTGGAAACGGCACAGAAAACGCTGTTTCTTCGGACAATGTTCAGAAGAATGTGACACCGCCTGCGATGGATTCTTCTCTGCCTCCGACACTGACACCTGATCTTGTGCTGATACCTGCTCCTGTGCTGCCAGCACAACCAGCTGATAATGTGAAGAGACATGAGAGCCATGTCAGGGCAGTACAGAGTGATACAGTAAAGGAAGGCGGAGAGGCAAAACCTTTTATTCAGGGGGAAGATAGTAAGGAAGGCTGGGATGTGATCAAGGCAGAGTCATCGATATGTGCTGAAGGTGGCACGATTGTAGTAAATATGAATGGTTCAAGCGTTGTACCCGGTGATATTTTTGATGTGATCAGAGGAAGAGACATTACGATTGAGTTTGCGCTTGATAATGGAATCATCTGGCAGGTAAATGGTAAGAGTGTTCAGAAGGAAAATATCAGTGATATGGATTTCTATGTGGCACTTGGTGGGGAAGCATCGGATACGATTCCTGTAGACCTGATCAATGCCCTGACGGGTGAGAGATTCTTCACGAATCTGACACTTGCCTATGATGGACCCTTTGGCTTTGAAGCAATCATGCGGCTCAATGTGGGAGAAGCGAATAAAGGACTTGTAGCGAACCTCTTCTACTATAATGCAAGTACAGATGCGTTGGAATTTATCTGTGCAGATGAGATAGATGAGACTGGTCAGGCAGAACTCACTTTCACGCATGCTTCCGACTATACCATTATTCTTGATACGGCTTCAATGGAACCGGTCGGAGAAGCAGATGAGAGTCTTTCTGTAGATAAAGTCAATGACAATACAGTACAGGAAGTCACGGCAGAGGATACTGATTCAGGCAATCGTGCTCTCTTTATCTGGTTGCTCGTACTTGCCTGTATAGCAGTATTGACAGTGACAGTCTTTATGATATTGAAGAAGCGAAAAAAAGAGTAAGAATATTTTGAACATGGACTGATTTATCTCTGTCTCTGCTATATGCAACTTAAAAAGCTGTAAAATTCGTGTTGAGTTTTACCGCTTTTTGCGTATAATTAAAATATCAGATTTAAAGGAGAAATTTTACGGTTAAGAGGAGGAAAAGAATTAACACGTAAAGCAACTTGTTCCAAAAAGGAACAAGTTCAAATTGAGGGTAATCGTGAGGAAAAAGGAAGGATATCTCATGAATAGGCTATTGGAAAGGCAACAAAGGAAATTTTGGTTGTTTTTTTGAAAAATCGAGTATAATAAAAGTGAGAACAGAAATGTTTTCGATGTAAGAGCAATCGTTAAAAGTTGTGTTGCAGATGGAGCAGGATAATTTCCATCTCGTTAGATGTCTTAACTGGGCATTGAGTCTGGCAGCTTGGATAAAGCTGTAGTCCACGTGGGTGACTTAATGATTTCCACGTCGTTATGGGTATCTTAGCTGGATACCGAGGCTGACAACCAGCAGAAAAACTCTTTTTTAAAGAAATTCTTAGAGGAGTGTGGTTAAGTATCACACTCCTCATTACATATGAGGTAAAAATGACAACTAAGGAGGATAAGAAAAATGCGATACGTCAAGATATTATAAATTCAGCTGTAATATATAGTCAGAGTTTAGCCGGTAAAGCATTTCTGTGTGTGTATGGGGAAGAGTTTTTTGAAGTTTCTTTTTCAGTAGATCATTTTCTTCACTTAACAGGAGTGGAGACAAAGATTTCAGCAAAGGATTTTTATAAAAATGAAAAAAAGAAACTGCCATGTTCCAATGTCACTTCGAGTGGAGGAGACATCTGTGGAGAAGAGCAATGGAGGAGAGAGTGTTGATTTTATTTTCTCTAAAGATGCAAGTGTAGCTAAGTATGATACATTGATGGTAGAAGACAAAAATAAAACGATTCCAGATAGTATCAAACACTTGATAAGCGAAAAATTTTATAATATAACGGATAATTGAAATAAAAAAGGGCGTGTGAAAAACTTTTGTTTTTTCATACGCCCCTTTGCATTGAAAGAACCCTTAATTTTCCCTCTGTTTCTTAAAAAAAGCTTTTGTTTCCTTGACAACAACCCCGCTCAATGCAAACAGTGCGATCATATTTGGCAGAGCCATCAGTCCGTTGAAAATATCGGCGATCGTCCAGACCGCGCTGACGGTCATGTATGGTCCGATAAATACTGCAAAAATGTAAAGCCAGCGGTAGACTTTCACATGTTTTAAATTACCGCCGCTTAAATATTCAAGACAGCGTTCGCTGTAATAATCCCAGCCGAGAATCGTTGTAAATGCAAAAAATACAAGGCAGAGCATTAAGACAAAAGAGGACACAACCGGAGGAAAAGGAAGTCCCTGCTGGAATGCGTAAGTGGTGACTTCCACACCTTCTAAGCCTTCGACCTGCCATGCACCGGTTAAGACAATGGAGAGACCGGTCAGTGTACAGATCACGATCGTGTCGATAAAAGTTCCGGTCATGCTGACAAGTCCCTGACGGACAGGTTCTTTTGTCTGCGCAGCTGCAGCCGCGAG
>ERZ808240.3921-NODE-3921-length-13833-cov-15.725722_pt1 | contig 13833 bp, 9 predicted proteins | sample MGYA00521084_ERZ808240 | MGnify/ENA primary metagenome ERZ808240 (study PRJEB31516, sample SAMN03275571) | gut metagenome | biome: mammalia-associated habitat; material: feces | host: Papio cynocephalus | place: Kenya | collected 2012-08-06 ... | reverse complement strand
CAAAGGAACTGCCTTTTTCAATATTTATTTTTCCGAAAGTTTTTTTACGCTAACAACTAAAAATATCGTAACTATTCAGGATCAATGTATGGAAATCAATGAATCGTCGTGCTTGCACGTAAGAGACTTTGATTTCCATACATTTAGATCCTAATAGGGCTCCCCTCCACATATGAGCATTTTTAGCCTTGCTAAAGGTGAGAAAAGAACACGAAGTGTTCGAAATGCGAATGTGTGAGAGGGGGAGGCTGAATAGTTGCAAAGTATCAAAAACGAGGAGGGTTCTACCATGAATTATGTTACATTAAATAACGGCGTAAAAATGCCACAGCTCGGGTACGGCGTGTATCAGACGCCACCGGAAGAAACGGAAAAATGCGTATTAGAAGCAATCGAAACCGGATATCGCAGCATCGATACCGCGCAGGCATATGGAAATGAAGAGGGCGTTGGAAATGCCATCGCAAACTGCGGTCTTCCCCGCGAAGAACTCTTCATCACAACCAAAGTCTGGATTACCAATGCCGGATATGAAAAGGCCAAAGCATCCATCGACGAATCCCTTAGAAAATTAAAAAGTGATTACGTGGATCTTCTTTTGATCCATCAGCCATTTGGCGATTATTATGGCACTTACCGCGCAATGGAAGAGGCTTACAAGGCCGGCAAAGCAAGAGCAATCGGTGTTTCCAATTTTTACCCGGATCGTTTTCTCGACATTGCGCATTTTGCAGAGATCACACCTGCTGTAAACCAGATCGAAACACATGTATTTCAGCAGCAGAACGAAGCACGGAAATATCTGCAGAAAAGTGACACAAAAATAATGTCCTGGGGACCATTTGCCGAAGGAAAAAATGACTATTTTAACACTCCGGCACTTGTCGAAATAGGAAATAAATACGGCAAATCTTCTGCTCAGGTTGCCCTTCGTTTCCTGCTCCAGAAAGATGTTATTTTAATTCCTAAATCAGTTCACAAAAATCGTATGGAAGAGAATTTTAATATCTTTGATTTTTCATTGAACGATGAGGAAATGAAAAAAATAGAAGCTCTCGATACCGGCAAGAGTTTGTTCTTCTCGCACCATGACCCGGCAACGGTCGAGTGGTTTATGAGCATTGTTTAAATCGTAACTCATCCTATTAAAAGAGCCCCGACTGCGGTGGAAAGGTCATTTCCGCTTTAGCCAGGGTTCTATTTTTATCCTATTTATCTTTTGTTTAATAGCATTTCTTACATGGACGAAGTCCCTGCGCCTTTGCTGATTTTAGGGTTGATTTATAATAAGTCCCCCTTCCACAAGCATGCGTATGATAGCATTCTCCTGTTGCTGTAACATACACAACAACGGCTTTTTTGGCCTTCTTCTTTTTTACGCTCTTTTTCTTTGCCTTCGCATCCACGGATACTGCATATTTTACACCCATCCCCTGGTCTGTCACTTTCATTTGTACCGGGGCAGCTAAGGTAAGTAAAAGCGCTGTACACATCATAATTAATCGTAGTTTTACATGTTTCATGAAGATCTTCCTTTCCTAATTTACATATATCATATTTTTCATTATATATTTATAGACTGCCTATATTCTGTAGCCATAGGTATTTTTGTAAATTTCACAGATTCATTATACTCTCTTTTTACAACTTCTTCTATTTCATCTATTGATACCCTAAAAAACTCTTTTCTTGGATTAACTTTATTAACTGCTTTATCAGCGAAATGCTTATGTAAAGCAGTTTCAAGTGCTGGCGCATCACTGCTAAATATCATAGCATGCACATCAAACTCAAATGGTACTGATGCACTACTTAATTCATAAATTCTATCCATGGGTTCTAATCTCCGAGTCATCCCTATCTTAAAAACCCCCTCGCCAAATGATCCTATGTTTGATATTATATAAACAAATCCAGCTTTTGCATTAGCTTCTCTCTCTACAACAACTGCCTTATCACTTTCCAGTAATTTTATTTTTTGTTGCAATTCATTAATCTTGTCAATATATAACTGCTTTTCTACATCAATTTGCGACTTTTGAAGATATTTCATAAGACGATTAACTTCTCCTACATGCTGTTGTAAGTCCTTTTCTATCTTTCGTTTCTGCTGCTCAATTTCTTTTTGAGCTTTTGCTTCTTCTCTCATTTGTTCCTTAATTGCCCTTTGAATATCTTTCTCTTGTTCATATTTCAATTCATATGTATACAATAGCGTTATTTGTTCCAATTTTACCTCAAGCAATTTTTCAGAAATTTGTATACCATCCTGTATATACAACTTATTTAAACTTTCATATGATTGTTGTATTTTTCTCCTACAAGCATCAACATTTTTTGCACTTATATTCATCATAACATTAGCACATTCAGAATTAAAACTTCTTAAAATTTTTCTAGTAGAATTGATTAACAATTTCTTATTTTGTGCTTCATCGCAAATCACCACATCTTCTTCCCTAGTCCTCATTTCTTTCTCCCTTTGCTTTAACAAGCATAATTTATTCTTACATTCCTGGGACGACAATTCCAAATAATCAGAAAATGAATAATACTTTTCTATTATATTATTATTCAATATTGATAATTCATTTTTTACATCTTCTATTTCTTTTAAAACATTATTTGATATGTCCTTACTAATATACGGACGCATAAGGTTCAACGAAACAATCAGATTGCCATCTAATATTATTTTATCGCCAATTTCAATCAACAAATTTTTATATTGTCTCATTTCTTTTTGAGAAAAATCTTCATAAAAACCTGATGCGTTTTCATCATTTTTTTTCAGTTCAACTGTTCCTTTTCCACTAATCAATTCAATATTATAGTATCCATAGGGAATATCAATTCCTGCCTCATATACTCCAACACAAAGTAAATTTAACTCCTGCATATCATGTTTTTCTTCTATTATCGATAACGGTTTTGCCTCAAAAATCTCTGCTTTTAAATTTCCATCAACAAATAAACTCCTTCCTTTTTTAAGGAAAATTCTAGCACGCATAATTCCAGTTTCTTTACCTAGTTCTAAAAACATTTCATCCTTTTCTTCATATACACTCCCCTCGCCTGATTTTACTTCAAGTATCCATCTTCCCTCTGGAATATCCTCTCCAATTTTATATCTACCTGCGACTATACAATTATCGCAATTTTCATCTCGCCATTTAGGCTTAACTGGCTTTAAAGAAAACATCAGCAACTTTAAATTGCCATCGATTTCTATCTTACAACCATTTGGTGCATACAAATTCCTATATTCTTGAATATGCCATTTACATATCTCTTTCGACATTTGCTCTGAAACATCACCTCTTGAACAACTTAAAGTTCCTTTACCATCAATAACACAAAAATCATATTTTCCTGATGGAAAATCCTCTCCTGCCTTATACATACCAGTAGTAATTAAATTCATTTGACCTCTTTCTTTTATTTGAATTGCTTGCAACTTATTTGATACAATTTTTTTATCTTTATTTTTCTTTAATTCCTCTACTTCACTCTTTAATGCATTATTCTCATCTAAGAGTGCTTCTATTCTTTCGTTGTCAACCATTGCTTTTTGTAATTCATCGTTTTCCTGACTTAATTTCAATATTAGTCCTTTTTGTTGTTCAATCTGTAAATACAATTTTCTTAAAAGTTCTTTATTTTTTTCAGAGCCAAACAATCCCATTACAATTGATCTCCTTTCTTGCAAACGATATTTCCATGCTATAATAAGTTTGTGTAATTGTGTGAATCCATACGCAAAAACAATTCACGGTAATATTCATCCTTCCCAAATGGCACAAACTTCCCTTCTTCGATAAGTTGTACTATTTCTTCCGAGGATGCCCATTTTGCATCAATCGTTTCCTCCTGCTGCAAAACGACATCTTCTATCGAAGTATTGTCTTTAAACACCCACACATCCAAAAAGCCGGGATTTTCCCACATAAACTGTTCTCTTTGAAATGACCGAAACAAATCCCCGCTTTCCGGGTCAAGCGATATCCCCAATTCTTCTTTTACCTCGCGCAACGCACCCTCTTTACTCCCTTCACCCGCCAGCACAGAACCGCCTGTCGGCTCCCATTTGAGAGCCTGACTCTTTGTCGCTGCACGTTTTGAAATAAGCCATTTATTTTCGTCATTCTTTATCCACACCTGAACGACTAAGTGATATTCATCCTCCGTCATAAGCTCTCCACGCGCTATCGTTTTACCTGTGATGTTTCTATTTTTATCGTATACGTCCCATAATTCCGGCATAATGCTAATGTCTCCTCTATATAATTTATTTAGCAAAATCTATTCTTTTATCTCCCAATGTCCACTATATCCACTACCAACATAAACGATTTTATTCGTCTTTTTCATTTCTCGTTCTATTGTCTTTTCACTTACTCCAAGTTCTTTTGCAATAGTTGCCTTTGTAATTTTATTATTCTCTCGTATCAGTTGAATAATTTCACTTAGATACTTTGCTTGACCGACATCTTGACCGACATCTTGACCGACATCTTGACCGACATCTTGATCCTTCTCCTCATAATTCATATTAAAAAGTGTAAGAAGAAATCCATCATTATCGGCTTCAAATAACGGCTTCTTTTTCTCTGAATAGTTCGGTTGTTCCTGGTAATCCACCATGATTTTCTTAAAACCGCTACCTCGCCGCTCCATATATTTTAGATGATTAAAAACATCTGCTAATACCGGATTTCTTCTTTTGGATGGTATTTTCATAATATCTTTATCCTTCAATGATATACCACTCACCATACCTCCTGGTGAATAAATTTCAATACGATCATCAAACATATCAATGTGTACTTCGCTTCCAACTTCCATATAATTTCTGTGAATCAATGCATTTACAATTCCTTCCATCACCGCACGTTGTGGATAATCCGGCATTTCAACCCTTCCATCTCGAACTTTTTTCCACGCCCTCTTAGAATTATTTATCACAAATTCTATTCCAGATTGCAATAAACTAACCAATCCACCAGAATATTCTTTATCATCCATGGCTTCCATTACCCCAGATGCTTTGTCAAAACCGTTCCACCTAGTACAAAATACTCTCGAATGCCTTACTGGTGATTCATCAGCTAGAAGTGCACCTGCATTAGTCAAATTCCCTTTTTCATCAATCAAACCAAAAGATTCATAATCAGATTCTTCAAAAGAATTTCCTGTCCTTTGCTTATAAACAGATTTCAATTTTGTAAACGCCATATTAGAAAATTCATATTTAGATTTCAATGCATCATAAGTCTGCCCGCTCCCTTTCAATACAAGTTCTCGGAATTTCAATGGTTCTGCAGGCACACTTTCATTTCCCACTCGAACGTATGCAATCAATTGTCCATTTCCTTCATAATAGTATGGTGTTTGATCTCCCGAATTTACTTTCACCAATATAAATTTCTTACCATCTACTTTTTTAAAACTAAGTATAAATTCCGGAATTGGATTCAAATAAGTTTTAATATACTCACTTATAAGTTCAGCATCCTTTTCTGCTTCTGGCATTCCAATAAATTCATCATTATTTGTCACACCAAACACAAGAAAGCCACCAAAACTGTTAGCAAAAGCACTAATACTCTTACACCAGCTTTTGGGACGCTTTATTTCTAATTTCTCTTTTTTATCATATTCTGTTGCTTCACCAATTAACTGTTTGATGTCCATTTGATCCAATCCTTTCTGCAAAGTTATGTAATTATCCCTATCTATATTATTTTATCTCTTGTGTACTAAAAATATTATATTTTTTCCCATTACTTTCAACTAATTAATTCCTCCAAACTCCGAATCTCCGTCACACCTTTCGGTGCACTTCTCCCCTCTCTATTAATCCAGATTGCCCTTATTCCCAATTCCAAACACGGATAAATATCTGTCTGTAAATCATCTCCCACATATACAAAATTCTCTTTTCCACAATATTCCTTTAGAGATTGGAAAAATTGATAATCCGGTTTTGCACAATGCATTTCGCTGGCATATTTTTTCACAGAGAAATACGCATCAATCCCTGTCTGCCACAGTTTACGGTTTTGCTGTTCTGCCTGACCATTACTTGCTATTCCTTTGTTTACTGTATTGAGTTTTTCCAAACAGGGAATTACATCATCAAATAGAACCCAACTTCGTTCCAACTCTTCTTTATACTCAAAAAAAATTTTTTCTGACGCTTTCAAAGATATGTCCATCCCACCCTGGTTAAACAGTTCCCGGATACGCTGCGCCCCTTGCTCCTGAAAGGACATCTCCTGTCGTAAATATTTCGTAAAATATCTCTCGGAAATACCCTTCCAGCATTTTCCATATTGTTCTAATTTCAAACCATACTTGTCCATAATAAGGCGAATTGCTTCCCTTTCACTCTTGCTATAATCAACAAGCGTGTTATCAATATCAAAGAAAATCATCATTTTATCCTCAATCCCCATAAACTGCATTCAAATTTCAATCTGCTTATTTTCCCGCATATTCAAATAAGAATCATACAGCATTACCAAAACAATTGGCAATATATTTCCTACTGTTAAGCCGATAATAGCCACCACATAATTGTGAAAATTAAATGCACAAATAACAAAACCGATTAACAAAACACCCTGCGAAACTGCATAAAGCATTCTCATTCTAAATACCGTTTTGTCATCTCTCTTTTCTTCCATCTGTGGTGGGTTGAAAAATTTTCCTTTGGGGCGGCAAATACTCTGTATGATATTTACGATCATTAGAATAATTCCCACTCCATACAGCAATAAATAGCTTCCATGAATCTCCATTTTCCTCACCTCCAAACCGCTTGAAACGTCCTCACTACAATTTAACTCATTTTACCACAATTTTCTTATCATTACAACCAAATTTAACCAGTTTGATTTCTAAATCAAATGATACAATCACATCAGTGCGCCAAAATTGCTGACCCAAATGTCAATCGCATGACTAACAAAAAAGACCGATGGCAGCGAAAAAGAGCAGTATTTTTAACAAATTCCAATTTTTATCTCTTGCCATGGCAGCTAAAACCAACAAGAAAATTGCTATTATTGTCTTCACATTACCCTCCCTACTTTACGCTCCATTTCCCATACGTTTTTTTCCCTTGGACTATTTTATACGCCCGAATACGCACATAATAGCGTTTCGCTTTTTTCAGATTCTTTATCGTGATACTCTGTTTCATAGCGCTGCACATCTTTGTTTTTCGACCTTTTGTAAAGGATTTATTTTGTGCATATTGCAGCTGGTATCCGGATGCTTTTGCCATTTTCTTCCAGGAAACTTTTATTGTAAGCTTGTTCTTTTTCGCCTTGCTCTTTTTGATTTTCAGGCCATTCACTTTTGAGATAGGAACCTTATTTTTCTCGGAAGAGTTCGGAACTTCCATCGTCGGATTCACATTTCCTGCAGTTCCCTGCGAGGAGCCTTCCGTATTTCCCTGTGATGGCGATGGCCCCGGTGTCTGTCCATTATTTATCGGAGCAGAGCTTGCAGAAGGTGTCGGGATCGGATCATCGTCTTTTCTTGGCTGCAAAACTACGGTATGACCATCAGCAAGCGTCTTTATTTCTCTTTCCAAAATCGCCTCATTTGACCAGTCTGAAATAAATATATTTCTCAACTGTTCTTCACTTCCCGCATATTCTACGGTTTGAATCTTTGCATCAATAAATGCATAATTTCCCACACTTTGAAGCCCCACCGGCAAAGTCAATTTTCCTAAACTGATACAATTGCTAAAAGCCTCTACTTCAATCTCTTCCACAGAATCCGGTATATTTACCTCGACAAGGCTGGAGCAGTCCTTAAATAGATTTACCGGTATCAAAGTCAATCCAGCATTTAAGTGCACTTTTTTAAGCGACTTACACCCCATGAATGCAGACTCACCCAAAACCAGATCAATGTCCGGCAAAATGACCTCTTCCAATTTTTCACATTCTGCAAAAGCACGATAATTTACCGTCGTAATGCAGTCAGGAATTGTCACTTTCGTAATTACCTGATTTTTCCAAAAGGCACGGGCGTAAATCTCTACAACGTCTGTTTCATCGATTTGAGACGGAATCGTTATTTCTTGCTCCTGTCCAATATACCCACAGATCTTAATTTTGTCCTTTTTGTTGTCTGTATGTTGATACAGATAGCCATTTTCATCGCACGCGTATACCTCGACCCGCATCGTCGTTTCCTTCGTATAGTTGTCCTCCGAATAAGAGATTGTTACCTTTTGTTCGCCTTCTTTCTCCGGATCAAAACCACTCACTGTATAACCATCCGTAACATTTTTGCTTGATCCGTCGGAATAATGTATTGTCAATTCGCCACCATTCAAACTGAATTCTTGGCCCAAAATATACGGTTCTGTCGGCTCTTTTCCCATTTCTATGTAAGTCATTCTTACAATTTCTTCAAATGGAATGTCCATCGCATTTGCTACAAACTGCGCAAAGGTATCCCGTGTGCTTACGATCGTAACATTTGGGGATGCATAAAACGTATTAATTCCCATTTCTTTCCAATTATCTGTGGTTGTAACTGCGGTAAGCTGTGGACAGTAAGCAAATGCATAATTTCCAACTTTTGTAAGTGAATAAGGCAATATCACACTCGTTATATCTGTATTTTCAAAATTAACTTCTTCCAAATGTGCCATTTGTCCAAGATCAATTTTCCCTGAAATATCCGTATCGCTCAGATTCAGTTTTTCCAAATAATACGTCTCGCCTTCTTTCGTCCACTGAAAACGATCATTTAATCCCGGATAAGTCCAGTCAATATCGTCAAGCATGTCTCCAATGATACTCTGCAGCATAGAAAGATCTGCTTCATCAAAAGATTCCGCGCTCGCATCCGTATATTGCGGATAAATTTCCACAACCGCATCCTTTCCGGCATCGGCTAAGTCGAATGCTCTTTGCGTCACGGCCCCTGCCAGATAATTATTGCTGCAAAACAAGGTCTGCAATTTTGCTGTCCGGTCAATATTCAAAGCTGTAATTTTATTGTTGCTGACATTCAGTTCCGTCAGCAGATTGTCCCCGCTTACGTTTACATTCTCCAATTGATTTCCACTTAAATCAATATCCGTCACGCAGGAGAAACCGGACAGATCTGCCTTCCCTGTCAATTCCATATCTGCTAACTCTATGCTTTGTACATAATAATATCCGTTATTCAGTGTCCAACGAACCCCTGTATAAGTGTCCGGTTCTTCCAATGTCCATCCAAGTTTTTCCAAATCGTTATCCTGCTTCGCAAATGCCTTTAACTTATTTAATTCTGATGTATTAAATCTGGCATTCTCCGGAATACTCTGGTCTGCAAAGCTGACAACACTTCCATTTTCTGCATAACCTGCTAATTTTTTATATAGATTTCCCGTTGGAATTACCGATAAATAATTGCCATCGCAATACACATCGACAGACGTTTTCTCTGGCAGCTCCAGATTCGTAAGTTTATTATTGGTACAATCCAGTTTCTCAAGAGAAGTAAATATACTTAGATCCAAGTCGCCCGTCAAACCGATAGAATCCACATTGATCTCGGTCACATTTCCCTCTTCATTCCACTGAATTTGCTGCCAGGTATCCGGGTTCTCCAAGTCCCATCCCAGCAATGCAAGATTGTCCTCCTTCGCCGCAAATTGCTTCAGAGAATTTATTTCTTCCTCATTGTATACAGTCTGTGACAATGCGCTTGCTGCATCCGATTTCCTGCCTGCCCGAGAAGAAACATTTCGGGAAGACGCCGGATATTCTGCCGCCAGTTTATTACGAATCGAAGAGTCTGAATAATCTACAAGCTCTGTCTGCGCATCCGTCTTATATTTCAGAAGCTGTGTTAATGCATAATAACTTCCCGGATCATGTGTATTTCCCACATAAGCCTGAACCGTCGGTGCACCCACAACATAACCTGCCGCCCCTATAATAAATTTTGAGGTGACACTCAAAAAGTCTTTGTTTGTCAATACCGTCGCCATATTCCAGCTTTCTGATTTTCCACCCATCAGCGGCGCAAATAAATAATAAAAGTATTCGTACCAGCTTGCATCGTACCCATTTTGTGCCTCAATATAATTCTTTTTCGCATAAAATTCAGGTACACTGGCACAATGTGCATTTAACTCCTTTGCGATATTATAGGCACCATCCGCTTTGTAAGAAATCAAAAACGGCGCATCCGGATTTTTAAGAAAGAAGTTTTTTGTAAGTTTCTGGAAATATGAATATTTTTTATTCAAATCCGCCGCTGTCACACAATACGTCTTTCCATATCTTCCGTACTGCCAATCCGAATCGGAAAGAGGCATATATGTTACAAAATCGTCGTCAAAACAATAGTTAAATATATTCGTATAATTGCCGCTTTTCTCCTTGTTGATTGTCGCAGGTGTGGCGAATGTATAACCATATACTGCTTCTATATTTTGATTGCTTTCCTTGGCATCCGTCAGTTTTTTTGCCAAAATATTGGCAACCGCCGCCCCTCTGCTGTGCCCGGTAACGACATATTTGATATCTTTTTTGTCTTGATACAGAGCATTGACATCGTCGTACAAAGCGTCTGCCGCCGATTGAAAACTGTAATGAATGTCATTATTTTGCTCCAGCAATGCTTCGTCATACATGTTAAAGTTCCCATACCATTCATCCCCTGTTGTTCCCTTTACGATAATGTACACCAGCGTCTTACCATCTGCCATCTCTTTCTCAGCGGTAACCCAATGAATGCAGTCTTTCGTATTGTCCTTTTCTTTCGCACTCGTGCGCAATTTTATTTTTGTTCCCTCTTCATTCAAAAATGACTCTTTCGAAAATCCCTCTAATGTCAATTTATTTTTCAATGCATTGGATGCCGCCTGGGAATTTTTAGCATTTACATAATAGCCGTTTCCGTCTAATGCTGCATTTCCATAAACCAGCAAACTCAACTCCATACATTCATTTGCCAGATCATAATTCACTGTATTTTCCTCATAATTAAAACTGTCCGTATTAACGTTTGACACCGCATTAACAAGATGAATTTTGGCCCCCTCATATGCATCTGTAATCCCCTCAATGCCAGTCAAATCCTTCGAATAATTTGCTGTAAACACCAAAAATGCAAAGTTTCCCGGATCATCAATGAAACTCGTCCCCTGCCATTGAATACTCATCTTAGCCACATCAATCGTACCCTTGCAATGATAAGTCGCATTTACCTGATATTGTGGCTTATCCTCTCCCTTGCTGACATATCCGACACCCTCAAATTCTCCTGTCCTTTCATCAACGGAAGTAATTTTCAGTACATATTTACGGTTGACCGGCACTTTTCCATTTACCCCATCATATGTTCCTGTCCAAACTCGCGGAAAGTTCTTCAGTGAAAACTTAATTGACGCATCTTCCATCAAGGTGTTGGATCCGCCCTTTCCAAGTTCCCGCGCCTGTATTGTACTCTTCTGTCCAAAGCAGAGACCCAAAAATATCATCGCTATTACATTGCACAAAATAACTTTTTTGATCACATTTTTCATTTGTATTTTCTCCTCTTTTTTTGGTAATTTGCTGCCTACAGTATAGCATATAAGTTTTATCGGTTCAACTGAAACTTGTTTACGATAAAACAAGTACCCATCAGCAGGTAAATCTGCCAATGGGTACTCTATTATTTCAATCGTTTATTCAACAAATTGTTAATTACAATTACTCGATGATTGTAGCGACACGGCCTGAACCTACAGTTCTACCACCCTCACGGATAGCGAATGTAAGACCCTGGCTCATAGCGATTGGGTGAATCAATTCGATTGTCATTTCTACGTTATCACCAGGCATGCACATCTCTGTTCCTTCTGGAAGTTCGATAACACCTGTTACGTCAGTTGTACGGAAGTAGAACTGTGGACGATAGTTGTTGAAGAATGGAGTATGACGTCCACCCTCGTCCTTAGTCAATACGTAAACCTGAGCTGTGAATTTTGTATGACATGTAAGAGTTCCTGGCTGACAAAGAACCTGTCCTCTTTCGATGTCTGTTTTCTGGATACCACGAAGAAGTACACCAGCGTTGTCACCAGCCTGAGCTTCATCCAACTCTTTGTGGAACATCTCGATACCAGTTACAACGGATTTCTGAGTTTCTTCTTTGATACCAACGATTTCAACTTCGTCGTTCAAGTGAAGTGTACCAGCCTCTACACGTCCTGTAGCAACAGTACCACGTCCTGTGATAGAGAATACGTCCTCGATAGGCATTACGAAAGGCTTATCTGTGTCACGCTCTGGATCTGGGATATAAGAATCTACAGTATCCATGAGTTCCATGATCTTGTCGCCCCACTCGCCGTTTGGATCTTCCAAAGCTTTCAAAGCAGAACCTTTGATGATTGGGCAGTCTGTGAAGTCATACTCTTCAAGGATCTCAGTGATTTCCATCTCTACGAGCTCAAGGAGTTCTTCGTCATCAACCATGTCACATTTGTTCATGAATACGATGATGTAAGGAACACCTACCTGACGGGAAAGAAGGATATGCTCTTTTGTCTGAGCCATAACACCGTCTGTAGCAGCTACTACGAGGATAGCACCATCCATCTGAGCAGCACCAGTGATCATGTTCTTAACGTAGTCAGCATGTCCTGGGCAGTCAACGTGTGCGTAATGTCTCTTCTCTGTCTCATACTCAACGTGTGCAGTAGAGATTGTGATACCACGCTCTCTTTCTTCTGGAGCTTTATCGATATTCTCAAAGTCAGTTGCCTCATTACCTGCAACTCTTGCAGCCAATACTTTTGTAATAGCAGCTGTCAATGTTGTTTTACCGTGGTCTACGTGTCCAATTGTACCAATGTTACAATGTGGTTTCGTTCTTACATATTTTTCCTTAGCCATTTCTAAACGTCCTCCTAACATTTTTTTATTTTTGTTTTAGAAATTTTGCTTTACGTGCCAATATACATACATTATAGGGGATTTCTCTCAAAAAAGCAACACCCAATCGTTAAAATATATCGACAAATTTATTAGTCATTTCTCTGTGCGAGAACTTTATCCTGAACATTCTTTGGAGCCTGTGCATATTTCTCGAAGAACATGGAGTAGTTTCCACGACCCTGAGTAGCGGAACGAAGCTCTGTAGAATATCCGAACATTTCAGCAAGAGGTACATAAGCTCTTACGAGTTTTCCTCCACCGATGTCTTCCATTCCTTCGATCTGTCCACGTTTTGCATTCAAGCTTCCGATAACATCGCCCATGTATTCCTCAGGCATTGTTACTTCGACTTTCATGATAGGCTCAAGAAGTACTGCGTTACCTTTCTTCATAGCTTCTTTGAACGCCATGGAACCAGCGATATGGAATGCCATTTCACTGGAATCGACTTCATGGTAAGAACCATCCCATACCGTAGCTTTTACACCAAGTACAGGGAAGCCGCCAAGAATACCAGCCTGTGCTGCTTCTTCGATACCTTCTCCAACTGCTGGGATGTATTCCTTAGGAATTGCACCACCGACTACAGTAGACTCGAAGATAAATGTCTCTTCGCCGTTTGGATCCATAGGCTCGAATTTAACTTTACAGTGTCCGTACTGTCCACGTCCACCAGACTGTTTAGCGTATTTACTGTCAATATCAACAGGTGTTGTAAATGTCTCTTTGTAAGCAACCTGAGGGGCACCTACATTTGCCTCTACTTTGAATTCACGAAGCAGACGGTCTACGATGACATCGAGGTGAAGCTCACCCATACCTGCGATGATTGTCTGACCAGTTTCCTGATCTGTATGAGCACGGAATGTAGGATCTTCTT
>ERZ808240.3920-NODE-3920-length-13834-cov-15.303941_pt1 | contig 13834 bp, 15 predicted proteins | sample MGYA00521084_ERZ808240 | MGnify/ENA primary metagenome ERZ808240 (study PRJEB31516, sample SAMN03275571) | gut metagenome | biome: mammalia-associated habitat; material: feces | host: Papio cynocephalus | place: Kenya | collected 2012-08-06 ... | reverse complement strand
GAGACGAAGGCCGCCGACTTCGAGAAGATCCTCAAGGCCTGCTACTACGACACGGACATCGACTTCTAAGCTCGCCCCGATTCATCCCAGCGGAGAGCCCCAGGTTCCTCGCGGACGTCCTCGGCCTTACGGCCTGCGGAATGTCCGCTTCGGAGCCTGGGGCTCTCCTTATGCCTCGCTGCTGGATGCTTCTGCCGGAAGAGAAACGGCGCGAGTGTAGGGAATGAGACATTTTCCGGGCCAAATAGAGGCTGATATGTCTCAAAACCTACACTCGCGAACGATGCGGGCGGCTTGTGGCCGTTTGCCTACTCCTTGGCGGCGAGGAGGCCGCGCATGGCGGCGACCCAACCGTCGGTGGCGCGCTTCGTGGAGACGAGGATGTTGTCGCGCGCGGCAAGCTCCTCGTCGGCACGCTCATGGCCAAGGCCGTTGCACATGAACAGGAACGTGCCCACGGCGTCGGCGATCACGCAGTCTGCGGGGGAGTCACCCGCGCCAAGGACCTCATCGGGCGCCAGGCCCGCGAGCTCCACGAAGCGCACGATTCCCGTGCCCTTGCTCACGCCGGCGGGCGTCACGTGGTAGGTGTGGATGCCCTGCGGGCGGCTGCGGTCGCACTCGAGCGTGCTGTCGCCGGAGATGTGGTCGACCATCCCGTTGTCGGACAGGTAGAGCGGCAGCCCGCAGCGGTCGAGCATGTCCTGCATCTCGTCCTCGGGGGCGTCCCCGCGCATGGCAACCGTGACCTCGCGGTACTCGAAGCCAATCCCGTTGTCGTGGTAGGTCTCGAGGTGCCCGGGCCAGCGCTCGAGCATCTCGTCGATGACGCCCGTCTCCCAGATGACGTCATGCGGGGTCTTGCCGCAGCCCTCGTCATAGGGCATGCGCCCTGTGAAGTAGTGCCACTCGGGCTGGCTTGCCTGCTTGGTGCACAGCACGCCGCCCATCTCGGCAATCCATCCGGGAAAGCCCAGCACGCGGGCGTCCTCCATGATCATGGCTCGGTTGCGGCCCGTGCACGGGATGACTGAGACGCCCGCGCGCGTGAGCTCCACGAGCGTCTTCACGAGCTCGGCGCACGGCTCGCCGGCCGTGTTCACCGTTGCCTTGGCTCCCGTGAACATCGTGCCATCTGCGTCCGTGATGACGTAGCGAACCTTGCGGAGACGCTCGGCAAGCTCGCCGGTGGGCTTTTCGGGGAAGGTGATGTGGGCCATGTCTGCTCCCTACAGCTCGATGCCGCGCTCGGCGGCCGCCTGCCTGAACGCCTCTCCGTCCGGCACCATGGGCTGGAACTCGTCCCCGCGGTGGATGAGGGTCTCATCGCCCTTGCCGAGAAGGCACACGAGCGCGGGCTGCCCGTAGGAGAGCGCCACGTCGAGGCAGCGCGCAACGGCCTGTTGGCGATCGAGCACGTACTCGTGCGTTACGGGCGTGCCGTCTGCGAGCGTGGCCCCCTCGGGCACGTTGGCGTCCATCTCGCGACAGATGTCCTCGTTGGAGTCGTGTCCCGGGTCCTCCTCGGCCACGATGATGTGGCTCGCCCAGCGGGCGGCCTCGCGCGGCAGCTCGACGCGCCGCTCAAAGGCCTTGCCGCCCGGCGCGCCGATGAGCGCCACGATGCGCCTGCCGGGGAACTCCTTGGCCATGGAGGCAAAGAACTTCTGGTAGGAGAGGGCGTTGTGGGCGTAGTCGACCACGCAGAGCACCGGGGCGTCTGGCTTTCCGATGAGCTCCATGCGACCCGGCACGCGGCATGCCGCCAGGCCACGGGTGATGGCGGTGCGCTCGATCCCGAGAAGCTCGGCGCACGCGATGGCCGCGAGCGCGTTCTCCACGTTGAACAACCCGGGGAAGTTGATGACCACGGGCAGCTCCCAGGCCTTCTCGGCGGTGTCGCTCGTGGGGTGGCCGTCTTGCGTGGTGCCGTGGGCGACGAACGCGAGGCTGGCGCCGCGCGGCTCGACATCGGTGGCCCAGATGTCGGGGAACACCATGTCGCAGCTGCCGCACTCGACGGCATCGGGGCCGGCGGCGGAGACGCACACGAGCTCGGGGGCCTCGCCGTCTGAGCCGCCGCGGTGCGCCGCGTCGAGCACGCGCTCCACGTTGCTCGTGCCCAGGTTCACGACGGCGCGACGGCACTGCGAGAAGATGCGCAGCTTGCTTGCGAAGTAGTCCTCGAATGTGGGGTGCTCCACCGGCGAGATGTGGTCCGAACCGATGTTCAGGAACGCCGCGACGTCAAGTTGGACGCCGAGCGTGCGGTCGTACTTGAGCGCCTGGCTCGAGACCTCCATGACCATGGCGGAGAGCTGGGCGTCTCGGGCGTTGGCGAGGTGGCGCCACAGGTCGGGCGCCTCGGGCGTGGTGTTGGTGGACTCGATGTCCTCGACGCCGTCGAACGTGTCGATGGACCCGATGATGCCGCAGCTGCGCGCGCCGTCTGCCGCGTCGATGATGGAGCGCAGCATGTAGGCTGTCGTGGACTTGCCCTTCGTGCCGGTGATGCCCACCTGGGGCACGTCGAGGTCGGGCCTGCCGAACGCGCACGCGGAGACGCGTGCCATGGCAAGGCGCATGTCGGAGACGACGATGGCCGGCGTCCCGGGCGCGGCCTTGGCAAGCTCGGGCGCGTGCCGTTCGTCGCAGACGTCGGCCACGGCGCCCGCGTCGAGCGCCGACGCGAGGTAGGCGGGCTTGAACGCCCGTCCCTTGCAGAAGAAGACGTTGCCGGGGCGCACGCAGCGCGAGTCGCAGGCCGCGCCCGTCACGGGCGCGTCGCTCTCGGACGACACCCCCTGGACGAGGATCTTGAGCTCATCGAGAAGTGAGCAGAGCCCGAGCAGGCTGGTGGGAGCACAGGGCATGGTGCGTCTCTCCTTTTTGTTGGCGTATCTACACAAGACACCAGTATACGCGGCACCCGCCACGCGTCCGCGCGGGTGACGGTTGGGGACGGGGTCAAACTGTCACCGCTCGCCGCCGGCTTGGGAGACGGCTGGGGACGGGCTGGGCTGCCATCGCCGCCAGCCGGTGGTGGCCTGTGCTAAACTTCCGATGCTTACGGGCGATTGGCGCAGTGGCTAGCGCAGGTGCTTTACACGCACAAGGTCGGGGGTTCGAATCCCTCATCGCCCACCAACGAACCCGTGGGCCGAGGAGTGCAGCTGCCTTCCTCGGCCCACTTCATATCGTGGGGCTCTGGTCGCGAGACGTGCGCCCCGCCGCGACACTGGGGAGGTCGCATGTCTTTGAGCAAGCCGATCGGCATCTTTGACTCGGGCCTTGGTGGCCTCACCGTTGCGCGCGCCATCGCCTCCAGGCTTCCCGACGAGTCCATCTACTACGTGGGGGACACGAAGCGCTGCCCCTACGGCACGCGTCCGCAGGCGGAGGTCCGCCTGTTCGTGCGGCAGGTGGGCCACTGGCTCGAGCGGCACGACGTGAAGCTCGTCGTCATTGCGTGCAACACGGCGACGGCGGCCGGCCTCGACGTCATCCAGCGCACGCTCTCCGTACCCGTCATCGGCGTCATCGAGCCGGGTGCCCGCGCCGCCATCCAGGCCACGCGCTCGCGTCGCGTGGGCGTGCTCGCCACGCGGGGAACGGTGGACTCCGGCGCCTACGAGCGTGCCATCCACAACCTCGACGCCGGCGTCCGCGTGACGCAGGCCCCGGCGGGCAGCTTCGTCGACCTCGTTGAGCGCGAGCTTGCCTCGGGTACCTACCTGCACGATGACTGGATGGAGAATCCCGAGGTGTTCGATACGCCCGAGGTGCGCGAGCTTGCGCGCCAGAACGTGGCGCCGCTTCTGGGCCACGGCGTGGACACCGTTGTGCTTGGCTGCACGCACTTCCCGCTGCTGGCGAGGGAGATAACTGCCGCGCTGGGGCCGGGCGTGCGCACCGTGAGCTCGGCGGAGGAGACGGCGCGAGAGGTGGCCGAGATTCTCGAACGCCGCGGCGAGCTGGCAGGCCCGGACACGGCAGACCTTGGAGCCGGCGGCGAGCCCAAGTACCGCTTCGCCACGACGTCCGACGACATCACCTCGTTTGCCGTGGCGGGCAAGTTCATCTTTGGGCACCCGCTCGACTCCATCGAACACATCGAGCTCGAGACGCTCGAGGCCCTTGGCACCCACTAGGGGCACGCTCGGCAGCAGCACCGCAGGCAGGGCGTGCGCATGCGCGCTCGCAAGAAGGAGGCTCACCATGTACACGCCCGACGAGCGCCGCCCCGAGGGCCGCGCGAACAACGAGATGCGCCCCGTCAAGCTCACACGAGACGTGATGAAGAACGCCCACGGCTCGTGCCTGGCCGAGTTTGGCGACACGCGCGTCATGTGCACGGCCACGATCGAGGAGTCGCTGCCCGCGTGGCGCCGCGCCAGCCGCAAGGGCTGGGTCACGGCCGAGTACGCCATGCTTCCCGCCTCGACGAGCAGCCGCACGAAGCGCGAGTACAAGGGTCGCAAGGGCCGCTCCATGGAGATCGAGCGCCTCATCGGCCGCAGCCTGCGTGCCGTGTGTGACCTCGACCACCTCGGCGAGTTCACCATCACGGTTGACTGCGACGTCATCCAGGCAGACGGCGGCACGCGCACGGCGAGCATCACGGGCGCCTGGGTGGCCCTTCACGACGCGCTCATGAGCTTCGTGGAGCAGGGCAAGATCCGCCGCCTGCCGCTCACGGGCCAGGTGGCGGCCATCTCGGCCGGCATCGTTGGCGGCGCGCCCCTGCTCGACCTCGACTACCCAGAGGACAGCCACGCGGACGTGGACCTCAACCTCGTGGGCACCGCAGACGGCGGCATCGTGGAGATCCAGGGCACCGGCGAGCGCTCGACGCTCTCCCGCGCGCAGCTGGGTGACCTGCTCGACATGGCCGAGCCCGCCATCGCGCGCCTGTGCGCCCTGCAGGACGAGGTCACCGGCTTTTCCGCCTAGCGGCGACAACGGGGCCGAAGGCCAGCTGCCGCCGGTTCTTGTCGCCGTCACATTCGACAAAGGAGCAACCATGCCCAGCATCGACATCGCCACGCTTGACCCCAAGGCCACCGTCGTGGTGGCAACGGGCAACGCGCACAAGGTCACGGAGATCGAGGCCATTCTCGCACCCGTCATGCCGGGCGTGACGTTCCATGCGCTCGGCGAGCTCGGGGACTTCCCCGACCCGATCGAGAACGGCGACACGTTCACGGAGAACGCCATCATCAAGGCCCAGGCCGCCTGCGAGGAGACGGGGCTGCCCGCCGTCGCGGACGACTCAGGCCTCGTCGTCGACGCGCTCTCTGGCGAGCCGGGGATCATGAGCGCCCGTTGGGCGGGCGTCCATGGCGACGACGCGCGCAACAACGCCAAGCTCATGCGCGAGATGGACGGCGTGGCGGACGAGGACCGCACGGCCCGCTTCCACTCGAGCGTCGTGCTCATCTACCCGGACGGAACGGTGCTCACGGGCGAGGGCGACTGCGAGGGCGCGATCGGCCGCGAGCCACGGGGCGAGAACGGCTTTGGCTACGACCCGCTGTTCTGGCCTGTCGAGACACCCGGCCGCACGATGGCCGAGCTCGACCCTGCCGAGAAGAACGCCATCTCGCACCGAGCTCACGCCCTTGCCGACCTCGCGAGGCAGCTCTCGTAGCGCGGGCCCTGCAGCCGACGTGGCCCAAAGGTGCCTGACCCCTTTGGGCACATGTCCACGCGTCCAAGACGCTTACGTTTCCATTGCGTGCCGCTCGCCCAATCGTGCTTGAACGCTCGGCGGGCGAGCGGCATGATTGGAAATGTCTGGGGCATCGCCCCAGTCCGCCGTGGACGGGCAGGGGCCCCGACGCGGCGAGACATCCTCATAGCTGCGCGACCTCGCCCTGGTGGCCGCGTCTCACGTTGGTTGCGGCCGACGCGGGCCGCAGGCGAGGCGCAAGACGCGCCTTTCGCCACACAAGAGAAGGGACGCGCCATGAGAATCATCAACTGCCACACCTATGAGGCCATGAGCCGCAAGGCCGCCGACATCCTCGCCGCCCAGATCCAGCTCAAGCCCAACTGCGTGCTGGGCCTCGCCACGGGCACCACGCCCATCGGCGCCTACCAGGGCCTCATCAAGAAGTACGAGAGCGGCTCGCTCGACTTCTCCGAGGTCCGCACCTACAACCTCGACGAGTACCGCGGCCTCACGCACGAGGATCCGCAGAGCTACCACTACTTCATGAACGACCAGCTCTTCAACCACGTCAACATCGACCCGGCAAACGTCCACGTGCCCGACGGCGCCAACGCCGACGCCGACGCCGCCTGTGCCGACTACGATCGCATGGTTGCCGAGGCCGGCTACTGCGACCTGCAGCTCCTCGGCATCGGCCGCAACGGCCACATCGGCTTCAACGAGCCGGCTGACGAGTTCTCCAAGGGCACGCACTGTGTCGACCTCACGGAGAGCACGATCGAGGCCAACGCCCGCCTGTTCGAGAAGGAGGAGGACGTCCCGCGCCAGGCCTACACCATGGGCACGCAGACGATCATGAACGCCCGCTGCATCCTCATGGTCGCCAACGGCGAGAACAAGGCCCAGGCCGTCCACGACATGTGCTTTGGACCGATCGTCCCCAGCTGCCCCGCCTCCATCCTGCAGCTCCACCCCAACGTGTTCGTCGTGGCCGACGACGCCGCACTCTCCCTGTGCGAGGGTCTCTACTAGAATCAGGCGTGGAAGTGACCTGCCGGCCCGGGACGTGGTTGCGCCCCGGGCCTTTTTGAACGAGGGGAGCGAGCTTGGCTATCAAGGCAGTCTTTCTCGACATCGATGGAACGCTCGTCCGCTTTAACGAGAAGCGCATGAACGAGCGCACGCTTGCCGCCCTTGCGGCCGCTCGTGAGCGCGGCGTGTCGCTGTTCATCGTCACGGGCCGCTACAAGGACGGCATCGGCGTCGACGCGATGTTTCCCTTTGACGGCTACTCCACGGCAAACGGCGAGTACTGCTACATGGCGAGCGGAGAGCTCATCCACATGTCGCCGATGGACCCGGCCGACGTCTCTGCCTTTGCGCACGCGTGCGAGGCCCGCGGCCTTGCCGTGACGTTCACCGAGCCCGACGACATCTACTTCTGCGGCACGCCCGAGGAACTCGAGAAGTCCGGCCGCTACCAGTCTCGTCGTGGCGGGCGCGACGGACGCGTGCGCCCCTGGTCCGTCGTTGGTGCCAATCCCGTGCTGCAGATGGTCGTGGACTGCGACCCCTCGCTTGACGCCGAGCTTCTCGAGGGAATCCCCGGCCTGGAGAGCGCCCGCTGGTCTCCCGCGTTCATGGACGTCGTGGAGCGCGGCCGTGGCAAGGGAGACGCCATCGACGCCTTCTGCGAGCGCCTGGGCATCACGCCGGCCGAGTGCATGGCCATCGGCGACGGCGGCAACGACGTTCACATGCTCGTGCACGCGGGGCTGGGCGTGGCCATGGGCCAGGCCGCGGACGACGTGAAGGCCGCGGCCGACGTCGTGGCGCCGACGTGCGACGAGGACGGTGCCGCCTGGGCCATCGAGACGTACGTGCTTTAGGGTAGAGGGACAACGAGGGGCGCCCCAAAGGTGACTGACACTTTTGGGGCGCCCTGCTTCTCGCGTGTGCCTCGTGGCGCTCCTACCTGATGACCGTGAGCTGCTTGGGATAGGCGTTCATGACCTCGCAACCGTCCTCGGTGACGATGACGAGATCCTCGATGCGCACGCCCATCTCGCCCGGCAGGTAGATGCCCGGCTCGATGGAGAAGCACTGGCCGGGGCGCACCGGCTCGTCGTGGGTGGAGGAGACGTCGCCGGGCTCGTGGTCCTCGAGGCCGATCTGGTGGCCCAGGCGGTGCGTGAAGTACTCGCCGTAGCCGGCATCCTCGATGATGCGGCGCGCGGTGAGGTCTATCTCGGCAAACGTCACGCCGGGCTTCACGATGGCCTCCGCGGCCTCGTTGGCGCGGCGGACCGTCTCGTAGACCTCGCGGTCGCGCTCGCCGGGCTGCGCGCCAAAGAAGAACGTGCGCGTCATGTCCGAGCAATACGAGTCTCGCTTGCAGCCCACGTCGAACAGCACGACGTCGCCTACGCGCAGCCTCGTGCCGTCTGGCTCGTGGTGCGGGTCTGCCGCGTTGGCGCCAAAGCTCACGATGGGCGTGAAGCTGTGGTCCTGTGCGCCCAGGCGGCGGTACTCGGCGAGAAGGCCGCTCGCAATCTCGTGCTCCGTGACGCCCTCGTGAAGCTGGCTGCGCAGCCATGCCATGGCCTGGTCGTTCGTGGTCGAGGCGGCGCGCATGAGGTCGAGCTCGTGGGCGTCCTTGATGGAGCGGGTGCCGTCGACGGCGGGCGAGCCCAGGCGGAACTCGCTTGCAACGCGCGCCTCCATGAGCGGGAGCAGCCAGCGTGCGGCGAGCACCTTGTCGACGCCAAGCGGCTCGTCGTGGCGCGTGACCGCGGCTACGAGGGGGATGGGGCTCTCGGTGTCGTCGAACGTGACGACGCGCGCGCCCGTGCTTGTGGCGTCCGGGAACAGGCGGTTGCAGAACATCGTGGCCTCGATGTCACCCGTCTTGGCCGAGCGGGTGAGGTAGAGGCCGTAGAAGCGCTCGTAGGGAACGTTCCAGTAGCCCGTGAGGTACCAGATGGACATGGGGTCCGCGATGAGGACCTGGCGCATGCCCATCCTCTCGAGGTTGTCCATGACGCGCGTGGCGCGCGCGAGGTCGAGCGTGCCCGTCTCGTCCGTGCGAGCGACGTTGGCGCCTGCAAGCTCCATGTTCATTCTGCGGTTCCTTTCTCGCGAGCCTTGAGGGCGTGTTTTCCGCACAGTACGATAGCTGTTCGTATGAATGCAGAGTGCGGTAGTCTGCCGTTTTTTGCCCCGCGCCGTCCGGCGTGGCTGGCCTTTGGCGTGCCGCGGAATAGAGAGCAAGGCATGGAAACCGAAGTTCCTTCCGTCAACAGGGTCGACGAGATCCACGAGAAGCTCGCGAGCCTCCAGGGCGAGCGCCTCAAGGTCAGGGCCAACATGGGCCGCTCGCGCATCGTCGAGCGCACGGGCACGCTCGTCATGGCCTATCCGTCGCTGTTCCAGCTCGAGGTTGACGAGCGTCGTGGCCGCAAGGCGCGTCAGTCCTACCAGTACGTCGATGTCCTCACGGGCACCGTCGAGCTCTTTGACGCCGAGACGGGCGAGCGCCTGTTCGACTACGTTGCCGCCGAGACCGAGGAGTAGCATCCGCGCATGCCGGGCCGACAGGTCATAGAGACGCCGTGCAAGGTCAATCTGCACCTGGGCATTCACCAGGGCAGGGACGAGCGCGGTTATCATCGGGTCGACTCGGTCATGGTGCCCGTGGCGCTGTATGACACGGTGACGGTCGAGGATGCGCCGGCACTCGTCGTGCGTCACGAGCCGGCACTCGAGGTGCCTCCCGAGAGGACGACCGTCTGGCGTGCCGCCACGATGCTTGCCGAGGCCCTGGGCGTGGAGCCCAACGTGCGGATCGACGTCGTTGCCCGCATTCCGGAGAAGGCGGGCCTCGGCGGCTCGTCGGCGGACGCTGGCGCCGTGCTGCGCGCGCTGGCGAAGCGCTGGGGCGTTGCGACGGACGACGACCGCGTTGTCCGCGTGGCGCGGCGCGTGGGCGCAGACGTGGCGTTCTTCCTTGACTGCCGCCCTGGTCTCTACCTGGGTGCGGGCGACGTGCTCGAGAGGACGTTTCCCGAGTTCGATGCCCCCATCGCGCTTGTGATGCCCGCTGCCGACGGCGTCTCCACCAAGGAGGCCTACGACGAGTTCGATGCCTCTGGCGAGGAGCCTGCGAGCTACGGCGCCGCATGCGAGGCGCTCGAGAGGGGAGACGTCGCCGCGATGGCGTCGGCGCTCTACAACAACCTCGCTCCTGCCGCCGAGTCTCTCTGCGAGGACGTGCGACAGGTAAGCGAGTGGCTTGCCGCCCAGCCTGGCGTCATGGCCGCGCAGGTCACGGGCTCGGGTGCCTGTTCGTTTGCGCTGTGCGAGAGCGGCGAGGCCGCGCGAGGCATCGCCGGGCGCGCTCGTGCCGAGCACGGCTGGCGTGCGTGGGCGACGCGCGTGGGCGGCGCGAGCACCGCTGCAAACTCGTAGAACTTCTCGTTTGCATGGCGGGAGAAGTCTGGTAAAATACACTCCTGCATCGGGTTGTGGCTCAGTTTGGTAGAGCACCGCGTTCGGGACGCGGGGGTCGCTGGTTCGAATCCAGTCAACCCGACCATGAATTGTCAGGCCGTCGGCATTGTGCCGGCGGCCTTTTTGTTTGCATCGGCGGTCCGCCTCCTTGCCGGCTGCATCGATGCCCGTTTTTCACATATGGGCGCAACCGAGACGCCTTGGCGAGGTGGCACCGCGCGCTTCAACTTGACCGGCTCATAGCATGACATATACTATTTCGGTAGTTAGACAATCATCTAATTAACGAGGTGATAGCACGCATGGCGGGCGAGGGCTTCAAGGCGCTGGCAGACCCAACACGGCGCCGCATTCTCGAGCTCCTGCGGGACGGCGACAAGACGGCCGGAGAGCTCGCGGAGCACTTCGACATGAGCAAGCCGTCCGTCAGCCATCACCTCGCGACGCTCCGCGCAGCCGGACTCGTCACGGACGAGCGCCGGGGTCAGAACGTCGTCTACAGGCTCAACACGACGGTTATGCAGGACATCATCGGTTGGTTCATGGGCTTTGCCCAGGGCGAGGAGGAGAAAGATGAGCAGGCGCGCTAATCCCTTCAACCACCACTGCCTCGTGGCGCTGGCGGTCCTGTGCCTCGCGAGCTTCCTGGCGCATCTTGCCGTCATGCCCTCGCTGCCAGACGTCGTGCCCATGCACTTTGGGGCAACGGGCGAGACGGACGGCTGGGGTCCCAAGGGGCAGATGCTCCTAATGGACGCTCTGCCCCTCATGCTTCTCGGCCTGTTCTGGATCGTGCCGAGCATCGATCCCAAGGGTCGCGCGTACGAGAAGTCCGGTCGCATCTACGAGGGCTTCGTCGTTGCGTTCACGCTACTCATGGTGCTGATGACCTGGAGCACCGAGGCGGCCGTCTTTGGGTGGCTTCCCAACGTGGGGCTTGCCATCCCCGTGGCTCTTGGCGCGCTGCTCGTGGGGCTTGGAAACTACCTGCCTCGCGTGAGGCAGAATTACACGTTTGGCGTGAAGACCCCCTGGGCCCTGGCGGACGAGGAGAACTGGCGCCGCACCCAGAGGTTCGGCGGCGTCTGCCTCATCGTGATGGGGCTTGTGCTCGTCGCGGTGGGCCTCGTGGGCGGCGGGACCGTTGCGCTCGCCCTTGCGGTTGTCGTCATCGTCTGCGGGGTCTTGGCGATGTACGCCTACTCCTATCTGCTGTGGCGCCGCTCGCGGAGCTAGGCCGCCGCGCCCGTTAGACGAGCGATAGCGCGAGATAGGCCATCACGCCGCCGACACAGCACCACATGAGCGACTTGGTCTTCCAGGCGATGCCGAACACGACCGCTGCTGCGAGGAGGGGGAAGAGCCCGGCCCATGTGCCGCCGGCAAACATCGTGGGCGAGAACAGGTCGTTTGCGACGAGCGCCGCGAATGCCGCGGGCGGGATGAAGTTGAGCCCCTCGATCACGCGCGGGGGCAGGGCGCGGCCACGCAGCGTGAACACGGGAATGATGCGGCAGGCAAGCATCACGATGAACGTGCAGCCCCAGATGACGAGGAATTCCTGCGTGCTCATGCGGCATCACCGCCCCTCTCGGCGGGAAGGCCATCGATGGTGTCTGCCCGCGTGGCACTCTCTTCGTGCCCGGCCGTCACGAACGCCGCCGCAACGCCGAGGACGGCCGCGACGGGAACGGCCACGCTCGAGAGGCCCACGAGCTTGAGAATCACGACGGTCACGATGGCGCAGCCTGCGGCAACGAGGTTGTTGCGACTCGTGAGTTGACCCCACAGAAGGCATATGAACAGCGACGTCATGACAAAGCTGGCGAGCGCGGTGGGGATGTCCGTCGCCGAGCCTATGGCGCAGCCTACCGATACCGAGACGGCCCAGGTCAGGATCGCGACGACGTTGAGCCCCAGGGCGTGCCTGAACGTCCAGCTCTCCTCGCCCTCGGAGAGCTTGGCGAGCGTGACGGCGTAGGGCTCCTCTATGAGCGTGTAGGAGAGTGCAAGGGCCATTCGCTTGCTCGCCTTCTTGAGGTGAGGGGCGAGCGAGGCCGAGTAGAGCGCAAAGCGCAGCGACACCGCCGCCACCGAGGCCACGATCGACGCGGCGGGCAACCCCGCAAGCCAGAGGTTGGAGATCATGAACTGGCCGCTACCGGTGAGAAGCGTCACGCTCATGAAGAAGCCGACGGCGGGGTTGATGCCGCACTTGCTCGCGAGCACGCCGCAGGCTAGTCCCAGCGGAATGTAGGAGAGCATGATGGGCAGCGCGACGGGAATGATCCTTCTCATGGGCAAACACCGAGCTTTTGGGCCGAGTCGAGTGAATTGGTCGAAATGATAGCACCCCGCGCTGCCTGTGGAGACAGCGCGGGGTGCCCAATTGGAAAATGGCGCGAGGCATCGCAAGATGACGTGGGCGCGCTTGGCCGCTTTGCCTACTTGACCTCGATGAGCTCGTACTCGTGCGTGCCCAGGCCGATCTTCTCGGCGTGGTCGATGCAGCTCTTCCAGTCCGTGTCCGGATGCGTCACGTAGAACTTGTCGTGGGCGTGCGCCTCGTCGAGCTCCCCTGCGGCCTCGAGCTTGTGCTGCATGCGCGTGAGCTCCGTGTCGGGCAGCGCGGGCTGGGCCATGACGGCGTCGATGCAGGCCTGGTCGATGGCGACGGGGTCGAAGCTCGCGAAGAAGCCGATGTCGCCCACGATGGGCTTGTCGTTCTCGTCGTGGCAGTCGCAGTTGGGGGAGACGTCGATGGCCAGGCTGATGTGGAAGCTCGGACGCCCGTCGACGACGGCCTTCGTGTACTCGGCGATCTTGTAGTTGAGCACCTCGACGGCGGCGTCGTAGTCGGGCTTGATGGCGTCCTGGTTGCACACGGCGATGCAGCGGCCGCAGCCCACGCACTTGCTGTGGTCGATGCTGGCCACGTGGACCTCGCGGACCTTGCCGTTGGCGAACTCGTGCTCGTGCGTCTCGTCAAACGAGAAGGCGCCGTGCGCGCAGATCTTTGCGCACTGGCGGCAGCCGACGCACTTGGACGTGTCGACGCTGGGCTTGCCGGCGGAGTGCTGCTCCATCTTGCCGGCGCGAGAGCCGCCGCCCATGCCGAGGTTCTTCATGGCGCCGCCAAAGCCGGCCTGCTCGTGGCCCTTGAAGTGCGTGAGGCTGATCACGATGTCGGCGTCCATGAGGGCGCGACCGATCTTGGCGCTCTTGACGTACTCGCCACCGTGAACGGGGACCTCCACCTCGTCGAGGCCCTTGAGGCCGTCGGCGATGATCGTGTGGCAGCCAGTCTGGAACGGGTTGAAGCCGTTCTCGTAGGCGGAGTCGAGGTGGTCGAGCGCATTCTTGCGTCCGCCCACGTAGAGCGTGTTGCAATCCGTGATGAACGGCTTGCCGCCCAGCTCCTTCACGACGTCGGCCACGGCCTTGGCGTAGTTGGGGCGCAGGAAGCTGAGATTGCCGGGCTCGCCGAGGTGCATCTTGATGGCAACGAACTTGTTCTCGAAGTCGATCTGGCCGATGCCCGCCTTCTTGATGAGGCGCTTGAGCTTGTTGGGCAGGCCGTCTCCCATATGCGTGTGAAGGTCGCAGAAGTACACCTTTGAGGGTTCCATGGCTTCCTCTCCTTATGGGTGC
>ERZ808240.3917-NODE-3917-length-13842-cov-4.932255_pt1 | contig 13842 bp, 12 predicted proteins | sample MGYA00521084_ERZ808240 | MGnify/ENA primary metagenome ERZ808240 (study PRJEB31516, sample SAMN03275571) | gut metagenome | biome: mammalia-associated habitat; material: feces | host: Papio cynocephalus | place: Kenya | collected 2012-08-06 ... | reverse complement strand
GGCGCTTATGAATTTCCACACCGCCCTGGACGTGTCCGCTCGCGCCCAGCGCATGCTGCCCGGCATGCTGGGGCTGTCGCTTCGCGGCGTGGTGGAACCGCTGGCGGGCTGCGCGGAAAAAGGCTACGGCCAGCTGTGCGCCCCGGCAGGCGAGCACCTTACGCTTGGCCAGCTAGCGGCGCGCTGCACCAGCGTGTTCGGCCGCGCCCCGCGCGTGTGGGGCGACTTCGACCGCTCGGTGAACACCGTGGTCACGTGCACGGGTTCGGCCGGTCCCACCGGCAAGCTGGCGCTGGCCGCCCACGCCGACGTTTTGGTGGCCGGTGAGGTGAAATACCACGACGCTTTGGACCTGTCGCAGGCCGGCATGGCCGTCATTGACCTGGGTCATGACACGTCCGAGCTGCCGTTTTGTCGCGTGCTTGCCGCAAGCGTGCGCGACGCGGGCGTGCCCGACGAGCTGGTTGTGGTAGTGGGGCAGCAAGACAACTGGGCCTACCCCGAGGCCGTGCGCGTGTAACGTAAGGAAAACTGCGCTTGGCGCGCAGCCCAACGCCGCCAAGCGCCCGAACAAGAAGGACACTCATGAACATCGATTCGGACGTTTTGGCAACGCTTTTGCACATGCAGGAACTTGACGTGCAGGTTATCCGCACGAACAAGAAGCTCGAGGACATGCCCGAGCGCAAGGTTATCTTGCAGTCCATGGCGAAAAAGCGCGCCGTGCAGGAAAAATCGGAACAAGTGGAGGCCATGGCATCGAAGGCGGAGGCCAAGCTTGCACGCGTAAGCGGCGAAGACGACGAGCTGAAGGAAAAGGCCGCTCGTATTCAGGCCGAAATCGACGAGGTCAAAGGCGATTTCCGCAGCGTAGAGGCGCGCACGAAAGAGCTTTCCGGCGTGCAGAAACGTCGTGAGGCCTTGGAGGAGGACATGCGCGCCATTGACGCCGAACTTGAGAAGATCAACGCGGTGCGTGCCCAAATCAAGGCCATCGACGAGCAACTTGACGCCGCCGAGCAAAAGGCGAAGGCCACGTTTGTGGAAGAGGGCGGCAAGCTCAAGCAGCAGGTGGCCGACGTGCAAAAACAGCGCGCCGGCCTGGCCGCCACCGTGCCGGCCGACGTGCTGAAAATCTACGAGCGCACTTCAGGCGCAACCGGCGGCGTGCCGCTGGCGTTGCTTGGTGAGGGCGATTGCTGCGGCGCGTGCCGTACGCCCATCGACCACGGTCGCATCGTGGACATGCGCAGCCAAGGCAACGTGGGCACCTGCCCGAACTGCGGCCGCATGCTCATCTTGAAAACGCACTAGCAGACGTTCCGGGCACTAAAACCCCAGGTCATGAAAACTTGCGCACCGCAACAACCTGCAAAACCATGCACGGAACAGGGGCGTGTTTGCTTGCGCGCTTGCAGGTTGTTGCGAGGTTTTCGCATATGAAACAAGAAAGGGGGCTTGCCCCGTCGGGCAAGCCCCCTTTCGTTCCAGCTTAAGGTGCGGCGTTGTTTACGCGCGGGTAACCTTACCGGCCTTCAGGCACTTGGTGCACACGTTAGCCTTGCGGACGTGGCCCTTGCTATCCTTGATGGTGACCTTCTGGATGTTGGGACGGAACCAGCGGTTCGTCACGCGGTGGGAGTGGCTGACGTTGCGCCCAGCAACGGGAGCCTTACCGCAAACTTCGCACTTCTTAGACATTACTCATCACTCCATGTACCTAGGTTGCATGCATCGGCGTATGAAAACGCCGCTCTTGCACAAAAGCCCTCCCACTATAGCACACGCCTGTGCAAGCTCACAAGAATTTTTCGTGTATATGGGGCAAGCCGCCCCCGCGTGCATACCGTCTGCACAAATGCATGCGCTATACTTTCCGGCATACAGTTTCGAGCTCGCATCTTCGCGTGCCAGAAAGGAACGCCATGAACGATACCATTCCCGGCAACCTTCACGTTGCCAACGATGTCCTGGCCGACATGGTCGGCAACGCCGCGCTTGAATGCTACGGCGTCGTCGGCATGGCCGCACCTTCCGCCGCTGACGGAATCGCAAAAATCCTGCCCGCAAATCGCCTGCGCCGCGGCGTGGTGGTAACCGCCACCGATGCCGGCGTGCACGTGGCGCTGTACGTGGTCATCGAATACGGCACCAACATCAACACGGTGTCGCAGAACCTGGTCGATCAGGTCACGTTCGTCCTGAAAGAATATGCGCGCGTCCCGCTCGACGGGGTTGAAGTGCATGTGCAAGGTGTCAAGGTCCGCAAATAGCACGGCACAAGCGGCGCGTTTCGCCGCTCAACCCTTATGAAGGAGAATTTCATCAATGTCTGATACCTATACCAGCAACGACCTGGTAAACGCCATTGCGGCCGCCAGCAAGAACTTAAGCGAGCGCAAAGAGGAGGTCAACCGCCTCAACGTGTTCCCCGTGCCCGACGGTGACACCGGCACCAACATGTCGCTGACGCTTGAGTCGGTTGTTGCGAACCTGGCCAAGCTGCCCATCGGTGCCACCGGCGCCGAAATCCGCAAGGCCATCACCACCGGCGCGCTCATGGGTGCGCGCGGCAACTCCGGCGTCATCACCTCGCAGATCCTGCGCGGCTTGTGCGAGGGCTCGAACGGCTATGACGCGGTGAACGCCGAGTCTATCGACGCGGCGCTGGCAAAGGCGCAGGACGTGGCGTTCCACGCGGTGCGCAAGCCGGTGGAGGGCACCATCCTTACGGTGCTGAAAGATTCCGCCGCGGCCGCAAAGCACGCGCGCAAGAAGAAGATGAGCCCGGAAGATGCGCTGGCTTATGTGGTTGAAGAGGCGTATGCCTCCGTGCAGCGCACGCCCGAGCTTTTGCCCGTGCTGAAGGAAAACGGCGTGGTGGACTCCGGCGGCTATGGCCTGGCCATTCTTATCGACAGCTTCGTGGCGGCCCTTACCGGCAAGGAAGGCCCGCTTGTTGACGAGCTGTCCATCGCGCGTAACGCCGCTCCGAAGGTTGAGATCGAGCAGATCAACGACTGGGAAGGCAGCAAGTACACTTACTGCAACGAGTTTTTGGTGGACTCCGACACGCTCGACAAAAACGAGGCGCTGGACTTTCTGGCCACCATGGGCGACTGCGAGCTGTGCGTAGGCGAGAACCCGAAGTTCAAGGTGCACGTGCACTCCAACACGCCCGACAAGGTGTTGGCGTACTTTTTGGCGCGCGGCCAAATCTCCGAAGTGTTCATCCACAACATGAAGCTGCAGTCCGAAGAGCGCACCGAGAAGCTGGAAGCCGAAGCCGCCGCCGAGCACAAGCCGCTGGGCTTTGTGGCCGTGGCTGCAGGTGCCGGCAACGCGAAAATCTTGGAGTCGCTGGGTGTTGACGTGGTGGTTTCCGGCGGTCAAACCATGAACCCCTCCACGAAGGACCTGCTTGACGCGGCGGCAAAGGTTAACGCCGACGCCGTTATCTTCCTGCCGAACAATAAGAACATCATCATGGCAGCGCAGTCGGCATGCGAGTTGGCCGACATCCCGTGCGGCGTGGTGCCCACGAAGTCGGTGCCGCAGGCGTTTTCCGCCATGTTCGGCGTAGACGCCAACGCAAGCCTGGAAGAGAACGTTGAAGCTATGACCGAGGCGTTCGCCGATGTGAAGTGCGGCGAGGTTACCACGGCCATTAAGGATTCCAAGGACGCAAACGGCAACCCCATTGCCGATGGCGACGTCATCGGTATTTCCGACGGCGCAATCTACGCGGTGGGCAGCAACGTGTCCGACGTGGTTATGGGCCTGCTTGAGCACATGGAAGCCGAGGACTGCGACACGTGCACGCTGCTTGCCGGCCAGGATATGTCTGACGAAGATTTTGAGGCCCTGCAGGCGCGCATTGAAGAGGCTTACGAGGACCTGGAAATCGACGCGCATCGCGGCGACCAACCGCTGTACCCCATGGTGTTTTCCGTCGAGTAAGGTGCGGAACCGTTGAGTTTTTACGGCGTTTCAGCTTGCGGCTTTGTTGGGCTTGCACGCTGAAACGCCGTTTCTGTATTTGACAAGAATTGGGCAAAGCAAGCGTTTTGAAGGTGGCGCGTATGGACAGAGTTGCGGCTACGTTGGCGTTTGACCAGGACGTTTCCCGCGTAAAGCTGGTAAGTCCTGTGCGTGCGAAGGCGCTTGGCGCCATGGGCATCCGCACCGTGCGCGACTTGGTCACGCACTATCCGCGGCGCTACGTTGACCTGTCTAAGCGCGAAACGGTGGCCAGCGCGCGCATCGGCGCCTCGTGCACCATCCAAGGCGCCGTCCATGAGGTGAAGCTGAAGCGCCCGCGCCCCAACCTTGCGCTTGTGGAAGTCTCGGTGGTGGACGAAACGGGCGTGCTCATGGTCACCTGCTTTCGCCAGCCATGGCTTAAAGACCAGCTTTCCGCAGGTGAGCGCATTGCCGTGGCGGGTAAGGTGGAGTTCAACTACGGCTTCAAGCGCATGGTCAACCCGTATTTGGAGCCGCTTGGTGAAGGCCAGGCGGCCGAGGGCATGATCATCCCCGTGCATCCGGCGTGCGAGAAAATCTCAGCCGCGTGGATGCGCCGGCTTGTGGGCAACGCGCTTGACGCTTGCCGCGGCAGCTTCGACCCGCTGCCGCTTGACCTGCGCGTGAAGTACCGCCTTATGTCGCGCACGCAAGCGCTTTCCTGCATCCACTTTCCGCAAACCATGGACGAGGCCGCCCAGGCGCGCCGGCGTTTGGTGTATGAAGAGCTGTTGCTGCTTGAGCTGGCGTTGATGGACCAGGCGCATCGACGCAGCGCGGGCGGCACGCCGGTTGCGCACGTGATAGACGGCCCATGCGTAGCCGCGCTTGATTGCGTGATGCCCTTTGAGCTTACCGACGAGCAGAAGGCGGCACGCGCGTCCATCCTAGAGCAGCTTGCCGCGCCTAAAAGCGCAAACCATATGCTGCTAGGCGACGTGGGCACGGGCAAAACGGCGGTTGCTGCGTTTGCGCTGGCCGCGGCGGCCGACACGGGCACGCAGGCAGCGCTGATGGCGCCCACCGAGGTGCTGGCGCGCCAGCACGCCAAAGGGCTGGGCGCGTGGTTTGACCAGGTGGGGGTAACCTGGGGCTTGCTAACCGGTTCTACCCCCGCGCCCGAGCGCGAAAAGCTGCTGCAAGCATGTGCCGCAGGCAAGCTTACCGTGCTCATCGGCACGCACGCGCTGTTGGAAGACGACGTGCAGTTCAACCGGCTCAGCCTGGCTGTTATCGACGAGCAGCAGCGCTTCGGCGTGGAGCAACGCGCCGCGCTGCTTGCAAAAGGCAATGCGCCCGACGCGCTGTTCCTTACCGCAACGCCCATCCCGCGCACATTGGCGCTGGCCGTGTTCGGCGACATGACGCTGTCCTATATTCGCCATCGTCCGCACGATGCGGCGCGGCGCACCACGCGCGTGCTGGCAAAAGCCGACCAGGGGCAGGCCTACGACGCTGCCCGCGAGGCGCTTTCCCGCGGCGAGCAGGTGTACGTGGTGTGTCCGCTTATCGGGCAGGACGCCAACTCGCGCGATGAGCGCGCCGGCGGCAGGCGGCGCGCGGCTGATGAAGAGGCATACGAATACGCTTCCATCAGCATTGAATCCGACGGCGATTTTGCGGGCGACAATGTGACGGCCGCCACGAAAGAAGCCGCCTATTTGGCCGAAACCGTGTTCGCCGACTGGAACGTGGAGCTATTGCACGGGCGCATGAAGGCGGCGGAGAAAGATGCCGTCATGCAGCGCTTCCGCAACAATGAATGCCAGGTGTTGGTGGCCACCACCGTAATCGAGGTGGGCGTTGACGTGCCGAACGCCACCGTCATGATCGTGGCCGACGCCGACCGTTTCGGCCTCGCGCAGCTGCATCAGCTGCGCGGTCGCGTGGGCCGCGGCGAAAAGCCGGCGCAGGTGTTTTTGCTTTCCGCCAGCAAAACGGAGGCCTCGCTTGCGCGCTTGGCGGCCATGGAGCGTACCGACGACGGTTTTGAGCTGGCAAAATACGACTTGTCGCTGCGCCGCGAGGGCGATATCCTGGGAAACCGGCAAAGCGGGGCAAGCGTGCTGAAGCTGGTGAACATTGTGCGCGATGAGCGCGTCATCGAAGCTGCTCACGCCGATGCCGCCGCCATTATGGAGCAAGACCCGCAACTTGAAGCCCCCGACCACAAGGCCCTCGCGCTTGAAGTGCGCAAGACGTTCCCGCAGTAAACTGTGGACAAGCAGGGTAGGGGCACACGGGTTGCGCGAAAAGCGGGACGGTACCTGACCCCTAAAAGTGAGACACGTACCCGACCCCTGTCACACTGCCGCTCGCGTGAACACGGGGACGGAGCGGGTGTTCACGAAGGCGTTTTGGGATAAGTTGTGGTAATCGTGAACACCCCTCCGTCCCCGCGTTCACGATTACCACAACAGCTAAGGAGGAACCAATGAGGATCATTGCCGGGGAATTCCGCGGCCGCAACCTTGCCGCGCCGAAGGGCGACGGCACGCGTCCCACCACCGATCGCGTGCGCGAGTCGCTGATGAGCACGGTGTACAGCGCGCGCGGCGGCTTCGATGACGCTTACGTGCTTGACGCGTTCGCCGGTTCGGGCGCGTTGGGGCTTGAGGCGCTTTCGCGCGGTGCCGCGCGCGCCGTGTTCTACGAGCGCGCCCCGGAAGCGTACAAGGTGCTGGTGAAAAACGTGCAGAACATGGGCCTTGAGCCGCGCCGCGCCACCGTCACGCGCGCCGATGTGCTTGAGCATGCGCCGCAGTTCTCGCGCCCGCCGTTCGACCTGATTTTCCTTGACCCGCCCTACGCCTATCCGGCTGCCGAGGTGCTCGGCATGGTAGCGGGCTTAGTCGAGCGCGGCGTGGCCGCCCCGGATGCCCTGGTGGTGTACGAGCACGCGCTTACCAGCAACGACGAAGCCGCCGAAGCCGCGGCTGATTGCAATTTCGAACTTGCGCAACGCAAGAAGTACGGCGATACTACCGTAGATGTGCTGCGCGTCGTCTAAGCCTGTGGCGCGGCAGCTACGCTACCAATAGAAGGAGTTTCGCCAATTATGAAGCGTGCATTGATCCCCGGCACGTTCGATCCCATCACCAGCGGGCATTTTGACGTTATCGCGCGCGCCTCGCAGCTGTTCGACGAGATTATCGTGGCCCCCGCGGCGTCCATCAAAAAGTCGCCCCTGTTCACGCTTGAGCAACGCGTGGCGCTTATCGAAGAGGCCACGCGCGACCTGCCGTGCGTGAAAGTGGCGTCGTTTGACGGCCTGCTTGTTGATTTCGCCAAGGAAATGGGCGCAACGGCTGTGGTGAAGGGCCTGCGCGCCATCACCGATTTCGAGTACGAGTTCCAGATGACGGCCATGAACTACCAGCTGTCGCCCGAGCTTGAGACGGTGTTCATCATGTCCCCGCCGCAGTACATGTACCTGTCCAGCTCCATCGTGCGCGAGATCGCCCAAATGGGCGGCAACGTAGAGCAGTTCGTTCCCGCCTGCGTGAACAGGGCCCTGAAAGAAAAGTACGCAACGAAGTAGTTTTGGTTGCCGCTTGGCGCAAGCGGGCATTCGGGATTGGGCTTGCGCGAACACAAGGACGGAGCAGGCATTTGGGATAGCGCTTGCGTGAACAGGGGGACGGAGGGAGTGTTCACGATTAACCTTACATTTCCCGAAACGCTTTCGTGAACACCCGCTCCGTCCCCCTGTTCACGGTTACCAACTGCCTGAAGACCTGTTCTCTCCCCGTGTTCACGATTGCTCTCGGTTGGACCTTCCCTTCGTCCCTCTGTTTGCGGTTGTCCCTTGCGTTCGCACGTGCGTGTGTGCTTGCTTTGTGCTTCGTGCGCGTTGGCGGGGCTGACATGCTATTATGATTATCTGCATGCGTAGGCGTGTCCGCGCATGCTCAAACGCAGTACAAACGCAGCAAGCCTGGGTGGAAGGATCATCATGGACGAAACAGGAGTCTTGGGGCTTTTGGAAGAGCTCTCGATTCTGCTTGAGGACTCTAAGCCGGTGTTCGGTAAAACCAACCTGCGCCAGGTCGATATCGCTGCCGCTTTCGAGATCATGGACGAAATTCGCGATACGTTCCCCAGCGAGTTTTCTCAGTCGCGCCAGATTGTGCGCGAGCGCCAAAGCCTGCTTGACGATGCGGAGGCCGAGGCCAACCGCATGATCGAGGATGCGCGCAGCCAGGCAATGACCATTGCCTCCGAGCAGGAAATCGTGCGCATTTCCCAGCAGCAGGCCGACCAGCTGCTTGCCGATGCCCGCGAACTCGAGCGTCAAACGCGCGCCGGTGCGGAAGATTACGCCGACGAGGTGTTCGGCCACGTTGAGCAAAGCCTTGATACGCTGCTCAACAACGTGCGCCGCTGCCGTGACCGCCTGAACGCCAACGCTATGGCGCAGGGCCGTCAGTAATGGACGCCGTGAAATTCGAGGTTCCGCCGGAGCTCTTCGTTGCCACGGAGAGCTCCTCTTTTGCAGGCCAGCTTAACGTTGGTGTGCTTGAGGCGGGGCCCGATACGTATCGTTTCAAAAAGCCCGTTGACTGGAACGTCACCATAACCAACACCGGTGACGCGCTGTTAGTCATGGGAACGGCAAAGGGCGTGGCCTCGGTGCCGTGCGCGCGGTGCTTGGACGATTTCGACGTGCAGCTTGACGGGGAAGTGGAAGGCTACTTCCTGCTGGCCGACGGGCCGGCCCCCGAGGGCATGGACGACGACGAGTTCGACGTGCTTGGCGCCGATAGGGTGCTTGACCTTGAGCCGCTTATTATCGCGGCGCTTTTGGTGGAGATGCCGCTGGTGCCGCTGTGCCGCGAGGATTGCGCCGGCTTGTGTTCGCAGTGCGGGGCTAACCTCAACGAGGGCCCGTGTTCGTGTAGCAAACATGCCGAAGAAGACGACGTGCCGCGCATGTCCGACGGCCGCGTGAGCCCTTTCGCCGCATTAAAAGACTTAGACCTGGGGCAATAGCCTGGGTTTATGGAACCTGCATGGGTTTGTGGTACATAGTTCAGTCAACCCTTGCAGTACAGAAGTGGGTTTGGTAATATATCGCTTCGCGTGTTTACCAAGCGAACGAGCGAGCGCCCCGCGCGCCCGACATAAAGCAAGGAGATAGATCATGGCAGTACCTAAGCAAAAAATGGGCCGCGCCCGCACTCATTCCCGTCGCAGCGCTAACGACAAAATCGCAGCGCCCGCACGTTCCGTGTGCCCGCAGTGCGGCGAAGCTAAGCTTCCGCATCGCGTGTGCCCCAACTGCGGTTTCTACAAAAACCGCGAGGTTATCGAGACGGAGTAACGCCGTCGAAGAGTCATTTGCATGATAGGAGCCTCTCTGCCGCGCAACAGCGCAGAGAGGCTTTCTTGCGTTAATGCGAGCAGTGGGCGTGTGCACAAGCGCCCCCAAACGTGCCGAAAGGACAGCCATCATGAGCCAAAAGGTAACCATAGCCGTAGACGCCATGGGCGGGGACAACGCGCCGGACGTGGTGCTTGAGGGCACAGCCGCGGCCCTTGCCGCCGATGAGAACATTTCGGTTATTCTGTGCGGCCCGGCGCAGGTGGTTGAGCCGTTTGCTGCCGCGCACGAACGCTGCCGTGCGCAGGCAACCACGCAGGTCATTGAAATGGCCGAGCATCCGGCAAATGCCGTACGCAAAAAGAAAGATTCGTCGCTGGTGGTGGCTGCGCGCTTGGTCAAGGAAGGCCAGGCGCAAGGCTTTTTCTCCGCCGGCTCCACCGGCGCGGTGCTTGCTGTCGGCACGCTCATCGTTGGCCGCATCAAGGGCGTTTCGCGCCCGTGCCTGGCTACGGTGGTTCCGAGCCCCGCACGCCCTGTCATCATGTGCGACGTGGGAGCCAACGCCGATTGCAAGCCTGAGTACCTGGTACAGTTTGCCCAGATGGGAAGCGTGTACGCGCAAAAGGTAATCGGGTGTGAGCACCCGCGCGTGGCGCTTTTGAACATCGGCGAGGAAGACACGAAGGGCAGCAAGTTCGCCCTAGAGGCGCATCAGCTGCTGCGCGAGAACGTGCCTGGGTTCACGGGCAACTGCGAAGGCCGCGACGTGCTGGCCGCAACTTACGACGTGGTGGTCACCGACGGTTTCACGGGCAATGTGTGCCTGAAAACCATCGAAGGCGCGTCAAAAGTGCTGTTCGGGGCCGTGAAAGACGCCATGATGACGTCGCTGAAAACGAAAATCGGCGCGCTGTGTCTCAAAGACAGCCTCTACGAGCTTAAGGCGAAGGTGTCGCCCGACACCTACGGCGGTGCACCGCTTCTTGGCGTGAAGGGCGCCTGTCTTACCGGCCATGGTTCCAGCAACGCCACGGCAATCAAAAACGGCGTGCTTACCTCGGCGAAGGTTGTGCGCCAGGGGGTTTCTGAAATAATCGAGCAAATGGTAACCAAGTAAAACAGCTTGGCTACAATTGGCCGAAAACTGGGTAACGCGCGCGCAATGTGCGCTACCGTAGGGCATGTAATCTATACCAAAACGTTAAGGTTCGGGGATTGTATGAACTTAACAGCTGAGCAAAGGGAAAAGCTGCAACGAATCGAGGAAATCCTCGACTATTCGTTCAAGGAAAAGCAGTTTATCCTGTCTGCCATCACGCACCCCTCGGCAACAGAGGGCCGTTCGGTGCGGTATTCGTATGAGCGCCTGGAGTTTCTGGGCGACTCAATTTTAGGCGCCATCGTGGCCGACGCCGCGTTCGAGCGCTTCCATGAGCTTGACGAAGGCGGTCTCACGCGCATCAAAGTGGCGCTGGTTTCGGGCACAAGCCTGTCCGATGTGGCCTCTGGCCTGGGCTTTGCCGACGTTATCGTGTTCGGCTCGTCTGAAACGGGCACGGGCAAGCGCGGGTTGCATTCTGCGCTTGAAAACGTGTACGAGGCCGTGGTGGCCGCGCTGTACCTTGACGGCGGCCTTACGGTGGCGCGCGATTTCATTTATCGCACGCTTATCCCGCGCATGTCCGAAGAGCTGGCGCTTGAGCCTGAAAACCCGAAAAGCGCGCTGCAGGAAAAGCTGCAGGAAGACGGCATCACGCCCACCTACAAGCTGGTGGAAACCCAAGGCCCGCCGCACGACCGCACGTTCGTGGCGCAGGTGTTCGCCGGAAACCAGGGCTTGGCGCGTGGCACGGGCCGCACGAAAAAGGAAGCGGAAAGTCAGGCTGCGAAAAGCACGCTCGCGCGCCTCGGCGAGTTTTTCGGCTTGGGCATGGACGAAGCTGCCCGCGCCGAGAAGGCCGCCGCTGCCAAACAGGCAAAGGCTGAGAAAGCTGCCGCGAAGGCCGAGGAAAAGGCCCGCAAAAAGCACGAGAAGGAACGCGCCAAGCATCTGAAGCAAGGGTAGCGCCGTGTATCTGAAATCGCTGGTTTTGAAGGGGTTCAAATCCTTCGCCGACAGAAGCGTTCTTACCATGGAGCCTGGCATCACGGCCATTGTGGGTCCGAACGGTTCCGGCAAATCGAATATCTCCGACGCCGTGCTGTGGGTGCTTGGCGAGCGCAATGCCAAGCACCTGCGCGGGCAGGCTATGGAAGACGTTATCTTTGCAGGCTCGTCGGCCCGAAAGGCCACGGGCCTTGCCGAGGTTGAGCTGGTGTTGGACAACTCCGACGGCAAGTTGCCCGTGGAGTTCAACGAGGTGTCCATCGCTCGCCGCATGTACCGCACGGGCGAAAGCGAATACCTGATCAACGGCAGCATTGCCCGCCGCATGGACGTGCTTGACATCCTGCACGATTCGGGTCTGGGCACGGGCACGCATTCTATCATCAGCCAAGGGTCGCTCGATTCCATTTTGCAAAGCAAGCCTGAAGACCGCCGCGCGCTTATCGAAGAGGCTGCCGGCGTGCTGAAACACAAGCAGCGCAAGGCGAAAAGCGAGCGCAAGCTTGCTGCCATGGACGCCACGCTCACGCGCGTGCGCGATGTGGTGGCCGAGGTTGAGCGCCAGCTTGGGCCGCTTGAGCGCAAGGCAAAAAAGGCGCGCACCTACCAGGAGCTTTCCGGGCAGCTTGACCAGGTAAGCCTGGCACTTGCCGTGGACGATTTGCGCACGCTGCGCCGTGGTTGGGATGCGGCCTGCGCAAACGAGCAGCAGCTGGTGGAGCAGCTGCAAGCCGCTCATCAGAACATTTCCGTGGCAGAAGCTGCAGCCGAGGCGCTGCAGGAGCAAATTCGCAAGCAAACCGCCAGCGCGGGCGACCTGTCCAAACGCTACCAGCGGGCATCAAGCGCGGTTGAGCGCTTTGATGGCGCAACCTTGCTGTTGCACGAAAAGCGCCGTGCGGCGCAAAGCTGGGAAGCTGATGTGCGCGTGCAGCTTGAGGCGGGGCGTGCCAAGCGCGCTGCCGCCGTTGAAGAGCGCGCACAGGCCGCGGCGCAGCTTGAAGCGGTGCAGGGCCAGCTTGAAGCCGCCGAGGCCAACGTGGCGCAGCTTGATGCAGCGCGCAAGGAAAACGCCGAGGCGCGCCGCGGCGTTGAGGCCGAGCTTGAGGGCCTGGCACGTAAGCGTCGCGATGCGCAGCGCCAGGAAGAGGCCGATCGTCGCAAGTTGACGCAAACGCAGGAGGCGTTGGCAAATGGGCTTGCGCACGCCAAGCTGGTGGAAGGCCGCGCCAAAGAGCTGTCGCTGGCGCTTTCGCGTGCCGAAGAGGCGGCGCAAAAGCACGAAGACGAACGTCGTCGCGTGCAAGTGGCGCTTGAAGCGGTGCAGGAAAGCGAGTCTGCCGCGCGCACGGCGGTTGCTGCTGCCATCAAGCAGCGCGACAAGGCGCGCGCAGACGTTGACGCGGCGCATCGCCGAGTTGCCACGTTGGAAAGCCGCATTTCCGCGCTGGAAGAAGTTGAGCGTTCGGCCGCATCGGCAGGCCCGGCGCGCGGGTGGCTTATCAAGCATGCCGAGCTGCGGCAGCAGGTGCTTGAGCCCTTAGCGCACGCCGTGCGTGCCGAAGAAGGCTTCGAGGGCTTGGTGGAGGCGCTGCTGGGCGCCGATGTTGCCGCGCTGATGGTTGAGCGCACCGATGAGGTCGGCCAGCTTGCGCGCACGCTTTTGGAGGCAGGGCAGCCCGGCGAAGTGGTGCTGCTGCCGAAAGCGGGCGTGAACGGTGTGTGTGTTGCGCGCGACGCTGCTGCGGTGTGCGGTGGGCGTGCGCTGGTGGACGCGCTTTCGTATGCCTCGGAAAACGCCGCGGCGGTGGAGGCGCTGCTGGGCGATGTGGTGGTGTGCGATTCCCTGCAGGACGCGTTGACGGCGCATGAAGCTGCTACGGCTGCGGTTCGCTTCGTCACGCCTGATGGCTGCGTTGTGTGGCCTTCGGGCAAGCTTACGGTGGGTTTGACCTCAAGCGGCGGCGAGGGCGCGCTGGCCCGTGCGCGTCAGCTTGATGAGTCGCGTGCAGAACTGGTGGGTGCCAAGCAGGAGCACGAAGATGCGCAGGCGGCTCAGGCAAGCGCCGAAGAGGCGCTGCGCGCCGCGCAGGCCGAAAGCTTGCGCTTGTCGCAAAACCTGGCCGAGCAGCGTGGCGCGGCGCAGGCCGCGCAGGCCGAGGCGAAGCGTGCGGCAGATACGCTTGCGTCGTGCCGCCGCGAGTTCGCCGACGTTGAGCGCCAACGCCAGCAGGCGGACAAAACGGTTGCCGAGGCGCGTCCCACCGTGGAGAAGTTGGAAGCGGCGTTAGCGCAGGCGGCAACGCTCGCGCAGCAGCGCGCCGCCCGTGTCGAAGAGCTGGAAGCGCAGGTGGTGCCGCTGCGCAAAGAGGCGGCGCAGCTGCGC
>ERZ808240.3916-NODE-3916-length-13846-cov-3.297150_pt1 | contig 13846 bp, 15 predicted proteins | sample MGYA00521084_ERZ808240 | MGnify/ENA primary metagenome ERZ808240 (study PRJEB31516, sample SAMN03275571) | gut metagenome | biome: mammalia-associated habitat; material: feces | host: Papio cynocephalus | place: Kenya | collected 2012-08-06 ... | reverse complement strand
CACCGACAATTTTTGTTCCCGTCCAGTATAGCATATTTGTGCCAGCCCGTACAACTCCGCTTGATGCGCGCCATATTTTCAACAGATTTTTAGTAAGTGCTCAAAAAAAGTGCTGTATCTGCCCACATCAGCTTTTTGCACAAAAAAGTTGTTGTTATTTTGGCTGTTTTACCACTATAAATCAAAGGCAAGTTGTGATATATTTACAATTGTACTTTTTAGCAGGAGTACTGCATGACCCGCCTTATACAGAAGGCGGGAGTGAAATGCCATACAGAGAAGAGAGAGAAACGAGACGGTTGGGTGAACCGTCTCGTTTCGTTTTTATCAGGATATTTCAAAAGAGGTTTTGCCGAATGGCAAAACCTCTTTTTTTCACGCGTCTTCCGACTCTTCTGTATCCTCTGCTTGATTCTTGTGGTTTGTGTAAGTCCGCAGCATATGCAGCGTCAAAATAATAAATGTCGCACCAATGACGGCGTCCGTCATGGCTTCAAACAGCTGTCCGCCCTGCACAAAGAAAACAATCGCATCGTACAGGCGGCGCACAGCGAGCACGGCAAATCCAAATGCCGCCAAGCGATACCGCTCCGCCAGATACATACAGAAGCACAGCGCCAGCAGCACCTCTACATGCTGTACGCCGAGTGCCGCAAACACGATGGAAGCCGCCGCAATCACGACAGCAAACACCGCCGTCAGCGCCTTCTGCTTTCTCTGTTCTCTCTGCTCCGGCGTCAGTTCCGGTTTTTCTTTCTTCGCCTTTTTGCGTTCTTCTGCCTGTTTGATGGCATTGCTATCTTCATCGCACGCATCCAACAGCTCTTCCAACGAGAACTTTTCCGTCGGCTGTACCGGTCTGTCCTCTGCCAAAACAGGAGCTTCCTCCGGTTCGTCTGACGACTCGCTGTGTTCCGGCTGTTCCTCTTCCGCTTCTTCTTTATTTAAAATCAAATCAAAGATAGATTTCTTGTCGTCCTGCTTGGCAGGCGGAACAGGCTCTGGTTCTGCTTCTGACTGCGGCAGCACCATCGTGCTGCTGTCCACCTGTTCCGGCGCGTCCGGTTCCTGTGTCTGCTGCGGCGCCTCTGCCTGTTCTTCTTGTTCTGTCTCTTCCGGTTCTTCCTGCTGCTCCGAAAAGAAAATCGGCGGAGCTGCCGGTGCAGACAAATCAATATGCTGCGCCACGGTATCCGAAATCGTATCAATCGTGTCCGGTTCCTCTGGCTCCTGTTGGATAGGCAGATGCGGATCGGTATCCTGCATGGCTTCCTCTGCCTGTCTCCGCTTTTCCGCGGCGCGGCGCGGCAGAACAATCTGTGCAGCCAATCCGGCAACGGTCAGAATGGCACCAAGCAGCAGCTGTACCGATACGGATGCAATACCCAACAGTTGGGACACAACGATACCCGCCAACATGCCGGACAAGCCGGTGGCAATCACATATGCCGGTGCATAAAACAGCACGCCGGTCACACCAAACAGCACGAAGCAGACGAGCCGCACAAGGACAAAACCGCCCTTGAACATCTCACCGGCAAATGCGCCCGGCACATAGCCGACCAATGCGCCAATCGTGCCGCACGCCAAGAAAATACCCAAGCGGGTCTCACGATATGACACCACACCGAGCACAATGCCCAGCACCAGCATGGCCGCCGAAGACAATGCCAATCCGCTGTTGGTGACACCCAGAGAGCCGAGTACACCGGTCAGACCCACGCCCAAGCACACCCCAGCGAGCGCGCCATACAGCGCACTGGCCCAGTGCAGCAGGCGGTATCCTGCAAAGCACAAAACAACCAGTACCAGCAGCAGTACCAGCTTCGCCAGCACGCCTTCATATAGGGAAGTGGCTGTTTGCAGTGCAATTCCAAAAGCACTGTTTATGCTAACATTCATAGTACATCAAACCTCTTTATTCTCTATTCTGACCCGATTCCATGCTCTGTTTCCACTGGCACACGCCGTCCGCAATGCCCACGGCAATCTTTTGCCGGTACTCCTGCGTCTGAAGCCGCGCATTCTCCTCTATATTGCTCAAAAAGCCCATTTCCAACAAAATACACGGCACTTCCGACCAATTAAATCCAGTCAAATCACTGCGCGGAGTCAAGCCGCGATTTTGCGCACCGGTTTCCTGTGTCACGGCCTGCAAAATGATCTGTGCCGCCTGTGCACTCGGCTGTTCAATGGCCGGTGTGCCCAGCAGACTGCCGGACGGCACCTGCATCGACATACCAGACGGCTGTCCGCTCTCCGCATCATCTGCATGAATGCGAATGCACAAGTCCACATGGGCATCATTTGCCATGCGGGCGCGTTCTTGGTTGCTGACCGTCGCTTCATGGCTCTGCCGCGTCATGACAACCTGTGCGCCGCGCGCTTCTAACTGCGCTCGCGTCAGCTCCGCCACAGCGAGATTGAGCTGTTCCTCCGTCTGTCCTTCGCCCTCTGCGCCGCTGACATAGGCGGGCTTAGTCTCCTGTGACAGCGGAGAGACGCGCTCTGTCGCGCTGGCACTCGTGATCCCATGTCCCGGGTCCAGACAAATAGTTACCCCTGCGAGCGGTTGCATCTGTTCTTCCTGTACCGCAGCGTCTGTTTGCTGTGTATCCGTGGTCTGTGTCTGCGGTGCTGCACTGCCGACAGGTGCCGAACCGGTCTCGCCGCCGCGCGGACTGCCGCAGCCGCTGAGCAGCAGTGCTGCTGCCAGCGTACCCGCCATAAGCTGTCTTATCGCCATCCCTTGCTTTCCTCATAGGAAACCAACGTTGCAATGTTGGCACGTTCTACATCGGACAGGCGGGAGTCAATCGTATTCGCCGTGCACGTGCTGTCCCGATGATACCAGGTCTTGCTGGAAAAATAATTCTGCCAGCGCGTGCTGTGAAACGCATATCCATGGCGCGCATAAATCTCATTGCGAATCGCCGCCACGGTATCCTGATTGAGACCGCTCAGGTCGCTAGTGGAAATATATTCACTGTCGGACGGCCACAGATAGCCGTTGCTGCCCACCTGATTGTAGTAATCATTGGCATGTTCTGCATTGGAGCCATAATAATAGTAATTATTGGTGACTCCAGAATCCGACGAGGATTCCTCCTGTTTCGTTGTATCTTCTGCGTCGCTGTTTGCCGAATCCGTGCTGTGCTTCGGCTGTTCTTCGTGGGTCTGGCTCTGCTGGGATGCTTCCAGCTGTGCCTGTTGATTTCCTCTGGTCACAATCGTCAGACAGATGATGCAGACGATGAGAACGGCCGCCACCGCAAGAATTGCGCCAAAAATAATGGAATTGCTGCGGTGTGCCCGACGAATCGGAATGCCTTCCTGCATCTGCGCCTGTGCTGCCTGCCGAGACACACGACTTCCGCACTGTGGGCAGAAATCCGCATCTTCGGGGATATATGCGCCGCACCGGTTGCAATACATATGCGCTTCCTCCTATATTTTTTATTTCATACAATTGTATCTATTATATCATGCCGCACGGTTTCTGTCACGCGTTTCCTATTTTCCACACAAAAACCGGCTGATACCGCATGTAAACGGTACCAACCGGTTATTTCGTGACATTATTTTCCTACATTGATACGGGTCAGAGCACGCTTGAGTCTTGCCTGTGCTAACTCTTGATCGCGTGCATCTGCGTGCTGCTGAAGCATCTGCTCGGCACGCTGACGCGCGCGCTCCGCGCGGCTGACGTCAATGTCTTCCGCCCACTCAAACGTGGTCGCTGCGAGATTGACTTCGTTGTCCCGCACAGACAGCATACCGCCGATGCAGGCCGCCCGGCGTGTCTCGCCATCCGCCCCGGTCACGCGGCACTCACCCATGCCGAGTGCGGTCAGATATGGGATATGATTCGCCAGAATGCTGACATCGCCGTCAATCGTCCGGACAAGCACGCGCTGTGCTTCGCCGTTAAAGAACTCACCGTCTGCCGTCACAATGCGAAGATGGAATACACTCATGCGTTATTCCCCCTTCTTGGCTTTTTCCACGGCCTCCTCGATGGTTCCGACAAACAGGAACGCAGACTCCGGCAGATCATCGTGCTTGCCTTCCAGAATTTCACGGAAGCCGCGGATGGTCTCCTTGAGCGGAACATACTTGCCCTTGATGCCGGTAAACTGCTCGCCGACAGTAAACGGCTGCGACAGGAAGCGCTGAATCTTACGCGCACGGGCTACCGTGAGCTTATCCTCCTCAGACAGCTCGTCCATACCCATGATGGCAATAATATCCTGCAGCTCTTTATAGCGCTGCAAGACGCGCTGTACCTGACGTGCGACATCATAGTGCTCCTGACCGAGAATTTCCGGTGTCAGAATTCGGCTGGTGGATTCCAGCGGATCAACGGCCGGATAAATGCCCTGCGAAGCAATGCCGCGGTCGAGTACCGTCGTTGCGTCCAGATGCGTAAACGTCGTTGCCGGAGCCGGGTCGGTCAAGTCGTCCGCCGGCACATAGACAGCCTGTACGGACGTGATGGAACCGCGCTTGGTGGATGTAATACGCTCCTGCAATGCACCCATTTCGGTCGCCAGCGTCGGCTGGTAGCCTACTGCGGACGGCATACGGCCGAGCAGTGCGGATACCTCCGAGCCTGCCTGCGTGAAACGGAAAATGTTGTCGATAAACAGCAGCACATCCTGATTCTCGCGGTCACGGAAATACTCTGCCATCGTCAGACCGGACAGAGCGACACGCATACGTGCTCCTGGCGGCTCGTTCATCTGGCCGTACACCAGTGCGGTCTTGTTCAGAACGCCGGACTCTGCCATTTCGCCGTACAGGTCATTGCCCTCACGGGTGCGCTCGCCGACACCGGAGAATACCGAGATGCCGCCGTGCTCCTTCGCAACGTTGTTAATCAGCTCCTGAATCAGGACGGTCTTGCCGACACCGGCGCCGCCGAACAGACCGATCTTGCCGCCCTTGGCATACGGGCAAATCAGGTCAACGACTTTGATGCCGGTTTCCAGAATATTTACCGCACCTTCCTGCTCCTCAAAGGTCGGAGCCGGACGATGGATTTCCCACTTTTCTTCGGTCTTTACCGGTTCGCCGTTGTCAATCGGCTGACCGAGCAGATTGAACATGCGTCCCAGCGTCTCTTCGCCGACCGGCACGCGGATGGATCCGCCGGTATCGACTGCCTTTGCACCGCGAACCAGACCATCCGTCGAGCTCATGGCGATGCAGCGGGCCGTGTTGTCGCCGATATGCTGTGCCACCTCAGCGATAATGGTCTCGCCGTGGTTATCTACTTCCAGTGCATTGAGAAGGTTAGGAAGCTGTCCGTCTGCAAATTTCACATCAAGTACCGGGCCGATAACCTGCGACACGGTACCCACGTTTTGCTCGTTCATGCACATTTCTCCTTCTTAGTTTCTTTGCTTGCGCGGCGGAAGGGCGATCACTCTTCGCCCTCCGCACCCGCTACAATCTCCGTAATCTCCTGCGTAATCGCGCCCTGACGAGCACGGTTATACTTCAGGCTCAGATCTTCTATCATATCGTCCGCATTCTTGCTTGCAGAATCCATCGCCGTGCGGCGTGCCGCCTGCTCCGACGCATAGGACTGGCACAGCGCGCCATAAAAGATACCGGCAATGTACTCCGGCACAATCGCATTGAACACGGTCTCCGGACTCGGCTCGTACAGCGTCATCGCGCCGCTCTCGTTTTTCGCCTCGCTCTTTTCATACGGTACCGGCAGTACCTGCATGACCGTCGCGTGCTGGGTCAGCATGGAAACGAAATTGGTGTACACGATATAAATCGCATCAAAGGAACCTTTGACAAATTCGTCCGAGAGAAAATGCGCCGCGGTATGGCAGTTGCCAATGCTTGCATCCTCTGCCACGGTATATGCCTCGGTCAAAATCTCCATATTCCGTCTCTTGCAGTATTCCATTGCCTTTTTGCCGACCGGCACGGTGCACACCTGTGCTCCGTTTTGCTGTGCGATATGGCTCTCGACCAGCTTCATGACATTGCTGTTGTAGCCGCCCGCGAGTCCTCTGTCACCGGCAATGATGACATAGCAGACTTTTTTGATCTCCTCCCGCGGCTCCACGAACGGAGACTTGAAATCTCGTTTTCCATACGCAATGCCCGTCATGGTTTCATACAGGATATTGAAAAACGGCTCCGTGCGTTCAATGCGTTCTCGTGCGCGGCGCACCTTGGATGAAGCCACCAGCTCCATGGCCTTGGTGATCTGCCGCGTGCTCTGCACGCTCTTGATGCGGTTTTTGATCTCCTTCATAGAGGCTCCCATGTTTCAGCCTCCTTATCTTGTCTTGAGAAAAGCAGTCTTGACCGTTGTGATTGCATCTTTCAGCTTTTCTGTGGTCTCATCGCCCATCGTGCCCTTCTCGCGGATCTCTGCCAGCACATCCGGATTGGCATCCAAGTGTGCGTACAGCTCGCGCTCGAAGTCCAGAATATCCTCGACCTTAACATCCTCGAGCATATTATTGGTGACGGCATAAATGATAGCAACCTGATTTTCTACCGCAATCGGTGCGGTGCGGTTCTGCTTGAGCACCTCTACGATGCGTTCGCCCTGTGCCAAACGGCGCTTGGTGTCATCATCGAGGTCAGAACCGAACTGTGCGAACGACTGCAACTCGCGGTACTGCGAGTATGCCAGCTTCAGCGTACCGGATACCTTCTTCATCGCCTTGATCTGTGCGTTGCCGCCGACTCGGCTGACGGAAATACCCGGGTTTACTGCCGGCATAATACCGGAATGGAACAGCTCTGTCTCCAAGAAAATCTGACCGTCTGTAATCGAGATGACATTGGTCGGAATATAGGCGGAGACGTCGCCCGCCTGCGTCTCGATAATCGGCAGGGCAGTCAGAGAACCGCCGCCGTTGTCATCGTTGAGGCGCGCTGCGCGCTCCAGCAGTCTGGAGTGCAGATAAAAGACATCGCCCGGATATGCTTCACGTCCTGGCGGTCTGCGAATCAAAAGAGAAAGGGCACGGTACGCCACTGCGTGCTTGGACAGATCATCATATACCACAAGGACATCCTTGCCCTTGTTCATGAAATACTCGCCCATTGCACAACCGGAGTACGGTGCAATATACTGAAGCGGTGCCAGCTCCGACGCGGTCGATGCCACGACAATCGTGTAATCCATCGCGCCCGCCTTGGTCAGATCCTCGACCAGCGTCGCTACCGTCGAATTTTTCTGACCGATGGCAACATAGATGCAGATCACATCTTTTCCGCGCTGGTTGATAATCGTATCGACTGCCAGCGTGGTCTTACCGGTCTGACGGTCGCCGATAATCAGCTCTCGCTGACCTCTGCCAATCGGAATCATGGAGTCAATCGCCTTGATGCCGGTCTGCAGCGGTACATTTACCGGCTGACGCTCGATAATGCCCGGTGCCGGAGACTCGATCGGGCGGGTTTCTGTCGCTTCAATCGGGCCCTTGCCGTCTACCGGCTGACCCAGTGCGTTTACAACGCGTCCGAGAAGCGCCTCGCCAACCGGCACGGATACAACCTTGCCCGTGCGCTTGACGGTATCGCCTTCACGAACACCCTTGTCAGAGCCCAGCATAACGATGGAGACCGAGTTCTCTTCAAGGTTCATCGCCATGCCGTATTCGCCATTGGCAAACGATACCAGCTCGTTCGCCATGACATTTTCCAGACCGTCTGCACGCGCGATGCCGTCACCAATCAAGATAATGGTGCCGGTCTCGCTCTGCTCGATCTTTGTATCATAATTTTTTATCTGTGCTTTAATTACACTGCTGATTTCTTCTGGACGTAACTGCATAGTCTCACCAACTCTCCCAACTTATGCGATAGAGTGCAGCAGCTTGCTGCGGATCGCATCCAGTTTATTCTTTACGGTGCCGTCCATCTGGAGTCCTTCCATTTGCAGGCGCACGCCGCCCAATACAGACGGATCGACGCGCTTTTCCAGATGAATTTTCTTGCCGGTCAGACTGCGCAGCTTGGCAGTCAGCTCGGCCTCTTGCTCGGCATCGAGCGCAACGGCGGATACCACCGTCACGGTTTCAATCCCATTTTCCCAGTTGTACTCCTTGCGGAACTGCTTGGCGGCGTCCATAAATTCGTGCACCGCGTTGTTCTCGATGAGTACCTTGAGAAAATTGAGCAGATACATATGGAGCTTCCCGTCAAACGCCTCATCGACGAGGGCGATGCGCTCTTCTTTCTTGAGCGTCGGCGCACTCATCAGCGTGAGATACTTGGGATTCTCCTCAAAAGCCTGTCGAAGGACGGTGATCTGATCGAGGATTTCCTCGGTCGCTTCACACTCTGTTGCCAAACTGTACAGCGTCTTGCCGTATGCTTCTGCAATATCCGTCATGAAGCCTCACCTACACCCTTAATGAACTCCGAGATCAGCTCTTCGTGATCCTTTTCGTCGATTTCGCGCTCTACAACCTTGGATGCAATATCCACGGCGATGCCGGAAATCTCGTCCTTGAGTTCGTTCATGGCCTTCTTCTTTTCCTGCTCAATCTGCGCCTCTGCCTTCTCGCGCAGGCGGGCCGCATCAGACTTGGCGGTTCCTACGACCTCGTCATAATGCGCCTGTGCCTTGCGGCTGGCAGCCTTGGTGATGTCCGCAGCTTCCGCCTTGGCATCATCAATGCGCTTTTCATATTCGTCACGCAATGCTTCCGCGCGAGTCTGCGCGGTCTCTGCATCGGCATAGGTCTTGTCGATCTCCGCCTGACGTGCGTTGAGAATATTCTGTACGGGTTTGAAAAGAAAGTGTTTGAGCAGCAGGAACAACAGCAGCAGGTTAATCAGCTGTGTAACAATTTCCCATGGTACGATGGAAACCAGATCTAAAGTACCCAAATTCATTCTCCTTTCCTGAAAATATCCCCTGTTTTATGCAAAACAGGAAGCCCGGCTGTCTCTTAGAGCTTGCCGAGGAAAGGATTAACGAACATCAGGATCAGGGCTACAACGAAGCCATACAGACCGGTGGTCTCTGCCAGTGCACAGCCCAGAATCAGGGTAGAGGTAACCTTGCCCTGCGACTCCGGCTGACGGCCGATTGCTTCACACGCCTTGCCGGCAGCGTAGCCTTCACCGATACCAGGGCCGATGCCGGCGATCATTGCCAGGCCAGCGCCGATTGCAGATCCTGCGAGTACAATTGCCTTTTCCATAATTATTTCCTCCTGAATTTCCTAATACATAGTCGTGTCAGTCGCGGTATTTTGCTCTCTCCTATGTGAAAATACCGCTTTCAGTCTTACTCCTCGGTTCCCGCAGCCTGTGCGACGAACTGCATCGTCAGCATACAGAAGATATACGGCTGCACGCAGCCGGAGAAAACAGAGAAATACACATTGAGCACAGCCGGAATGCCGACCTGCAAGAACGGAATCGCGCTCAACGAGCCGGGCAGCCAGAAAAAGAGAATCTGGCTGACTGCTCCCAGTGCGGCATACAGCAGCAGGCCGATGACGTAGCCGGAGCAGATGTTAGCAAAATGACGCAATGACATCGAGACCGGCGTTGCGATCTCGCTGATGATGTTCATCGGCGTCATGACGACAATCGGCTCCGTGAAGCTCTTGAGATAGCCTCCGAAGCCATTCGCCTTGATTTTGTGGTATGTGATGAGGACAAACACCAGAATACCCCAAGCAAGGAATGTGTTGAGATCATTGGTCGGGGAATACGCGCCGGTCAGACCCATCAGGGAGCTGACGACAGACATCGACAAAATCGCTGCGATAAACGGGACAAAGCTATCCCACTTTGCTCCCATATTGCCGCGGACGAGCTTCTGTGCCATCTGCACAATCATTTCCGCCACGACCTGCCGCTTGGTGCGCGCGTGTACCTGCATCCCTCGTGTCAGCCAGATACACAGTCCCACAATGACAACCATTGCGATCCAGGCATTGACGACGGTCTGTGTGATCGGGTAGTTAATGCCGGGAATGACGTAGTATATCTTGGCGCCGGTGATGGATACTTCCATGAATCATTCTTCCTCCTTTCGACGAAAGATAGGCAATTTCATGAGTCCAATGGTGATTCGCGGGAAGAACATCGGAATAACGACGGCAACCCAATTGAAATAGTCCACCTTAAAGCCGATGAGCAAAATCGCCACCATCGCCAAAAGCCGCTTGGTATACGAATTTTGCAGCACGAGCTTCGCTTCCTCCGGCAATTCCTTCTTCACGGATTTCTGGACAGCCAGACCCATGATAAAGAAATTCAAAATCGCCCAGCCGCCGCCGAGCAGATTACCGAACAAAACGGTACTGTCAAACCGCCCCAGAGCGAGAAACACAATCTCCATCACGACGCTCATCGCCACGACGCTGACCGCGATCCGCTTGGTTTCTGTTTTGACTGCCGGTTCAATCTTGATATGTCTCACCACCTGTCTCATAAATTCCACCCGTGACACGCTCACTTCTTCGTATCTCTCTCCTCACGCTTTTCGAGCTGCTTCCAAAACTTCCACACGTTGGAGGCTGATCCTCCGAGTCCCAGCACGAGCGCGACAATCATGATCCATAAGCCGAGTCCCAGCTTCCCGCGCAGCCAATTCGCAGCCAGCAGGCACAAAATCGGCGGCACGGCAATGGAGACTCCCAGCTGTGTCAGCAGTGCCAAATTTTCCATGCATTCCTTTAGGATTTGATGCTTGTCCATCCTGTCCTTCATCCTTTCCAGCAGCGCACAAAAAATTCGCACCATCTCAGGTGTTTCCATTATAACAATTTACGCACGGGAATACAACCATCATTTGTACAGTTTACCCTGTTTAAAATATAACAAACACCAAAACACGCGCATTTTATGGCGAAAGTTTACGCTAACTCAACTAAAATATGACCATTTTTTCCTTTTCTACCACTTGTTTCCAATATTTTTGACTACTCTTACGAAAACATCACACAGTTCATGCTGATTTTATGCGAAATCCGGCAAAATCCTGCAAAAAACAAGATTTGTACAAAAAAGCCCTTCCCGCCAGAACTTGGCAGAAAGGGCAGATATTGCATGGATATGGTTTAGAATACGCAGTACTTGTCCATATAGGACTCCATCAGCGGCAGGATGTCCTTGTACTGCTCCTGACCCTGCAGGTACTCGTGAATGTCGCGTACATCAATCAGAGAGTGTACATGAATGCCAAATTCTTCACCGACTTCCATAACGGCGGTCTTGCCAGGGGTCTGGCCGACCTCGCAGCGGTTGACGGAAATGAACATATCGGTTACCTTGACGTCAGCGGCGTTGAACAGAACCGGCAGGGTCTCGCGGATGGCGGTACCGGCGGTGATAACATCCTCAATGATAATCACGCGGTCGCCGTCCTGCGGCTTGTAGCCGACCAGATTGCCGCCCTCGCCGTGATCCTTGGCTTCCTTGCGGTTGAAGAAGAACGGCTTGTCAATGCCGTAGTTTCTTGCCAGCGCACCGGCAACAGAGGTTGCCAGCGGAATGCCCTTGTATGCCGGGCCGAACATCGCGTCGAAGTCCTCACCGATGGTCTCCTTGACCATAGCGGCATAGAACTCGCCCAGCTTGGAGGACTGGAGACCGGTCTTGTAGTTGCCCGTGTTGACAAAGTACGGCGTGTTTCTGCCGGACTTGGTAACAAAATCACCGAAACGCAGTACGTCTGCGCTCATCATAAACTCAATAAATTCCTTCTTTGCAGGAGTCAGCATCAGAAATCTTCCTTCCTTGTTTTAGGTTACGTTCAGTATAACAGAAAGTCGTAGATTGGACAAGTGGTTAGGGTTTTATTGGAGTGTCAGTTAACACCAAATAATGCCATGTGCATCTGGATCGTCTAAGCCGAGATTGCCTCTGTCACGAAGCAAAATCTTGCAGCCCCTCCAATCAAGTACTAGTTTACAGTTACATTCATACAAATTTCCAGCCTCTCGTAAATCTGCTCCGCTCAAGTCTGCTCCACTTAAGTCCACTTTGCTTAAGTTTGCTCCACTTAAGTCCGCCATTCTCAAATCTGCTCTGCTTAAATTTGCTTCGCTTAAATTTACTTCACTTAAATTTGTTCCGCTCAAATCCGCTCCGCTTAAAATTGCTCTGTTTAAAACTACATTTTTAAGCCAAATGTTGCTGCAATTATATCTTTGTATGGATGCATGAATATTCTCTTTTTTGTGCAAGGAAATGGTAAATTCACTTTCCCTAGTTGCCGCAACAATACAACAGATGCTTAACGCATTAACAAAAATATTATTGCATCTTCGCAGCCGATGTTTTTCCGCATTTCCATTCTCATTCGGTGCTTTTAATGCTTGTTCGATAATTGCACTCGTCTGTTCCAGTGTATTTATGACTTGTTCGCATTTTTCCTGTGTAATCTTCTGTCCGTTCTCTTTTTGTTTATTCTCTTGAACCTGCTGGATATAATTCAATATATCCTTATCTATCCATCGTTCTGCAAGGCAGCACAGGAACTCTTCTGCGTTTCCTTCACCGTTTACCTCAGACATCTTTTGATATAAGAAATGCGCCAAGAAATACTGGTAGAAAGAACGATGTAGGAATTCTACGTGCTGTTTGTCTCCACCCTTGATATAAAACATGTACAAAAATTCATCTGCCTGTTGCTTGCCTTGAATATCTGCAAATTGTTCATTATTGCAGTAAATCTTATAGGCAAGATCTTGATAATTTTGACGCCAGTTCTTAACTGTCTCACTGTTTGAGTCTCTGCGTTCCATAGTTGCTTGGAACAGTTTATCATATAACTCAACAACTCCGGTTGCAGTATCTTCCAATCGTGCATTTACAACCATGCGGAACAAAACCGGGATGCCCAGCATCTCTTTCATTTCTTTAGAAGATGCACGCAATTTTTCAAAATCCTCTTTGTAATCCGGGGCATTTTTCTCAATCCATTCGTTCTGCTGTTTTTCTAACATCAGTGCAAATTGCAATTTTTTTATACTACTTGAAACAGACTCATCGTCCAGACTTCTTGTACGTGTTATAATAATAATATGCATATTATATGCTTTTGCAAATTTTTCTGCTGTGCGAATAAAATCCGTAAGATTCAAATTGATTCCGTGTAGTTGTGCTTTTAACTCATCGTAACCATCCAAGAATACCACGCTGTTCTGATACTCTTTTTCATTCTCTTCAGGCGGAAATCTATTTAACTTAATTTCAGGATCGCCCCAGCAAAATGCATTCTTTAAGACAAACTTACCATTTTCAATGATACCTTCCGCAAAAGCTGGATTCAGGCGGAACCAAAAAACATTCGTCTTATCCTTACAAAACCAATCCATGCCGTATTCATAAACGGCCTTGCGGCACAAAGTCGTTTTTCCATGTCCCGGCTCTCCGTGAATCAACATCACACCATAGTCATCTTTACTACTCCATCCGTCAATCGTATTCAAAATCTTCGTCTCTGGATAGTCTTTGGAATATGCATCAATATAGACTGCATCATTTGACAACGCTCCATTGCCTGTCAGTACAGATTTTTCGTCTTTATCCAAATCATCCATTATATCGTTGTAATAACGATCAAGAAGCGGATTATCTTTCTTTTTAAACTTTTCTCTTATCTTTTTTCCAGCACTAATTGCCGCGCCTGCTCCCTCTGCAGCTGTAGCTACATTTGCTGCAATAGATAGAATTTTTTCTCCGTCCATGTCCATCTCCATCCCCATTTCTTTCGATATTTTTCGATGCTCTTATTATAGCAATTCGACAGTTGGTTGTAAATGGAAACGAGCTACAAAAGCCTTCCTCCCTGAGGAAGGTGGCGCGGCGCAAGCCGTGACGGAAGGAGCAGCAC
>ERZ808240.3915-NODE-3915-length-13850-cov-7.650163_pt1 | contig 13850 bp, 10 predicted proteins | sample MGYA00521084_ERZ808240 | MGnify/ENA primary metagenome ERZ808240 (study PRJEB31516, sample SAMN03275571) | gut metagenome | biome: mammalia-associated habitat; material: feces | host: Papio cynocephalus | place: Kenya | collected 2012-08-06 ... | reverse complement strand
TTTCAGGGAAACCTATCTCATTTTTTGTTGGGGGTGTTTTGCAACAGCCCCTTTTGTTGTTTTACAGCTTTTTATAGCCCACCGGTTCATCTGCCTTGGCGCGGCGTTCCATCAGATAGGTGTCCAGCCAGCGGCCATGGCAGTCCCGGGCAATGCGCTCCCGTCGGCCCACCATGCGGAAACCGCACTTGGTGTGCAGGCCAAGGCTTGCTGTGTTGTCCTGCAGAACGGTGGAATGCAGGGTCCAGTAGCCCTCTTTCTCGGAGTCCTCGCAGAGGGCCGTCAGCAGGCGGGAGCCGAGACCCCGGCCCCGGAATTTCGCCCCCACGTAGATGCTCAGCTCTGCCACGCCTCGGTAGCACCAGCGGGGGTCTACCCGGCGCAGCGCAGTCCATCCCGCCAGTTCACCGTCATCCAGGATGACGAGACGGCATTCCTTGATGTGGAAGGCGTCCCACGCCGTGTAGGGCGGGCAGTCAGTCTGAAAGGTAGCGTGCTCTGTGGCGATGCCTTCCAGATAGATTTTGGAAACGGCATCCCAGTCTTCCGGTTCCATAGGCCGGATGGTGATATTGCTCATGATTCTTTCCCCGGCAGAGCGCCGCAATGCACTCTGTGTCCTCGATATACTTCTTTTCCCTCAGTATAGCAGATGCGGCCCCGCCGCACAATGGTTTATTCCAGACCCGGCAGAGTATCCAGCACCGGGATGCCCAGACTGTGCAGAAATGTTTTCTTCTCCTCGATAAGGGAAACGACATCCAGCTCGGCAGGTGCATGAGCGTCGCAGCCCACGATGGCCTTGACGGGGTACTCTGCCGCGATACGCCAGAACTCATCCCGGGTGTAGCCCAGAGAGCCATCGGGGCGGCGCTGTAAGGTCAGACCGGCCATGTTGTACTCCAGCGGGATATCCAGCCGGGCAGCGGCCTCACAGATCTCCCGGCAAGCGGCCTCGGCGTCAGCGTCAAAGGCCGTGAGCCGGTTGAGGAACAGGTCCGGGTGGGCCAGATACCGGTAAAGTCCGGTCTCCAGACCGGCGATGACCTGTTCAGCATACCGTCGGCCATGGTCGGTGGAACTGCTGCCGCCGAAGCGGTGGGCCTTGGCGTCGTGCTCATCGGTGGTGTCGTAGTGACAGCCAAAGATAAGGTATTCGATGCCCAGCCGTTCGGTCTCCTCTTTCAGCCAGCCCAGATAGGCCGGGAAATATTCGGCTTCCAATCCAATGTGCAGATGGATCTTCCCGGCGTACTTTTCCCGCAGGCTGCGCAGGGTGGAAACGTAATCTTCCAACTGAGAGGGCAGCATCCGGATATGGCTCACAAAATCAGGGTCGGCATACGCCCAGGGAGTGTGGTCGGAAAAGCCCAGCACCTGATAGCCGCAGCGGATGGCCGTGAGGATATATTCCTCCTCGGTGCCCTCGGCATGGCCGCAGCGGGTGGTGTGGGTGTGGTAATTGGTCAGCATAAAAGAACCTCCCGGGCAGAAATTTTTTGACAATCATTGCGGTTGTGATACAATAAAGAAAATACCCATTCGGGACAGGCCCTTATTATAGACCTCTTTGCGGCAAAATGCAAATGCCTGCCCGGAAAAAGGAGAAGAGAAGATGGATTGGAAACGAATCACTGCGGCGATGCTTCTGGTGTGTACCCTTGCCATTCCGGCCCGGGCGGAAGAAGCGCCAAAGGGTGAGGCCAACATCACCCCGCAGACCACCATGCGGGAGCTGCGCGCGAATCCCAGCATCATAGGCTCTGGCATCTACACCTACAGTCAGGAGCAGGAGAACGAGTGCCGACGGGAAAAGTGGGCGGACACCACGCTGGAAGAGTTCGTCAACAGCTACACCGCCGATGAGTGTGCCAAAGGTCTGAACCACCTGATCGAGAATTACAACGCGGGAGTGCAGATCACCCATAAGATCTACACAGCAGAGGAAATCGCTGCTGTGCCCAGCCGGAACAAGGCGGAACTTTATTATTTCCCGGGGAACACGAAGGGCGGGAAATATGTCCTCATTCTGGGCGGCAACGCCGTGAACACCAGTGCAGAGCTCCGCGAGGGCGTGACGACGGCGGAGGCGATGAACGAGCTGGGTTATACGGCCTTTGTGCTCCGTTACCGCATCGGCAGAGATGCCGAGAATGACGCGCCCCTTGAGGATATCTTCCATGCGGTGGCTTACATTACAGCCCATGCAGAGGAGCTGGGGGTCTCGCCGGAGGATTACGCCATCGTGGGCTATTCGTCGGGCGGACAGATCGCAGGCTTCTTTGGTTCGGACGAACTGGGCTGGAAGAAATACGGCCTGCCCAAACCCGGCGCACTGCTGCTGGGCTACCCGGTGAACAGTTTCTCTTACATAAAACCGGTGTGGGCTCTGCGCATCGACCCCTTTGCCAACGGCACCCGCTACTTTGAGCGTGATATGGATAAGTACATCACCGCCGATTTCCCGCCCACCTATCACTGGGAGGGCAAAAATGACGAGGAGCTGGCCAAGCTCTGGATGCCTGCTCAGGGCAAACGCATCGAAAAGGCACTGGCCGCCAATGGTGTGCCTCACAAGAGCATTTACTTTAAAAATGCGCCTCATAAAATCGGCCCGGGCGTAGGCACCGATGCAGAGGGATGGCTGGCCGACGCCGCTGCATTCTGGGAAGAACAGGTGGCCGCAAAGAACGGAGCAGAGCAGGGCACAGAAGCCGCTGCCTGATAGAAAAGAGAGGGAAAGCGTATGAAAAACATGAACGATACCATTCGCAGCCTGAGCGTGGGCCTGCCGGACGACATTGCCCGGCTGAAGGCCGCAGGCTATTACGAAGAGGCCATTGCCCGCATCGACCACCTGCTGGACGAGGACTGGACGATGACCCAGAACAGCCCGGAGACCAATGGCATTTCTGCGCCGGAGGGCTATGAGAAGCCTGAGAACCCCACGCCCCACGGCGTGGATGCCCTGCGGGATGCCCTGACCGTCCAGAAAGAGATCATGCGCCGCCTGCCTGCAGAATACTGCTGGACGGAGGCGCAGGCTGTGGCCCGGATGCAGGAGCGGGTGAAGGATTTCACCGTGGAGGAATTTCGTGCCCTCGACTGGGAGAGCCGCATTGACTGGCGGTTCGTGGAGGGCAAAAAGCGCTATCAGGCCCGCTTTGCGGAGACGCTGCTGGCCACCCATGCCGACCTCGCCGCCCGCAAGAAGGAGCCGGACGCCCCTTCCAACAAGAACGAAGAGCGACACCGCTTCCATGAGAAGATGGCAGAGAAGGGGAGCGCCAGCGCTGACATCACCCTCCGCACCAGCATCCGGATGTCGGGCGAGGCCTTTGCCGCTGCCCTGAAGAAGGCAAAGGCCGAGGGCAGAGACGCCGTCCACGTCCGGGCCTGGCTGGCCCTGCCCGCTGCCTGCCCGGCCCAGAGCGATGTCACGCTGGACAGCTTCACCGAAAAGCCCACGGTCATTGCCCCCGAGGATGCCGCCCAGCGCACCGTGTACTGGGAAGCTGACCTCACCGAGAACCGCACCTTTGGTACCACCTACAGCTACCGTACCACGGCAGTCTATGCCGAACCGCTCTCTTTTGAGCCGGACGCGGAGCAGCCCGATTTCTATACCGGCGAGGAAGCGCCCCATATCCTCTTTACCCCCTACCTGCGGGCACTGGCTGCGCAGCTCACCGAGGGCGTCACCAGCCCGGCGGAAAAGGCAAAGCGCATCTACGATTATGTCACCCTCAACGTCCGGTATCACTATCAGCCCTCCTATTTCGTCCATGAGGCGCTGGCGGAGAATTGCGCCCGGAGCCGCCGGGGCGACTGCGGCATCATGGCGCTGACCTTTATCACCCTCTGCCGCATCGCAGGCATCCCGGCCCGCTGGCAGAGCGGCTTTGCGGTGGAGCCCACCGAGGCCGGCTGCCACGACTGGGCCATGTTCTATGTGGCCCCCAAGGGCTGGATGTATGCTGACTGCTCCTACGGTGCCTCCATGGCCCGCCGGGGCGATGAGGTGCTCCGCCGTCACTACTTCGGCAGTCTGGATATCGGCCGCATGGTGGCGAACCGCGAATTTGAGGCATCCTTCGACCCGCCCATGACCGGGTTCCGCAGCGACCCCTACGACAACCAGAGCGGCGAGATGGAAGCCGACGGCGTGGGCCTTTACGGCGACCAGACCGAGACCACCAAAGAAGTTTTGAAGTTTAAGGAAGTTGAATAAATGGAATTTCTCGCAATGCTGTACACCGTTCTTCTGGTCGCCATCTGCCTGATGCTGGCGCTGCTGCTTTTCCGCAGCAACAGGCCCTCGGGCACAGAGCAGGACTACGAAGAGCTCAAGGAGTGGATGGAACAACAGCTGGCCGCGCAGGCGAAGGACTTCGACGCCAAACAGACCGCTGTTGCCCAGCAGAACTACGCTGCCATCCGAAGCGTCAGTGAGACGCTGCAAACGGCAGTGCAGGGGATGAGCTCGACCCTTGCGCAGGGACAGGACAGCCAGCAGCGCATTCTGGAACGCCGTCTGCAGAGCCTGGAACAGGCCAACAAGCAGCAGATGGAACAGCTCCGCCGCACCATGAGCGACAGCATGACCTCGCTGCAGGCCGAGAACGCCCGCAAGCTGGACGAGATACGCCACACGGTGGATGAGCAGTTACAGGACGCTCTGCAGAAGCGGGTGACGGAGAGCTTCAAGGCTGTGAACCAGCAGCTGGAACAGGTGTATAAGGGCCTGGGCGAGATGCAGAATCTCGCCGCCGATGTGGGCAGTCTGAAACAGGTGCTCTCGGGCGTCAAGACCCGCGGCATCCTGGGCGAGATCCAGCTGGGGGCCATCCTGGAAGAGATCCTGGCCCCGGAGCAGTACGACACCAATGTGGCGACCATCCCGAACAGTACCCAGCGGGTGGAATATGCCATCAAGATGCCGGGTGCCGACGGCGGCAGTGTCTGGCTCCCGGTGGACTCCAAGTTCCCCGGCGACACCTACGCCCATCTGCAGGACGCCTATGCCGCCGGTGACGCGCAGGCCGTGGAGAACGCCCGCCATGCACTGGAACTGGTGCTCCGCAGCGAGGCAAAGGACATCCGGGAAAAATATGTGGAGCCGCCTTATACCACGGCCTTCGGCATCCTCTTCCTGCCCTTTGAGGGCCTGTATGCCGAGGTGGTGAACGCCGGTCTGCTGGAAGTGCTGCAGCGGGATTATCAGGTCAACGTGGCAGGCCCCAGCACCATGGCGGCCCTGCTGAACAGTTTGCAGATGGGCTTCAAGACCCTCGCCATCCAGAAGCGCTCCGGCGAGGTGTGGCAGCTGCTGGGAGCGGTCAAGACCGAGTTTGACAAGTTCGGGCAGGGTCTGGCCAAGATGCAGCAGCGTCTCCGCCAGACCGACGAGGAACTGGACCAGCTCATTGGTGTCCGCAGCCGGGCCATCAGCCGGAAGCTGCGCAGCGTCCAGAGTCTGGATGATGCCAGCGCCAGCGCCCTGCTCGAGATAGACGACATGAACGAGCTGCCGAAAGCACTCTCTGAGACCGGCACGGTATCGGATACACAGCAAAACTCCTGATGATGGATCGATGAAAAATGAATTGCATCAAGTGGATACAGTTCGGATGTGCTGATACAGTTGGAAGTGTATCGGACAGGGACGGCGTATCAGGTTGGCACACGGTGGATTTGTGACGTAGATAAGATGTTATTTTTAAATTGCATCATATAGCCTGCCGCATCAGAGCCACAGCCTGATAAATGGTTGACGAAGGCCGCAGACTGTGCTATACTAAGAACGATTCCTAAAACTAACTGCCGCGGATGCGGCACATGAAAATAGACCTGAATCAAATAAAAACGATAGAGAGGAAATGTGGATATGAGCGTGAAGAATATCAGCAGTGCCATTCTTGGCATAGGCGTGGACGATACCACCATCGACCTGTTTGAGAGCCAGTACCCGGTTCCCACCGGTGTCAGTTATAACTCCTATGTCATCCGGGACGAGAAGACCGCCATCCTCGATACCGTGGATGAGCGCGCTACCGACGAGTGGCTGGCAAACCTGACCGAAGCACTGGCAGGCACCCAGCCGGACTATCTGGTGGTCCACCACATGGAGCCTGACCATGGTGCCAATGTGGCCCGCCTTGCGGCCCGCTATCCGGAGATGAAGGTGGTGGGCAACGCCAAGACCTTCCAGTATATGGAGCAGTTCTTCGGCCCGGACGCCATCGCAAAGGAGCGCCGCGTGGTGGTGAAGGACGGCGAGAACCTGTCTCTGGGCGCGCACACCCTGACCTTCGTCTTTGCCCCCATGGTGCACTGGCCCGAGGTCATGGTCAGCTACGAGTCCAGTGAGAAAGTGCTTTTCTCTGCTGATGCCTTTGGCCGCTTTGGTGCCGTGGCAAAGTATGACGAGAACGCCGACTGGGCCAGCGAGGCACGCCGCTACTACCTGAACATCGTGGGCAAGTACGGCCCGCAGGTGCAGGCTCTACTCAAGAAGGCCGCAGCTCTGGACATCAAGACCATCTGCCCCCTCCACGGCCCCGTCCCCACCGGCGACCTGAGCAAGTACCTGAACTACTATGACATGTGGTCCAGTTATAAGGCTGAGGAGCCCGAAAAAGTGCTGGTGGCAAGTGCTTCCATCCACGGCCACACTCGTGCCGCCGCTCATACGCTGGCCGAGAAGCTTCGCGCCAAGGGTGCCGATGTGGTGGAGATGGATCTGGCCCGCACGGACGTCTCCTACGCCGTCGCCGAAGCGTTCCGCTGCGGCAAAATCGTGCTGGCCTGCGCCACCTATGATGGCTTCCTTTTCCCGCCGATGGAAAATCTGCTGACCCACCTCAAGACCAAGGCGTTCCAGAACCGCACCGTGGCCCTGATGGAGAACGGCACCTGGGCTCCCATGGCCGCAAAGCTCATGCGTGCCCAGCTGGACGGCATGAAGAACATCACCGTCTGTGATGCGGTCGTCACCCTCCGCTCTGCTTCCAATGCCGCTGCTGAGGCACAGATGGATGTGCTGGTGGATGAGCTGCTGAGCAAGTAAAAGTTAAAAAGTCTTAGAAGCAAAACACCCCCGCCGGGAGTACTCCCGGCGGGGGTGTTTTTACGCTGCTTCAATAAATGGCGCTAAATGGCTCTGTGTCATCGGCGATTTTTACAGAGCGCTGCCGCACCGCTCACGGCCACCAGTACACCCAGCACGGCAAGTCCGGCACCGGCCTGACCGAAGAAGTCGCCCACCGCGCCCACGAGGGGACTGGCAGGGATCATGAGCAGGCTGTAGGCCATGCTGTCCACGCTGATGAGGGTGGCCCGCTGGTCGCTGGGGATGATGTCGTTCAGCTTCTGGCTTTCGTGCAGAAGATAGATGTCGAGGATGCCATTCACCAGCATACAGCCAAGGATGCTGCCGCCTGCAGGTGCCACGCCCACCAGAAAACAACCAGACCCGCAGAGCAGGGCACAGACGATATAAAATCGGCGCAGGCTCTTCGGGTGGAGCCGCCGGGCAACTTCGATGCCCAGCATGGAGGCCAGACCACTGAGCAGCAGCGGCAGGAACAGCAGGGCCGTGGGCCAGCCCAGCTCCACGAGCCGTTGCTGAACGAACATCTTGGTCAGGTAGCTGGGAATGGAGATGACTGCAGCGGAAACGATGAGCTTTGCCGCCAGCGGGGTGGTGTGCAGGGTGGTGACACTGTCCCGAATCAGCTGTACGAACTGCCCGGGCAGCTCCCGGAAGGATCGATTTTCCCGGTTTGCCTGTGTCTCGGTGACGATGGGCTCTTCCATCAGGACGGTGGCCAGTGCAGCAATGCCCTCAAAGGCTGCACTCAGCAGGTAAAAGCCGGAAAAGCGAAGAAAGCGTTCCAGTGTGCTGGCAAGAGCACCGAGGGCTGTGGTGAAATTGGTGATCTGGGAGCAGGTGGCAGAGACTTTGAGATAGTCGTCTGCCCGGCCGCACTGCTTGAGACTGTCGTAGGTCAGGGCCGAAAAAGTGCCGGAGAACATGGTGCTTGCAAATGCTTTCAGGGCCATGGAAAGACAGATGAAGAACAGATCCGGCGCAAAAGCCATCAGAAGATTGGCGAGGACGACACAGATGCCGCCGAACACAAGTGTTTTCCTGCGGCCCAGCAGGTCGGCCGCCATGCCGCTGGGCACCTCACACAGCAGGCTGACGATGTGGAATATGCTCTCGGCAAAGCCGATCTCCCACAGTGAGAAGCCCCGGGCGGCTAGAAGTGCCACCCAGACAGCATCTGTGATGCGCAGGCCGGAAAAGAAATAGTTGGTATATAAACAGGCAAGCTGCTTTTTTAAATTCATAAGGAACACCCTTTCTGAGAAAAATCTCAGTCATGGCTGACGGAAGGTCAGCGGATGATATGGTGTCCCCTTTTGTTTTTTCAAAGCAAAGCAAAAGCGCCCCACAGCAAAGCTGCGCGGCGCTGAAAATCAGGCTCCACGCTTTGCGGAAAGAGACAAAAGGGTACACTTCTAGCTCAGAATGCGTAACGATTTCCTTTTTTAAAGAAAATACATGCATCCCAGCCCATGCCGGTGTACCTCTCTTTCCACAAAGCTTTCGCGAGAGAAAAAGGATACACTTTGAGCCGGAGCTGCATAAAATTTGCTTAATAGTTAAAAAGCAAACGCATTCCGGACCATACCGTGTACCTCTCTTTCTGCAAACGCTGTGCTAAGCTTACCATAAGCCGGGCCGGAAGGCAAGCAAAAACGCCGATTTTGCCGAAAAATGCCCGTCAGCGCTTGCAAACCACGCCGAAATGTGATAAGATGATTCTCGGTTATCAAAACCACAACGACCTGAATACTCCAAACGCAGCGACGGAGAGAGTAGGCAGGCACCCGCAGCAAAGAGAGAGGCTTCACCGGCTGAGAGGGCTTCCGTGCGGGGGTCTGGTGAAGTTCGCTCCCGAGCGGCCTGTGCGAACGGCAGCAGCCCACTAACACAGGACGGTGCGCCCCGTTACGGCGTTTTGAGCGCCGCGCGGCTTTTCTGTGAGCCGGGCGGAAACCGGGTGGTACCGCGGAGCTGTGAATCTTATGAGCTTCGTCCCTTTTGCCGGGCCTTTAAGAGGCCTGGCAGGGGACGGAGCTTTTTTGCTGTCCGCTGAACAACACGAACGATTCGAGAAGGAGAGAATATCCATGCAAGCAATGATCGACGAGCTGGCAAAACAGGCTGAAGAGAGCCTGAGCCAGGTCTCTTCCAAGGAAACGCTGGCAACTTTCTGGCAGGAATATCTGAGCAAGAACGGCAAGATCCCTGCCCTGATGAAGAATCTGCGCTCTGTGGCCCCCGAGGAGCGGCCGGCCATGGGCAAGATCATCAATGAGCTCAAGGCAAAGGTGCAGGCAGAGTATGACGCTGCCGCTGAAAAGGTGAAGCAGGTAGAGCTGGCTGCCCGCAACGCCGCCGAGACGGTGGACATCACCCTGCCCGCCAAGACCCGCCCCGTGGGCGGTCTGCACCCCCTGACCCTCGTCACCAATCAGATCATCGATGTTTTCTCCGGCATGGGCTTTGCCGTGGCGGATGCACCGGAGATCGAGGATGACGACCACAACTTCACCCGCCTGAATGTCCCGAAGGACCACCCCGCCCGCGATATGCAGGATACCTTCTATCTTTCCGATGAGTTCCTGCTCCGCACCCAGACCTCCGGTGGCCAGATCCGCACCATGGACAGCCAGAAGCCGCCCATCAAGGTGCTCATCCCGGGCCGTGTCTTCCGCTCTGACTCCGATGCTACCCACAGCCCCATGTTCCACCAGATGGAAGGTCTGGTCGTGGACAAGGGCATCACGCTGGGCGACCTGCAGGGCGCTCTGAACACCTTCGTGCAGAAGCTGTTCGGTGCCGATACCCGCACCCGCCTGCGTCCCTCTTATTTCCCCTTCACTGAGCCCAGCGTCGAGGTCGATGTCAGCTGCTTCGAGTGCCACGGCAAGGGCTGCCCCCTGTGCAAGCACACCGGCTGGATCGAAGTGCTGGGCGGCGGTGTCGTCAACCGCAAGGTGCTGGAAAACTGCAATATCGACCCGGACGAATACTCCGGCTTTGCATTCGGCATCGGCATCGAGCGCATCGCCATGCTGAAGTACGGCATCAACAACATCGGCCTGATGTTTGAGAACAATCTGGAGTTCCTCAAGCAGTTCCACGAATAAGAGGGGAGAGAGCAAACAATGAAAGTACCTTTCAGTTGGTTAAAAGAACTCGTCGATATCGACGTTACCGCACAGGAGCTTGAAGAAAAGCTCTTCTCCTGCGGCTTTGAGGTCGAGGAACTGATTCCGCTGGATGCAGGCATCAGCAAGGTGGTCGTCGGCAAGATCGTGGAGATGGAAAAGCAGGAGGGCACCCACCTGACCAAGTGTGTGGTGGACTGCGGCGACTACGGCCACGATATCCGTATCAGCACCGGTGCCGCCAATATGAAGGTGGGCGACTGCGTGCCCGCCGCTCTGGACGGCTCTACTCTGCCCGGCGGCATCAAGATCAAGGCTCGCAAGATGCAGGGCGTAGAGTCCAACGGCATGCTCTGCTCCGGCGAGGAGCTGGGCCTGAACGATGACCTGTTCCCGGGCTCTGAGGTCTACGGCCTGCTCATCCTGCCCGAGGATTCTGTCCCCGGCACCGACATCGCCCCCGTGGTGGGTCTGGATGACTATATCTTCGATATCTCCATCACCGCCAACCGCCCCGACTGCCAGTCCGTGCTGGGTATCGCCCGCGAGGTGGCTGCGATCCTCGGCAAGCCCCTGCATATGCCTGCCATGGATTACAAGACCGTCTGTGACGCTGATGAGCCCATCACCGTGAAGGTGGAGGCTCCTGATCTCTGCCCCCGCTATATGGCACACTACGTTCGCAATATCCGGATGGGCGAGTCTCCCCGCTGGATGAAGCGGCATCTGGCCCTCTGCGGCCTGCGCTCTATCAGCAATGTGGTGGATATCACCAACCACACCCTGCTGGAAATGGGCCAGCCCATGCACGCCTTCGACCTGAACAAGGTGGCGGGCCGCATCATCGATGTCCGCCGCGCCCACGAGGGGGAGAAGATCACCACGCTGGACGAGAAGGAATTTACCCTGAACCCTAACAATCTGGTCATCTGCGATGCCGAGAAGCCGGTGGCTCTGGCCGGTATCATGGGCGGTGCAAACTCCGGCATGGATGACAACACCACCAGCCTCCTCTTCGAGTGCGCCACCTTCGCCCGCGACAGCGTGCGTAAGACCAGCCGCGCTCTGGGCCAGAACAGTGATTCTTCCGCCCGCTACGAGAAGGGCGTTGACCGTCATTCTCCCGAACTGGGCCTGGCCCGTGCCCTGCACCTCATCCAGGAGCTGGACTGCGGCGACATCACCACGCTGGAATTTGACCTGACCGATGGCCGTCCGCTGGAGCGGAAGCACATCGTCACCACCCCGGCCAAGATCTGCGGTGTGCTGGGCATCACCGTGCCCGACCAGACCATGATCGATATCCTCAAGCGTCTGGAGTTTACCGTGGACGTGCGGGCCGATGGCAGCTGGGATGTCTCTGCACCTCTATACCGTGAGGACGTGGAGAGCTTCCCCGACCTGGCCGAAGAGGTCATCCGGGAGTACGGCTATGACCACATCGTGCCTACCTTCCTGAATACTGCTGCCGTCACCAATGGCGGTCTGAACTACGACCAGAAGCAGCAGCTCAAGACCAAGCGTCTGCTGGCTGCGCAGGGCTTCTATGAGGCTTCCACGCTGGCCTTCTACTCCACCGCCGAGTTCGATATGCTGCACATCCCCGCAGACGATGAGGCCCGCAAGGCCATCCGCATCCTGAACCCCATCAGCGAGAACCTGTCCGTCATGCGCACTCTGCTGGCTCCTTCCATGCTGAACGTCATCGTGGACAACCTCAAGAAGGGCAACACCGAGGGCCGTCTGTTCGAGATGGCTCCCGTCTATCTGGCCAAGCAGCTGCCCATCACCGAGCATCCTCACGAGCGTCAGACCCTCTGCATCGGTGCCTTTGGCCCCGAGGAGGACTTCTTCACTGTCAAGGGCGCTCTGGAGGCTCTGGCTGCCGGCTTTGACCTGACCTTCACCTACCAGCGTGAGACCACCAGCTGGCTCCACCCCGGCATCAGCGCTGCCGTCTACTGCAAGGGCAAGCGTCTGGGCATCTTTGGCAAGCTCTCCAATGAGATCAACGGTGAGCTGGAGATCGCCAAGGACCAGAAGGACAGTCAGAACATTTATCTGGGTGAGCTGGACTATGAGGCCCTGATGTCCTGCGTGGATGGCGAGCTGCGCTATAAGCCTCTGAGCCCCTACGCTTCTGTCAAGCGCGACCTGGCTCTGGTCTGCGATGAAGCCATCACCTGCGGCGAGATCGAAGAGACCATCAAGAAGGCAAGCCCCCTCATCACCGAGGTGAAGCTGTTCGATATCTATCGCGGCGCCAACCTGGGCGAGGGCAAGAAGAGTATGGCCTTCTCCCTGACGCTGGCTGACCCCAATGCTGAGGTCTCCAACGAGCAGGTGGAGCGCACCGTCAAGAAGGTGCTGGGCAACCTGAAGTTCAAGCTGGGCATTGAGATCCGCTGAAATCGGGCTGAACCGATAAAATAAACTATGAGAGACCGCCGCACCGGGTAAGGGTGCAGCGGTCTCTTTTTCTTTGGAAGGATTTATGCTATAATAAATTCTGTATACTACTCTAAAAAAGCAGGAGGAACCAGCGTGGAGGATTACCGCACCATCCGGGGCACGTCCATCGGAGAATACGAAGAGAAGAAGAGCCGCTTTATTGCGCAGCTCTCTTTTGCAGACAGTGAAGAAAAGGCTCTGACGTTTCTGGAACAGGTGCGTGCGGCCAACCGCACCGCCCGCCACAATGTCTATGCCTACCGCCTGCGGGAGGGGAGCCGGGAACGCTATTCTGACGATGGCGAACCCGCCAAGACAGCTGGCACTCCGGCGCTGGAAGTGCTGCAGCACAGCGGTCTGACCGATCTCATCGTGGTCATCACCCGATATTTCGGCGGGGTGCTGCTGGGCACTGGCGGGCTTGTCCGGGCCTATACCACCGCCACCTCCCGGGCGCTGGAAGCTGCCGAGGTGGTCACGGTGCGCAGTGTGGTGGCACTGGACGTGACGGTGGATTATGCTCTGTATGAGCAGGCAGACCGACTCATCCGCGCAGCAGGCGGCAGGCTGGCAGAACCGGCGTTCACCGACCGGGTCACACTCCGCTGGCAGATGCCGGAGCATACGGAGGGCCCGTTATTGACACAGTTACAGGAGCTGACGAGAGGAACGGCAAGTGTTACGGTGAGCAAGCCGTTTTATGCGGCGTTCTGAGGGTGAAGTTGAGCTGATTTTGATAAATAGAGGGTTTGCTGACGCGAAGGGAGGGCTTCTGCTGGCGTGAGGTAGCTTTTGGTAAGATGGGCGGTTGCTCCCGCCTGTGGCGGGGGGTGAAGTTTTATTTTTCATTAAGTTGCAATTCGCTCCGCGGGCCAGAGGACGAGAGGGGTGTTTCGACTCCCCCCCTCTCATCCTCTGGACTCCACTCACCCCACAACGAGTTAAGGGCTGCTCGCCCTTAACGATTCCAAAGAAGAAGTCGAAGCCACAAAAACCTAATGTCGCGCCGTTCGGCGCTGACATCTTAACGGTTTTTACGCTTCTCCGATTTACGGCTTCGCCGAAAATGTCCAAGTTTCAGCTGGACTTTACGCATAGCTGAAACCTGAAATCTGCTGCGAAGCAGCAAATCAGCGGAGCGCGAAAAATCGGAA